>VOFH01000988.1_pt1 | contig 22150 bp, 23 predicted proteins | sample 5384091 | NCBI WGS metagenome assembly VOFH01 (sample SAMN12384727, study PRJNA508395) | human gut metagenome | isolation source: healthy gut G | host: Homo sapiens
TATTTTCCATCGTATGCATACGAAAGGCGGCCTGCAAGACCTTGTTTACGTTTAGGCAGAGAATTGATAAGATTGTTACCTGGTACATTATTCACGAGTTCATCCTGATTATAAAGCAACATGGCATTTACATCATGTCTTCCGAACGTGCGGTTATAATCTACCATTGCTTCCAGATAAATCCGGCGGTCTCCTGCCGTCTCGTTAGTACTATTCAAGTCAGTCGACACTTCATTACCGACTCTGTTTGTAGTATAGCTATATGAACCATCTTCATTCTGTTCATACGATCCCAACAGATATTTATTCCAGCCGGCGCTATATTTATTAATAGACTTCGACCAGTTTTTGAACGTACCCAACGCTTTGAAACGAAGCCCTTTAGTCAGGAAATCCAATTTCTGTTCAAATTCAAGAGCGGCGATAACCGTACTTTCAAACGTATCATTATATCCCGTAGTCAACTGAGCAACCGGGTTACCCTGATAAGCCGTAATCAAACGGTCTGTAGTACCCCATTTCACGTGATTGGTTGTTCCGTCCGGTTCATAGAAAACAGGTGCTTCAACCGGGCTTGAATTCATTGCATCTGCAAAAATATCATCAATTCCGCGGTTAGGCTCACGCAAATCACGAAGTTGGACGTTCAATCTTACGGATAACTTTGATGACTTGCTGAGATATGCGTTGATATTATTCTGGAAGGCATAGCGCATCACATCAATATTATTGTTATAAGAGAAAAAGTCCTTAGAACGGTTCTTCAACATACCCGATTCGTGGTTGACCGAAATACTTGAGAAATAATCAATCTTCTTTCCACCGCCACGGATGTTAAAGTTGATTCAACAGAGCCTACCATGCTGGCTTTCTTTTTGTCCTGTACCATAAGCTGTGATGACTACTTCTTCCAACTGCTTGGCATCTTCATTCAAATCGATGGATAACACTTTGCGTGAACCGATCTTGATTTCTTTGGGAGTGTATCCTACATAAGAAATGAGAATAACATCCGAAGGAGCAGCCATAATCGTGAACTTTCCGTCAATGTTGGTGATTACTCCTGTAGCAGCCCCTTTGATTTGTACGGAAGCACCGATGATGGATTCACCTGTGTTGGCGTCGACTACCACACCTACGATTTCCGACTTTTCGGTCCCTGACTTTTTTGCTGAACAGTCTCTGCTTTCGCGCTTTTCAAGATAATTTCATTATTCTTGATGACATAGTCAATTCCGCTGTTACTGAATACTTTTCTTAAAACTTCATTAATGTCTCCTTCGCAATCGTAGTCCTTTTTCTCGTCATTGGCGATAACACCGGACTTGAAGAAGAAAGTGTACTGGCTATTTTTCTTCAATCAGCTGAATAGCCTGTTGCATGGTGATAGACTGACCCTTGAGAATGATTCTCTTTCCTTGTGCGCCATGAGCGTAGAGAGCCATTGGAAGGAAGCAAATCAATAGAACGGCATATCTGAGTATGCTGTTACTAAAATGCATGTTTTTCATGTTTCTAAAAAGGTTAATAGTGAATATATAGATAATTGTTTTTAATGTATTAATATAATATGATGTTGTTATTTTCTTGTTGTTTTCTTTTAAATCGAGGCTGATACATATCTTTTCGATGATATTGGTAAGCGGCTCGTCTTTACGTATAGTTCCGTTAAACTTCAGCTCTTTGAGCTTTTCTTCTTTAATTATGATGTTTACATGGTATGAACGGTTGATAAAATCGATGAATTCCTGTAATGGCTTGTTGGTAAAGCGATATTTACTTGAGCGCCAGTCATACTCGTTGATATCTATATTCGTACGTACAATTGATTTGGCTTGGGTATTGTATACGATTCGTTCGTTCGGTTTCATCGGCAGTTCTTGCTGTCCTTCCTCTGCCTGGAATTTGATGGAGCCGGTGAACAGGGTAATTTCTGATTCCATGTGTCCGGCTTTGATGTTGAATTCCGTTCCGGTCACTTCAATACGCGATTCCCGGGAAATAAACCCTGAAGGGTGCTCCTGAGCTTTTTTTCACTTTAAAGAAAGCTTCTCCTTTTTCCAGGAAGATTTCTCTGTTGTTCAGGAATGACTTGTGATAGCGAATTTGGGAAGCTGCGTTGAGCCATACTTCCGAACTGTCCGGCAACATGACTGCCAGCTTATCATTCATTGGAGCGCTGATGTTAATGTCGGATGATGAAATATTGTTGGCAATCCAAAAGCCGATAATGAAGATGGCAACAGTGGCAGCGATGGAATATCCGATACGATAGTATTTCTTGTTTCTCTCTAAAGGCTGTTTTTCGTTCCGGCATCTGACCATAATCTTATTGAGTATGGTGTGCGGGGGCAACATGATCTTGTATATGAGCTTTAGGAGCTTTATCCCATTGTTGAGATTGAAAGTTGATCATAGGCTTCTCATTGAGAAGCTGTTCCCTTTCGGAAGTTGTCAGTCTGTCGGCTAACATCTTTTTTTATAATATTAATGAGTTCTATTGAATTCACGTCTTTTGTATATTAGTGATAAGGATCGTTATTGACTTCGGTTACATACTAAATACTCGCCATATTACATTTACCCCTATCGGATAAAAAAAAATGTGTTTTATTTTTGTATCTTTTAAATAATGTATAGCTTTGTTGTCACTAATATTTGCACAAATATGAACGAAAGAGAAAGAGTGTTGGCTATTAAAGGCGGTGATCATCAGGCGTTTATTGATTTGTATAACGAGTATTGAGTCAGGTTTATGACTTTAGCCGATTGTACATCGCTACAATTGCTGATGCAGAGGAAATTGTTCAGGATGTGTTTGTGAAGCTATGGGGAGTCAAGACATTTACTGAAGGAAGATGAAAATATCAAAGGTTTTCTCTTTATTGTTACCCGAAACATAGTATTTAATAGAAATAAGAAGAGAGTAAATGAGACTCTTCTCAAAACCTCTGTTCTGGTAGCCTATGGAAACGAAGGTTATTATAACTCCACTACTGTGGAGGAAGATTATTGTGCTTCCCAACTAAAAAAATTTCATTGATCGGTTAATCAATTCACTTCCTGAGCAACAAAAGAAAATGTTTCCTGTTGAGTCGTGAAGAAAATCTGAGTTACAAGGAGATAGCCGACAGACTTGGTATTAGTCAGAAGACTGTAGAAATACATATGGGTAAGGCCTTGAAATTCTTGAAAGATAAGGTGAAACGAGGCTGGGAGATTCTATTGTCGCTTCTTTCATTTTAGTTATAAAAATAAGACATTCCTTCTTTCTCATTATTTAATAGTGTCGGAATAGACTTATCTTTTTTCTTGCTGTTCTTAGCAGGCTGTTACTTTATCTGTATTTTCAATAGCCTCTTTTCTTTTCAGATAGACTTTCTGAAGTAGTCAGATTATTAATGATGTAATAGAAACTCATGTACTTTTGGCTATAATCAAGTTTTGAGGCTGATAGTAATAAGCTTTGATTCAAAAATTATTTAGTAATAAAAATAGTTGGAAAAAAGTTTGGTATGGCAGCTTTTTTTTGCACTACATTTATCATTCATCGCTGTTTCAAGTTAGGCGTTTCCATTTGAACAGATAAATCCGACAGCATTCCCCGATCATAGTTATTGTATTTTGAAAACAATGATTAGAATGTAGTTTTTCGATGTGAAATTGCAAGGTAACATAATAAATAAAGCTTTAATTAATTTGGACAAAATGAAAAAAGTACTGTTAACTTTAAGTTTGAGTATCGTTGCGTCGATGGGCAGCTTCGCGCAGAATGAACCTATAAGAATCCGAAACTTACTCCCGAAGAGCGTGCGGAAGACTTAATAGGGGAGATTAACTTTGAAAGAGAAAATAGGATTAATGAAAAATTCTTCTTTTGCGGTAGAACGGTTAGGAGTAGCTCCTATAATTGGTGGAGTGAGGCTTTGCATGGTGTTGCCCGCAATGGACTGGCTACAGTGTTTCCGATAACTATGGGTATGGCATCTACCTTTGATGATGAAGCAATTGAAAGAGTGTATGTTGCCGTTAGTGATGAAGGACGTGCTAAATTCCACGATGCACATCGCCGTAACCGCTATGGATATGGAAACGAAGGGCTTACTTTTTTGGAATCCGAATGTGAATATTTTCCGTGATCCGCGTTGGGGAAGGGGACAGGAGACTTTCGGTGAAGACCCTTATCTGACCACCCGTATGGGAGTAGCTGTAGTAAAGGGAATGCAGGGACCGGCAGATGCCGAATATGACAAGGCTCATGCGTGTGTCAAGCATTATGCAGTGCATAGTGGTCCTGAGGCGAAACGTCACTCTTTTGATGTAGAAGACCTCTCTCCCCGTGATCTATGGGAGACTTACCTTCCGGCTTTCAAGGCTTTGGTGCAAGAGGCAGACGTGAAGGAAGTGATGTGCGCTTATCAACGCCTGGAAGGAGAGCCCTGTTGTGGTAGCAACCGGTTGTTAACGCAAATATTGAGGGATGAATGGGGATATAAACATTTGGTTGTAAGTGATTGCGGTGCTATTGATGATTTTTTTTGTGAAAGGCCGCCATGAGACACATAAAGATGCTGCCGATGCCAGTGCTTCTGCTGTGATCAATGGAACTGATCTTGAATGTGGTTCGATATATTCGCATTTGGAGGAAGCAGTAAAGCAGGGATTAATCACAGAAGAACGTATAGACACAAGTTTGCGTCGTTTGTTGAAAGCCCGTTTTGCTTTGGGCGAGATGGATCCGGATTCTATCGTTCCCTGGAGCAGAATTAGTATAGATACTGTGGATTGTGATTTGCACAAACAGATGGCGTTGGATCTGGCACGTAAATCTATGGTATTGCTTTGCAATAATGGCGTGCTTCCGTTGGCAAAAAACAGGGGCACGTATCGCAGTGATGGGACCGAATGCGGTTGATTCGGTGATGCAATGGGGAAACTATGAAGGTGTACCTCACATACATATACTATTTTGGAAGGATTCGCTGCAAGATAGGCGATGTGCCTTTTGAGAAAGGATGTGAGTTACTGGATAATCGGATTTTTGAATCTTATTTTAATGAGATCTCCAACAATGGGGCGTCCCCGGTCTGACGGCTACCTACTGGAATAATATGAATTTGAGTGGTGATGTCGCGGCTACAAGTCAGATTACTTCTCCGATTAATCTGAGTAATGGTGGGAATACAGTCTTTGCCACAGGTGTGGGCTTATATAATTTTACTGCTGTTTATGAAGGAACTTTTCGTCCGAAAGAGAGTGGAGCTTATGAGTTGCTGATTGAAGGAGATGATGGCTATCGGGTATATGTGAACGGGGAAAAGGTGATTGATTATTGGGGGAGAACATGCCAGTGCTAAAAGGGAATATACGTTGAAAGCAATTGCGGGGACAGATTATAAGATCAGAATAGAATATATGCAGGCAGGTGCGGAAGCGTTGCTTAGGTTTGATTTGGGTGTTTATCGTCATATTTCACCTGAGATGGTTGTCGATAGAGTCAAAGAAGCGGATATTGTTACTTTTCGCAGGTGGCATTTCGCCGAGTTTGCAAGGCGAAGAAATGTACTCCGTTAACAGTCCCGGTTTTGCTGGCGGCGACCGTACTTCAATTGAACTACCGCAAGTGCAGCGTGATATCCTGAAAGCATTGAAGAAAGCGGGTAAGAAGGTGGTTTTGTAAACAGCTCTGGTTCGGCGGTCGCATTGGTTCCTGAGATGGAGTCTTGTGATGCTATCTTTGCAGGCATGGTATCCCGGGCAGGCTGGCGGACTGGCTGTGGCGGACGTTCTGTTCGGAGATTTTAACCGAGTGGAAAGCTACCCGTTACTTTTTTATAAGAATACGGACCAGTTGCCGGATTTTGAAGATTACAGTATGAAGAACCGTACCTATAGATATATGACGGAAGTTCCTTTGTTTCCCTTTTGGATACGGATTGAGTTATACTACTTTCGATATTTCCAAAGGACGTTTGAATAAGAAAACTATATCTGCCGGACAGGATTTTGAATTTTAAAGTCAATGTGAAGAATACAGGGAAGTATGATGGAGCTGAAGTTATTCAGGTGTATGTCCGCAAAGTAGATGATGCGGAAGGGCCGATAAAGAGTTTGCGCGCTTTCCGTCGGGTACCGCTGAAGGCAGGGAGAGACTTGTGTTGTATCTATTGATCTTTTGCCAACTACATTTGAGTTCTTTGATCCGACTACAAATACTATGCGTATTATGCCCGGAAAATATGAAATCATGTATGGCAATAGTTCGGATATACCTTCGGGGAATAAATTGAGTGTAACACTTCGGTAATAATATTACTCATTAATGGGGGTGTCAAAAGTCAGTAGCAATAGCTTGTGTATTCACCTACCACCTCCCCTGCTGGGTACTCCTCCTTCCCGAAGGAGGAGATTTAAGATACTGCCGACTTTTTTGTCAGCCCCAGTTTCGTTACTATTGACTTTTGACACTCTCATTTATTTTTCGGGAAATTCAGTCTGGGATTTTAAGGACAGCTGAGTGATCCTTATCCTTTTTATCGTTCCTATTTCATATACTGATGTAATGGTGCAGGAAGGGGCTGTGTTGTAATGCTATTACAGACTCAGGCTTTCTCACAGCGGATCAGTACTTTTTGCCCGTTGTTTAAGGTGCTGGCAAACAGATAAGTGTCTCCACCTTCCGACAATTTGATTCGTTTACGGAGTTCGGCAACCGTAGCCGGAAAGTTACGTACTGTGATATTTGCTTTTTTCAAGTCTCCGAGACTTTCTTTTTTAGTTCTTTTTATTAAGGCTGCATTGACTAATGATGTGGAAAGCCCTGCCGGGAAAGCTCTCGACCAACACATCAGAAGTATAAAGATGACTGTTAGGATGCAGTTTTTTAACAGGAAATGCGGAGGCGATGCTGCGGAAAGCTCCGGCTTTCAGGAGTGAAGCGTTCGGCTCATAGAGATAATTTTCCAGTGTGTCGGTATAGTTGCATTCGCTGCACTGCTCCTGTTCGCGGGTGAATACGAAATGCTGTTCTTCCTGTATCCCCCTGGTAGGGAGATTTACGCAATGGATGGATATTTCTTCTACCGATGCTTGTCCGAGTATCAGTAGTAATTCTTTGCATTCATTATTGGCAGATATGATGTGGACTTCCTGTACGTGTTGTAACTCTTTCAGTGCCAATGACAAGTCCAGCATGGGCGAGAGTTTGACCATGACCTGTCCCGCTTTGTTCAGTAAGAGTTCTTCCAGTTCGGCTACATCGGGTTCACAGTCTGAGATGGCAACCGTCTTTCCTCCGTGCTCGTTGCGGCGGGCAGGATCGAGGAAGATGCAGTCTACCGGAGACATAGCTTGCAGATAACTCACTCCGTCCTCGTTCTTTACGTTGATATGGTTTAGGTTCAGGATGGGAAAGTTGTGTGCTGCTATCTCGCAGAGTTCCTGCTGGCGTTCTACGTAAGTGGCGGATTTGAATTTGGCAGCAAGGAAAGCACAGTCTATTCCGAATCCTCCGGTCAGGTCCGTCAGGGAGTTACCTTTAAAAGGGTTGCTTTGTAGCGGGCGGTGACTTCTGACGAGCATTGCTCCAGTGACAGGTGCTTCGGGTACCATATATCATCCGTATCTCTCCATGATGGAATCTTTTCGGCGGCAACCTGCCTTCCTGCTATCTGTGTGATGGCGGTCGGCATATCTACGTTCGGGTATTTCCGGGCTTGCAGGGCCAGAGCACGTACATCATCCGTCTGATGTTCGCGGATAAAGAGCTGGGTTTCGGGGAGATTTGCATCATAGGTTGTTAATATTCGGCGTTATATGGTGGACTTGTTTATGGTATTACGTTGTATTTCTTCCAGGCTTCTTCCCGGCTGCAGAAGTTGAAATGCCACCATTCGCTGGGCAATGCACGGAATCCGGCGGCTTTCATTACTTTCCTCAATAATATCCGGTTCTGACGTTCTGTTTCGGTGATTTTTCCGTTGCGTATCAGTTCGCCTTCTTCGGTGATGTGCGCTTCTACTCCAAGATGATCGACCTTGTGCCCATAGGGCAACGGTCGCCCCAGCGAGTCCTGAATGCTGATGTCTACCGCCAGGCCGTAATTATGAAGTCCGCCTCCACGGTTGGGGTTGGAGACATATCTGTATTTGGAAGTTCCTTTGACCACATCCCACATTTTTTTCTGTACGGACATCGGACGTGCAGCGTCGTAAATAATGAGACTGTAAGATGGATGCAGTGCCTTCAGTGCTTCTGTGCTTTTTAAGAGGGCATACGCCGCATGGGGGTGCAGATAGGCTTCGGACAGGTCGTCATAAAGAATTTCTCCGGTGAAGTTATCCGCTTTTTGTGTACATTAGGCTGATGGCGATGCTGTTGTCCAGCTCTGCTATATTTATTAGTCCCAGGGAATCCATGTAAAGAGCCATTGGGCTTTTCTGATGTTTTGGAACTAGTGTGCTGGCGGATTCATTTTTCTGCGAGGGGGATGTATAAATAGAATCTGCATCAATGGAGTCCGCATGAGCAAAGGATATACAGTCGGATGCTGTACCTTCGGGGCTTATATCTCCGGGTCCTGCGCATATAGAGTCTGTGCACGTTGTTTCTTGACCTTTGCAGATGTCTTCGTCTCCTTATGCCCCGGTACACAGGAATACCCTGCCAGCAGAAAGCAAAAGACAAATAAACTATATTTCAGCATCATCATTACTCCTTTGGGTTTTTGTGCCAAAGATACTTCTTTTTTGAATTTAGCACCAATAAAAAAGCCTTTTTTACGCTGTTTGTTGGATCTATATATATCCTGCGCGTTGGACATATATGCCCTGCGTATTGGATATATCCCCTGTACGTTGGACATATATATCCTGTATGTACTATACCCCTGCATGAACGGTAACTATACCCCTATATGCAAATATAGTCTGAATACCGGCACACCTTCTTCTGTGATTTATCCGGATTTTCAGCGGTTGATACTGACTATTACTTTTTTAGATTGGCCGTATTCTTCCATATTTCGAGTAGTTGCAGAATACGTTCATCCGTTACTCTGCTGTTATTGACAGACAACAGTTCCGAATATATTTCCAGCAGCTTCTTCAGTTCCTTGACAGGCTGTTCCGGAAGTTCGGCAATCAGTGATGTAAGTAGCAGCTCCAGTTCCCGGTTGTGTAGTGGGCTGACGTTTATCATTTGCTGTTGTATCGTCGGTAAGTCTTTTTCAGAGGTCCCCCCATCCGGTACGTTGGTGCGAACCCAGTATCCTGCCGATACGTGCACTGTCTATACATCCTGTGCTGACACGGTCCGTCCATATTCCGGCGGCATAAGAACGGGAAGTCTTATCTGCTACCAACATACAACTGGCTTCCAGCAGATAAGAGGTCTCATGCCATTCGTGCCTTAATTGGTGAAGTGCCTCTATAGTGGCTTGGGTGATACCAACTTCTCTCACTTCATTTAGCATCGGATCATAAATGGCACAGCGGATGCACCATACAAACAATGGTTCCGGTGTATTGGGAGCTAGCCATACCAAGCGGGGCAGATCATTTTGTATATCGTCATAACGTTCTATCTGTGAATACATTTCCACCAGTAGCGGATGCGGATCATACGAGTGATAACTCACTCTCTCATCATACTTTCCTTTATTGACGATGTGGATGTTCTCCCCTTCCGGAACATTGAAACTAAGGGTTGAAGATGTCCAGTTGACCACTTTGTTGTGATAATCAGTATATGAATGAGGCGTTTGGAAAGTCCACCATGAGAAGTTTCCCGTCAGAAATTCGCGTGAGCTTTTTGCTATAAGAGAAATCTTTGAATTCAGTATAAACCGTCTCCGGTGATTTGATCAATCCTGCTGTCATCCACCATGAAGGGTGGGCGAAGGGGAGCTTGTGGAACTGCATCTTTTGCTCCCATCAAGAAGGAAAACAAATTTTGGTATTCCCTTCCAATTCCTGAAGGACAGTCGGAAGGTCTTGCGAGGGATAATCATTCAATGCCATCCTCGACAGGGCTATCTGCATATCCATATCGTCCGGCTCGGCATTGGCCTGCTGATATTGTCCGAGTCTTTTTTATCAGAACTATGGGGTCAATAAATGCAGGCGTATGCGTAGGAGTGGATAGCATGGGAAGTCGGTTCTCGTTGCTTTCCAAAAGGTCTAATGTCCGGCACAGTAATTGTTTGTGAATAGGAAATTCCATTCTTTTATTACTCTTCTGGCGGATGGTTATTTTCTGCAGATTGCGATATCTCCACTGACCTTTCTGAAGTTCGTCTTTTCTGCACCATTTTCTCGTGCAGGGTGCTCAGTTCTTTTGCTTCTATGGGGAAACGCTTGATTAATAGTTTTGCATAGTCGATAAGGAACGTTGCCATCATAGAATCCGATATTCCGTTGCGTGAACTTCCGCCATTGATAAGTAACTTATAAGCACGTTGAAGAACAGGTGTCCATTGGGTGATATGTTTCGCTTCCAGTTGCTCATTCCATTCTACCAACGCATTCAGGAAAAGGTCGAAGTGGTATAGCTCATCGGAATCTAGTATTTGGCTGGCCAGAAATGTCAGGTCTTCGATGGAAGTAATTTCCTGTATCCGGTTGTCTTCCCTGAAGGATGGGTGGCATCGGTTCATAGTCGAAGGAGGCGACATTTGCCTGCTCGTCAAGAGTAGTCAGCAAGACTTTATCGGTAGATAAAGCATCTGAAACATTGTCTTTCAGATAAGCTGCCAATTCTTTTTAGTGCTGGTCAGCATTGTTTCTGCATAAGCAGAGAGTGCTTCTTTCAATGTGGGCGACTCTGTTTCTCCAAATGTTTGAATCAGTTTCACTATCTTGTTCTGAGTAGACTCGTCGCGACTCATCAACCCTTGTGTGGCAGCGCAACAGATGGCATCATGATATTCTTTTTTCTCTTTCGCCAGTTTGCTGAGAACTCCCAGCGTGTTTTGATGGACAGCTTTTTACGTCCGAAGCGAAGAGGAGAGCGGTCTGATCCAGAAAATCATTTGTCAGAACCGTGGATGGCTGCACAGATTCTTCAGAAGACCGAGAATGATATTGATCGGTCGGCTATGGGGAGAAGATAGTGCGGCAAACATCTCCGGCTGCAATGTCAGTTGTTCTTCAACGCTGGGATTGAGTGCCGTAAACATACCGGCAAACCAGCTGCACAGGTTCTTGTTAAAGTTCCGGTTGATTGCCAGCAAAGACTCTTTCAGTACACGCATACGGTCTAACTTTCCGTTCTCGGTGAAGTGCTGGAATGTAAGGATATCCTTTGGCCGGATTGGCGTGCCAGTTTTGCCCGCAGTCGTATTCAAACAAATACCAGATGTGCTCGTTGATTGTAATATCCGCTTTTCTAATACGGGGGGTAGTGTGGATATAGTTAACCAGATAACCTGCTATCGTCTGCGGAGAGGGGAAACGGTGAGAATTCCCCTTTCTATCCAGTCCATCAATATCTCATAGTCCATATTGTAGAAGCCTCCGAACTCCTTACCTTCACCTTCAACGAAATAACTGTCCAGCCACGTGGGAATATGCCATGCGGCTATCTCGTTCAGATGCGCTGTGTTTATCCCCCATTCGTGTTTGCGAAATTCCTTGAGGGGAAATATCACAAGGGCGGCAAGATCAATAATGTGATGCTGGCCCGACGTGGCACGCGTACCATATGTCCTTTCTTCCAGCTGGACAAACTTATTATAGTATTCTTCCAACCGGCTGAGGCAAGGGATGAGGCTCTCCCGCTCCTCCTGTGTCAGTTTCTGCAGAAAAGGAATGATCTTCTGCCCTTGCTCTTTTCTACTATCTCGGTAAGCTGTGTTTCTAGTGCAGTCATGGTTATAATTTTGATTGAAGGATATATGATAACAATATCCGTGTTTATAAATTAGTCTACTTTAAATCAATTAAGATCACCTGAAATGATAAAACCTGATACCAAGCAATATTACCTATTACTTATTACCTGTTACCTATTACTTATCACCTTTCTAATGCAGTAACTACTTTTTTCAGATTAGCATTCTTTTTCCCATTTCCAGGCGCTCGCGGACTTTGTCGTCGGTTACGCAATGACCGTTCACGCGCAGCACTTCCGCGTAGAGTTCGAGTAACTGTTTTTGTCCGGTGACCGGATTGTCGGGCAATCCGCCGATCAATACAGTGAGTAACTCTTCCAGTTGTTGATTGTGAAAGGCGCTTCGTTTGTATATGCTTTCATACACTTCTGTGGTGAAGCGTTTTAGCGGAACAATGCCCATATTGATAATTCGTGCTACTATTTCTCCTAGCCGGTGATTGTCTATTCTGTTGTTAGCGATGCCTTCCACCCATAGCTCCGCAGCGTATGAACGGACGGTTTTGTCAACAAAAAGCAGGCCTCCGCCCAGCAACAGTAAACTCATCTCCCGAAGCGGACAGTGAAAAGACAATAACATACGTAAAGCATTGGCTACACTGCGTTTGCTCTCTTCCTGCGGTGAACCGAAATCCATGTAGCAGTTAATGATTTGTGCAACCAGTGGTTCCGGTTGGTTGGGGAAGAAGCTGAACAGACGTTCCATATAGTCGGAATCGCCTATATTGTATCTGCTGTTGATGACCAGATGTTCTTGCCAAAGCTGGTGGCTGTTGTGTTCTGCATACTCATGCCACTTGTAGAAATCGAGCTGGAGCAGACGTGTATCTGCTGCATATTGATTTTTTCTTTCTGTGCCGGTTCTTTCCAGCCATAATTTCCTGTCAGGTAGTTGTGGGGCAGCGTGTTGCAGGAGAAGTTTTTGAATGCTTCAAATTCTGTATCCGGCTCTTTCACCAGTCCGGCTGCAAGCCAGGCAGATGGATGATTGTACGGTGGTTCGGGCTGCGTCTCTTTATCTAATAAAAAGAGACAAAGATGCAGATATTCATTATTTAATAATTGTCGGGCGACAGCAATGGCTTCTTCCTTGTCTTCTAAAGCGCAGCGTGCTATGGCCAGCTGAAAGTCCCATGAACAAGGCTTTGCATTCGCTTCCTGATAAACGGCGAGCCGTCGTATAAGTTCGGTGCTCTGGATGTATGCCGGGCTATGTGTCGGAGTAGAGAGTAAAGGTAATGAGTCGCCTTTTTTGATTTTACGGATTACTTCCAGCCACAATTGTTTGATAGGTTCAAAACAGGTCCTATTGCTGTAAGTTGGCTGCCAGTCTGCAAGACGCTTGAAAGCACGTTCGTCGTAGGCTCCTCTGTTTGCGTCTATTCCTTTAAGTCTTTCTTCCAGGCGTGCGAAGAGCTTACTTAGGAGTCCTTGGTTGGCAGTGTCTTTTTGTGTCCATAAACGTTGATATTCCAGCAGGAAAGTGGCAAGAAAGTTCTCGTATACTGCCCAACTGTTGATAATGATGTTGGCTGCCCGTTGGAATACAGGCTCCATCCGGCTGAAATCTTCTTCATCCAACTGGGGATGGAAGGCGATGAGGGCGGTAATCGTTGTGTCTGTTTCCCAACTTTCATCCATGTCGAACAGGCGGCTGAGCTGGAACAGAAAATCTTCTTTATTGGCAGGAAACGGGATGCGGTTGTCTTCCCGACAAATACGAACCTTTTCTTGGAAGGTTGTTTCGGGAAGGCCGGTTTCTTCCGCAGGCTGCTTCATGAAAGAAACAAGTATATCCTGTACGCTCTGGAACATCTCGGATTGGTAAGATAGCAATGTCTCTTGCAATGTAGAAGAGGATGCGTCTCCGTACTTTGATATAAAGCTGGCAGCTTTCTTTTGCAGGCTTTCATCTTTCTTCAGGAATAGTTGGCAGAGTGGGATGCAACATGCTTCTTTCATTTCGGGGTGCTCGGCAACGATCTGCTCAAAATGGAATAAATAGTGAGCAGTGAGTTTTTGGGGCTGGAAAAGAAAAGAGTAGTCGCACGCTCGATAAACTCCTGATAGTGGAACCCGCCTTCGGAGGCAATCTTTTTTAGTTGTTGTAACATCACATTCACCGGTTTGGTGTATGGAGAGGTGAACACTTGCATGATTTCCTCTTGCAGGGATATGAGTTCTTCCGCCCTTGGCTGCAATTCTTCAAAGAGTCCGGCAAACCAATTTACCATGTCTTTTTTAAAACTTCGGTTGAAGGTGGAAAGTGTCGCTCGCAGAAGTCTGGTTTCTGTCCAGATGTCCGTCGAGCGAAACGATAGAAAGCGGCGCTAAAGCTTTCATCCCGTGAGGTGGTCCCTTCTTTATAGGCTGTTTGGGCACGGTCATTATGATAACCAATGGATGATTCCTGTTCGAAAAAGATACCAAATGTGTTCTTTTAGGGTGATTTCTCTTTTAACAGTAAATCGCTGTTAAAAGTGTCTTTCCCTTTAGGAAGGGAAGATCTGATACAGATATAACTGGGCAATATTTGTGCGATACGTTTTGGAGAGAGTTCTGCATATAGCCCATATCTATCAGCTGCATGAGCTGTTCGTAGGATATATTGAAATTCAAGTAACTTTCCGCATCATTTATATACTCTGCCAGCCAACTGGGAGTATAAAAGAAAGCAATTTGCAAAGTAAGTTGAAGTCTATGTGGTATCCCAGGTCCATTTCTCGTTTGTTGCCACATACGAACTGTACGGCACCAGAAAGCGTGCCCGGTGATGATCGCAAAAAGTTTCACTAAATTTGCCTTTTATCCATTGCAGTTCCCGGATGGTGGGCAGGAAGTTTTCTCCGTTCTTTCACTGAAAGTTCTAACAACCTTTTGATAAAAAGGTATCAATATCTTTTCTTCTTTCTCCGGAGTATCCACATAAGTTTTGGATAATTTCTCCAACTCGCGTTTCAGTTCTTCCATTGTACAAGTTTCTTTACTGCCAAAATATGTTTGCAGGCTCCCCGTTCTCCCTGATTGCCGCTAAACCAGGTACAGGTGCAGCGTTCTTTCTCACCTTCCCTGTCCAGAATAACCGTATGTCTTACTCCTCCGCTCCCAGCGACACGTGCTTCTGTCCGGTTTCCGTCATTTGATATAATTTCCACTTTCTCTTCTTCCAATAGCTTCTCGGCAGCCATCATACGCGGATTGAGACTCAGGATGCGCTCTGTCTTAAAAGGCAGGCGACGATAAAAGAAACTATTCTCATCCAAGTCGAATCCCAGTAACCCCATAGCTGCCAGTCGTGCGGACAGAGAATCCACCTTATCGAGATCAATTTGCTCCTCAATAGCGAAAAGAGTGGGGTTGAACTGCTGGTTGGCGTAACTGTATTTATCCATCGCTTCTATCCATTTCTCCGGAACGTCTTCAAGCAGGGCGTCCAATGCCGCACCTTCTCCGGAGAATCCGCGCCAGCATTCCCGCGACAGGAAAGGCTGAAACGAACCGGACCGAAATAGAGTTGCCAGATGGTCGATTGCATTGTCGGATGAACAAAGACTCTCAGCTCGTCGGCAAATGGCAACAGGGGTTCGAGCAGGCGCAGACGATGTACCCCTCCGATACAAACGGCATTCAGACTTTTCACCGGTGAAAAGGCCGGTTTTTGTCCGCGCATCACCAAATAATAGTCACATTTCACGGTTCCTTTGGGGAGTGTCTGAAAAGAGTTGCAAAGTCTGTATGCGATTGAACGAATACATCCGTTCGGCAACAGACTGGTAAATCTGTACCGTGGTCAGCCCCTTTATCCATTTACGGGCAGCGGTACTTTGCGTTCTATTACTTTTTCACCTTTATTGTAAAGCCCTACCTCCTTAGGTCCGACTGACATCACTACTTTTTCTTGTTTGCTGATGCTTCCCAGTGCAGAAATCATACCGGCATTGAAGTCAACATTCGTTGTTCCGTTCTCCAGGAACTCTCCGTCGTGTCCGTCGGGCAGTACATCGACTCTGGCATATACGCCTGCACAATTCGAAAATCCTTCGAAGCGTACACGTTCATTTCCTGCCGTTACAATCGGGTCTTTCAGCATGGAAAGCTGGGCAGGAGTCAGATTAAAACTGGATTGTACTACGTTGGACAACGCAATGAGGCAGCGTGCCGTCATATAAGGTTGTGTCAACTTCCCCAAAAGAAACAGGGAGCTTCTTTCTTTTCTATTTCACTGTATTTTGCCAGAAATAATTCGTCCTGATCAGACGAACGTTGTAAGACAGACGGAGCTGCGTATTGATATGAAATAGTATCGGTCATAGATAAATATATAAGTGCTTGTTGGACATTTCCCAAATATAGAAATTAAATCTCAGAATGGAAAGTTGTTGAGTAGTTTACTCTGTTTGTGATGCTGGGATTGTGATTTTATAAAGTGAAATATTTTTAGGTTGTTTGCTTCGCTTTTTGCGTTTCAACTGAGCTAAAAGCCCGATGTATCCTTTGTTAGATGCGGTCACAAAAGTAGTGCTTTCCCTCGAATTATGCAAATCCTTTCGATAAAAAACTACGATACTTTATTTTCAGAACTTATATTTGCGCTTCGGATTCTTGGGGAACCAGCCTTTTTGTACCCGTTCTTCCTGTTCGAAAACCTCTTTGATCGTCCAGAAGGAAGAAAATGCAAACACGCCAAGCAAAGAAGATAAGATCACATTATCGATGCTTAATGAGGCAACCACACCGGCTATGCCGAGTATCAGGAATATCCACCAGCATTTGGTACCCCAATAGTATTCGGCCTTTACCACGACAGGGTGAAAAAGGCCGATAATCAAAAAGGTACATATTCCGATAAATAGCCCCGCAAGGTGATATTCATTTAGAAACTCCATCACAATTATTTTTCTACGCGGATAGGAATTTCTTTTTTGATGCTCTGTTCCAGAGAAATCAGTGTCTCGGTAGCTACCACACCCGGTATCTCTTGCATTTTGTTATTCAGCAAATCCATCAGATGCTCGTTGTCACATGCATACAATTTGTCAGCATAGTGTACGGTCCTGTAGTGAAATGACATTCCACTATTTCGGGAATCTTCTGAAATTCCGCTACGACAGATTTGTACATGGAGCCTTTTTCCAGCTTGATACCCACGTAGGTACAAGTTCTGTATCCCAAAGATTTCGGGATTCACGTGGTAACCCGAGCCTACAATGACACCTAGTCAATCAGTCTTTGCACACGCTGATGGATAGCTGCACGTGACACTCCACATTCGGCTGCTACGTCTTTAAAAGGGATGCGGGCATTCTGGGAGATAATCTCTAGGATCTGCCTGTCGAGGTTGTCTATTCTTTCCATAATAATAAATTGTAATTTCCTGTTGTTATCAAATAGTAAGCAAATATAGAGATTTATTTTAATTATTCTTCTTTTCGGAGAAAAAAAATAGGAAAAAGCAAAAAAAAGAGGCACAAACGTTTTGCACCTCTTTCCTTTTTCTATTTAGAAAGAAACTTTTTTATTTCTTATCTTTTTCGATGCTCACCAGTTCAACTTCGAAAATCAGAGTAGAGAACGGTTTGATTTGGCCGCCAGATTCTCTTGCACCGTAAGCCAGTTCTTGAGGGATGTAAAGTTCCCACTTAGAACCTACAGGCATCATAGTGAGGGCTTCTGTCCAGCCTTTGATTACTTGGTTAGCACGGAAAGTAGCAGGTTCTTTACGTTTGTAAGAGCTGTCAAATTCTGTTCCGTCGATTAAAGTACCTTTGTAGTTCACTTTCACTTTGCAAGTGTCAGCAGGAATTTCACCTTTGCCTTCAGTGATTACTTTGTATTGCAGACCGCTTGCAGTTGTTTTACGCCGTCTTTAGTTTTGTTTTCAGCAAGGAATTTTTCACCGGCAGCTTTATAGTCAGCATATTTTTCTTCCATAGCTTTTGCTTTGATAGTTTCCATAGCTGTGCGAGTATATTCCTGAGCTTCTTCCATAGTCATCATGCCGCCTTTTTCCAAAGTACCTGCGATGAAACCTGCCAGGAAGTTAGCTTTGCTGATTGTTTTAGTAGAGTCGCCAGCAAATAACTCCTGGTTGATACCTTTCATCATTTGGTTGCTGATCTGCTGACCGATCTGAAAACCTGCCATGTAAGCGATATCTTTCTTGCTGGTTTTGTTTGCACCTTCGTTCAAACCTTTGATGAAATCTGCCATGTAAGCAGTATCAACATCCAAGCGGCCTGTCAGGTAGCCTTTCAGACCTTGAGTCTGAGCCATACCGATAGAGTAAGACAGGGAGTCGAGTTCTGTTGACAGATTTGCTTTAGGAGACTGAGCTGTGCAAGAAGCAAGGCTTGCAGCAGCGGCGATTGCCATAAAAATACTAACTTTTTTCATTTTGCTTTGAATTTTTTTATTTATAATACTTCGAGTAATTCTACTTCAAATACGAGTGTGCTGTGGGGAGGAATCATTTCTCCGGCACCTCTTGCGCCATAACCCAGTTCAGACGGAATATACAGTTTCCATTTAGAACCTTCCGGCATCAGTTGCAAAGCTTCAACCCATCCCGGGATTACCTGGTTCACGCCGAATACTGCGGGCTCACCACGCTTAACAGAACTGTCGAACAGTGTACCGTCGATCAATGTTCCTTCGTAGTGGCATCTTACCTGGTCGGTAGCTGGCTTTTTTGCCTGTACCTTCGTTGATCATTTCATATTGTAGTCCGCTGGGAAGAACAACTACGCCCGGCCTTTTTTGTTTTCCTCAAGGAAAGCCTTTTCCCTTGCTCGATAGCAACGGCACCCATCTTAGCTTCCAGTTCTTCGAAATACTTGTTTACTATTTCGCGGGCTTCCTGTGGCTGATAGCCGTCTGGTTGCCTTCCAATACGTCTTTGATTGCTTGTGCGAAGTCATCTACCGCAAGGTTTCCGATTCCCATGCTTGATAAGTTTTGACCGATTCCGAGGCCAATAGAGTAACTGAATTTATCCATATAATGTTTTTTGTTGGCGATTGAAGCGTATTTCATAGTTTTAGCCTTCAATCAATTGCAAATTTATGAAACGCAAAAGTACGTGTTTTATTTGAATGATTTAGCATTTGGTATTTAAAAATTCTTATATCTGTGAAAGTTAATCGCTTTTCTTTAAAGAATTAGTTTTTTTGTTCGTAGGATTTAATCGGTTTATTCTGATTATTTAGGTTTGTTTATGCAGATAATTAATCGTCTGACAGCTGTTGAACTTGCGTCTGACAATATGTTGTTTTTTTGACAACTGTCAGACGAAAGAATAACAGTAGTCAGACGAATAGTTGTTGCCATAAATGATGCTAACTATCTGCATCTTTCATCTTAAAGTTCTGCATAAATTGGATTGATATTAAGAAAGTCTTCTTTTATTCGATGATTCTGATTACATTTGTGTGGCTATTAAAAAAGAAGGAGGAATAGTAATGAAAAATCTGGTAGTTTTGACGGGTGCGGGTATGAGTGCCGAGAGTGGGATTAGTACATTTCGCGATGCAGGCGGTTTGTGGGATAGGTATCCTGTGGAGCAGGTGGCCACTCCTGAAGGTTATCAGCGTGACCCGGCTCTAGTGATTAATTTCTATAATGAACGTCGGAAACAGTTGTTGGAGGTGAAGCCGAACCGTGGACATGAGTTGTTGGCGGAACTGGAGAAAACTTTCATGTAACGGTGGTGACACAGAATATTGATAACTTGCACGAACGTGCCAGGGAGCAGCCACATCGTTCATCTGCATGGCGAACTGACAAAAGTATGTTCCAGCAGAGATCCATATAATCCTCATTTAATAAAAGAGCTGAAACCGGAAGAATATGAAGTGAAGATGGGAGACAAGGCCGGTGACGGCACTCAATTACGACCTTTCATTGTATGGTTTGGAGAAGCTGTGCCGGAAATTGAAACAGCTATCCGCTATGTGGAGAGAGCGGATATTTTCGTTATTATCGGTACATCGCTTAACGTATATCCTGCGGCGGGGTTGCTTCATTATGTACCGAGAGGAGCAGAGGTGTATCTGATTGATCCGAAACCGGTAGATACGCATACTTCCCGTTCGATACATGTAATTCAGAAGGGGGCTTCTGAAGGAATGGGTGAATTGAAACAGTTGTTGGGAGTTTGAGACTTCTTTCCCTCCGTTTTATTCCAGTTCGCTGGCAAAAATATGATTATTCCGGAGTATTTCTGATATTTCGAGTGCAGAGATACCACTGCACTCGATTCTTAATATTTTCTCCCAGTCCTCAAAGTCCACATTCCATTTGTCTATTTGGAGGGAACTCTGCTAAAAGTTTTCCTATGCGCTTGATGTCACATCTTTTGGTGATAGAAGTTCGAAAAATCAGAATCTTATTTTCTTTTTTCCATATTCTTTAGCGTTTTATTTTAATGAGCGGAACTCCCGGATCGTCATACTGAAATGCAGCCTGAAATTGCGACTTAACAGCGAAAGGCTGCTAAAGCCGCAAAGGCGGGCGATTTCGGTGGCGGAAAGTTCCTTGTTTCGTTTTAATAATAGGGCTGCTTTTTCAATCCGAGTGCGTTTGATATAATCCGTAGGCGTTTCGCCCGTCAGGATTGTAAATACGCGGTGGAAGTGGAAAGGAGAAAAGCATGCGATACCCGCCATTTTCTGTAATGATAACGGCTGGTCAATGTGATTGTGGATATATTCGGTCACTTTATCGATCCGTAATTTATATTCCTGCCTATTGATTTCTTTCGTTTCCATTCTAATGCAAAGTAAAGAATTATAAGAGCCGGAGAGTTATCCTATCTTGCCAACTTCTCCGGCAGATAGTGAATCTTTTTTGTCCTATATAGAATACATAGCCGTAGTATTCCTTATACTTATTATATAGGCTCTCTTCGTGTCGTTGACCGGCGATGAGGTCTGCGGCTGCGTCATTTCCTGCATATTCCTTCAGAAAAGCTTCCTGAACCGGGAATTGGGGAGCTAGAAATGCTCGAGCCAGCAATTTTCCGGTAAGATGAAATGGGCTGTCGGGATATATCCTGCTTTTCTCCATTTGTGCTATCTTTCTCGGAATCGTATCGATTTCCGGGTAATTAGCCATCCAGAAGTCGTCTATTTCGGAGGGGCGTTCCGGGGTGAACTAGGAGGCTTCCGTTACAGCGATAAATCCGTTCTTTTTCAGGAACTTATTCCATTCATTCATGCCGCGTTCGAATCCTATATTATAGATAGCTCCTTCGGACCAGATCAGATCGAGTTCTTCCTCTTGAAACGGCAGAGCGTCCATGGAACCGACAATACCCTTTACTCTGTCTTCACAATGGGCTTCTATTGCATTTTTGTTGAATAGCTCGATAAAGTCGGGGAAAAGGTCGATACCTGTAATTTGTCCTTTCGTATAGTTGGCTAATGCCATTGTCTGCCCGCCTGTGCCACAGCCAATATCGGCTATTCTGGCATTGTCAGATAGTTCGTTGGTGAAGCTTAAGGCTTTTTGTGTGACTTCAGGACTTCCGGGACCTTGACGTTTTAATGCCTTGAAGTAATTACATATCAGTGTAAAATCGAATTCGTGGATTGATTTAAAATCGTTACTCATTGTTTTAATATTTTAGTTGTACGGCGAATGGAGGCATATAATGATGCTTGCAACCATTTGACCATACAAATAGTTTGAAAATTTAGATATAGAAAATAACTCTGACAAGAATATGTCAGAAAACATAAGGGATAATCTGTAATGAGAGGAAGGCTTACAGATTATTTACAGAACGGAATCCTTATGGAATGAAAATGAGTTAAACATCCAATTATTTCTTTTAGTTTGTGACAAAGATAGGGTTTTAGCTGCAAAACTCAATGATAACTTGATTGAAAAAATACTGTAAACCTGTATTTTAGCAAGAATAGTCAAATAGGAATATGTTTATATATCCGGTTGCATGGATGAGATTGATCGTCCAAATTGATTGAAACTACATTTTTTGAGTTATTTTTGTCGAATATTAAATACAAATCTCTCATTTAATGTATGATACCGATGAAAAGCAAATTATTACTCGCATGTCCTCTTTTCTGTGCGGACAGAATCAAACATCTAAAGTTGCAAACTCTGCTGAAACGAATAATGGATGCATCCGGCATCCGTGGCAAGGAAAAAGAGTGGGATATTTGGGAGACTCTATTACAGATCCCAACTGTTATGGTGACAAGATAAAGAAATACTGGGATTTTCTGCAGGAATGGCTGGG
>VOFH01002881.1_pt1 | contig 22137 bp, 42 predicted proteins | sample 5384091 | NCBI WGS metagenome assembly VOFH01 (sample SAMN12384727, study PRJNA508395) | human gut metagenome | isolation source: healthy gut G | host: Homo sapiens
ATCGGTATGCTTCGTTCAGTTACGTATTGCTTGCGTTCGATTCCGTTTATCATCTTAGTCCCGGCGACCTTGTTTCTCTCACGGGCGATCATGGGCACGGGGATCGGCGTGCGGGGCGATCATTCCGCTGATCATCGGCACGGTGCCGTTCTTCTCCCGTCAGATTGAACTGGCGCTGCGGAAGTCGACGGCGGTTTGATTGAAGCGGCGCAGGCGATGGGCGATTCGCCGTCGCAGATCATTTTCCGGGTGTATCTGAAAGAGTCGATTCCTGCGATTGCCGGGCAACGACGATCACGTTTATCTCGCTGATCGGCCTGACGGCGATGGCCGGCGTGGTCGGTGCTGGCGGCTTGGGCGACTTCCCGCGATCCGCTATGGGCATCAGCGCAAACGAACCGGACGTCATCTGGATTACGATTTTGATTATTTTGATTCTCGTAACGATCGCGCAGGCGATCGGCGACGTGATCATCAAAGAAAAACCACACATTAAGGGGAACTAAACATGAAAAACTACTTGCTGCATTCTGGTGCGCTGGTTCTGACCGGCTGCAGCTCGGCGCCAAAAGAAACCACAACGGAGCCCAAAGACCAGGCTCGTACCGTCAAAGTCGGCGTCATCGGCGAAAAACAACGAATACTGGCAGCCGATCATCGATGAAATGGCAAAGGACAATGTGAAGATTGAATTCGTCACGTTCAGCGATTACGCGATGGTCAACAAGGCGCTGGCGACCGGCGATATCGATATCGACAGCTTCCAGCACTACGCGTACTTCGATAAGGACTGCGAAGCCAACGGCTATGATCTGACGGCGATCGGTGAAATCCGTTCTGGCGCCGTTAAAGCCTCTATTCCAAGAAAATCGCAGGCATCGACGAAATTAAAGACGGTGATAAAATTGCGGTCGCATCCGATGTGACCAACGGCGGCCGTGCGATCGCTGCTCTCCGGAAAGCCTGGGCTTCATCGAAGTTGATCCAGAAGGGCTACACGCCGTCGGTAACGGATATCACAAAAATACAACGTCAACATTGAAATTATCGATTACAGCCAACACGATTCCAAGCATTCTGCCGGACGTTACGGCAGGCTTCATCAACAGCACGATCGCGATCGACTCCGGCTTATTCTCCAAATAAGGATTCCATCTTTATGGAAACCGTTCAGAAGGCTCGGATAACGTATATCAACATCATCGCTGCACGCACCGCGGACAAGGAGGATGCGGTATATAAGAAGATCTGCGAACTGTTCCAGACCGATGCCGTAGCGCAGATCATCAACGATCAGTATGACGGCGCGCTGATTCCGGCTTGGAAATAAGCGCTTCGCAGCCGTAAAAGCAATCGAATAAAATTAAAATTGAAGAGGCAGTGCACCAGGAGAGTACGGCGGAACGAACTGAAAAGCGATCGGCAGAGGGTGAAAGGCCGAAGGGAAGTCCGTTGAATATGGCCTGCAAGCCGCGGCTGTGAGCTGGATGCGTCAGGTGAGCGGCCGCCGGGTTCGCCGTTAGCGCGAGCTCAGTTCTTTCATCAAAACGAGGAGGAACTGAATGAGGCTGAGTCAGCGATGGCTTGGCAAAGTAAGGTGGTAACACGGAGGCTTCCGTCCTTTTGCAGGGATGGCCTTTTTTTAAAAAAAAATAGATAAAGGAGAGTTTAAGATGAAAACAACGTTTAAACATTTAAGCACGCTGCTGCTCTGTGCCGGATTGATCGCCGGCTGTTCCGCAAAACCTGCGTCCGAGCCTTCTGGACAACCGGATCAGGACACGACGCAGAAGACCGTGATCACAATCGGAGCTTCGACGTCCCCGCACGCTGAAATTCTGGAATACGCCCAGCCGTATTTTTGAAGAAAAGGGCTACACGCTGAAAATCGTGGAATTCTCTGATTACGTCACGCCGAACACCGCGTTGGAGCAGGGCGATCTGGACGCGAACTACTTCCAGCACAACCCTTATCTGGAACAGTTTAACGAGGATCACGGTACGCATTTGATCAGCGCCGGGGGCATTCATTTTGAGCCGTTAGGCATCTATGCCGGCCGGTCGAAGGACTTATCCGCGATTGAACAGGGCGGCTGCAGCTTCGCTGTGCCTAACGACGGCACCAATGAAGCGCGGTGCAGCTGTTGGAAAGCTTAGGCTATATCAAGCTAAAAGACGGCGTGGGCTTAAAGGCGACGCCGGTCGATATCGTTGAAAATCCGTATGACGTCAGCATCGTGGAGATCGACGCTTCGCTGGTTGCGCAAACCAAAGACGACGTGGATTTTGCGATCGTCAACGGCAACTACGCGCTTGACGCCAAGATCACGGATCTGCTTCTGACCTCGGAACAGGCCGATTCACAAGGGGCGAAGACGTATGCCAACATCATTGCCGTGCGCGAAGGCGAAGAAAATGCGGAGAAGACGAAGGTCTTGATCGACGTGCTGACCAGCGGCGAGGTGCGCCGCTACATCACCGATCAATACAACGGACTGGTCGTCCCGGTCGAATAAGCGCCGCAAACCTGCCAGGATCAACGCCGGCAGGTTTTTTTGCGGCCGAAGTTGAGGATTGCTTCGGCGCAACCGGCCGCAAAATGCCGGCTTCATTAAAAAGCGATGATGAATGCGCAGACGCAAGCAATCCGGGAATTTGCTTGAGGATAGCCTGTGAAATGTGATAAACTTAGGACAACAGACGAAAGGGTGATGGCGTGGAAGATAAACAGATGTTCGCTGAAATTCACCAACAGGAACGCCAGCTCTCGACCTATTGGCGCAATCTGCATTGGCGCGTCTGCGCCGTGCTGGCCGGCGGAACGGCCGCGGCCGAAATTTTACTGTTTTTTGTGTTAGACGCAGCCCTCGCTTATCAGCATCTCCGTGACGCGCTATCTGTTTCGCTATGTCATGGTGCCGACGTTCATCAACATGGCGCTGGTGCTGGGCTGCCGCTGGCTGATCAACCGCCAAAACTGGGCTGAAACAAGAAAAGACGGCCTTGTGGCGCTGACGATGACGCTGCTGTGCTTTGTGATTACGGTTATTCACGGGGCGTTTAGTTCCGTGTACATGATGTTTGTTCTGCCGACGCTGTTAACGACGCTGTATGAGCGCAAGCGGCTGACGGTCGTTGTGGCGCTGACTGGCATGGCCTTTGTGCGCGCTCAGCGCGTTTATGCCCTCGTGGGATCCGGATAAAATCGTGACCGCTTATTATTTCAGCGATATTCTGATCTGTCTGATGGTCCAGGCCGGTACGCTGGCCGCCTGTTGGGAGCTGCTGGAATTTCAGTCCCGCCGCCGTCAGATCAGCCGCCGCAAGGATGCCGAACGGATTTCCCTGCAGCGGGAAGTCAGCTTTGACGCTTTGACCGGCGTCGGCGACCGGATCGCGCTGAACCGGTGTTTTGAAAGAACTGGAAAGCGAACGGGACTATGCGCTGGTCTTGTTGGATCTTGACGATTTCAAACAGATCAACGATCAGCTCGGCCATCTTAACGGCGACGAAGTCCGCGTGCGCTCGGTCACGCTGAACGAAGCGGCGCCGCAGATTTCCGCTTATCGTTTCGGCGGGATGAATTCTGTCTTGTGCTGAAGCAAACCGGAGGAAGCGACAGCGTGGATGCGGCGGCAGCAGGATCAGTTCACGCAGAAATGAAAACGCTGTTCCGCAGTTTCCGATGACGCTCAGCCTGGGCATCCATGTCCAGCAGGCCGGCGAGTCGGCGTCGCAGTGTTTCCGCCATGCCGATGAAGCGCTTTACAGTGCGAAGGAACAAGGAAAAAATCAGATGCGGTGAAATAAGGGAGAAAGACATGGAAATGTGGGATTGTTACAGCGCTGAGAGGCAGAAGCTCGGCCGCCTCCATCCGCGCGCGGCGTTCCGGCGCGGAAGGCGATTATCATCCTGGTCGTGGGTCTGGACGGTGAACCGCAAGGGTGAGATTTTATTGACGAAGCGGCATCCGGATAAACCCTGCGGCTTGTTATGGGAGATGACCGGGGGCTCTGTATTGGCTGGGAAACCAGCCGGGAAGCGCGTCCCGCGAGCTGCGCGAGAAGTCGGAGTTGATTTGCGAGCCTGAGGCGCTGACGTATTTAGGAACGGTGATCAAAGGCCATTCGATCACGGATCTTTACCGCTGTGATCAGGAATTTGAGATTGAAAAGCTTTCAGCTGCGAGCCCAGAGGAAGTCGTCGGCGCACGCCGGACTGACCGGCAGGAGCTCATGAAGCTGATCGCACAGGGCGAGGTTGTGCCGCATGTCGGCTTGAAGTTTTCAGCTGTTTGCCGGGGGATACTCGGCGGTTCCCAGTTTAAAAGATGAAACAAAAATGTAAGAAAATGAAAGAAATCAAGTTGAAATTTGATTGGAAAAAATCTTTTACATGGAAGATTGACTTTTTACAGGATTGTATTATTACTTCATTGATAGACGATCGGTTTATCAATCAGTGATTGAGAATCGCCAACGGCTCTTGGTGGGGTTCACTGTATTCCCTGATTGAAAGGAAAGAAAATTGGAATCAGAGGTTGGGGGACCGCTGATTTTTTCTATGAAAAAATAAAAGGAGAAGGACAATGCGGACACTAGTATGCAACGCGAAAAATCTGGCTCGGCGAGGATCGCTGGGCATCGGCGGTACTTTTTGAACCGACACGAATTCTGGCTGTAGACAGCGATGAGCAGGCGGAGGCTTGGCGAAAGGAATGTGATCAGGTTATCGACGCCCAGGGCCGTAGTTTTGCCGGGATTAGTGCGGATACGCATCTGCATTTCGTTACAGTAAAGGCTGTCAGGCTGGGATTTCAATCTGCAGAACGCTTCGATTGAAGAAGTGATCGAACGGCCGTGCCTATGTGAAAAAGAACATCCCGATCTCAGCGTAATCCATGGGCGGGGCTGGAATCACGATTATTTTTTTTCAGAAGGCCGGATTTTAAACCGATCGGATCTGGACCGCATAAGCAGGTCGGTGCCGGTGGTTTTGACGCGGGGCATGCGGGCATATCGCCTGCGTGAATACCTGCGCTTTAGAACGTTTGGGACTGACGGGAACGATCACGCAGCCGCAGGACGGCTGGATCGACGTTGACTCCAGCGGCCAGCCCACCGGCATCTTCCGCGAAAACGCGATGCAAAAGACTAAAAGAATTGGATCCGCCGCTTACGGTTGAAGACGTTAAAACACGGCTGGCGCTGGCGATGGAAGCGGCGGCGAAGGTTAACGACGGTGCATTCCAATGATGTGACCAGCGAAACATGGACCTGATGCTTCGGTAGGCTTATCGGCACTGCGGGAAGAAGACCGGATGCCGGTGCGGGTTGTCTGCAGTGCACGCTGACGGATCCTGCTTCATTAAATCGTTACCTTGAGATAAAAACCAGACGCCTTTCGACGACGTGCTGGTTCTCGGTCCCTTGAAGCTGTTGACAGACGGTTCGCTGGGAGCGCGGACGGCCTGATGCGCAAAACCCTATGCGGATGATCCGTCCACCTGCGGAATCGCGACAATGACGCCGGATCAGCTGGATGAGCTGGTCGGACTGGCGCATGCCCATGGCTTGCAATGCGTCTGCCACGCCATCGGCGACGCCGCGATTGAGATGGTGCTCGACACCTTTGAAAGGTGAATCAGACGACGCCGGATAATCCGGCGCGCCATGGGGATTGTCCATTGCCAGATTACGGACAACGCTGATCGAGCGCTTTGCGTCCACGCATACCGCGGCGCTGGTTCAGCCGATCTTTCTGCATTACGACCAACATATCGTTGCCCAGCGCGTCGGCAAACGCTGGCGCAAAACTCCTATGCTTTTCGTTCTTTAGCCCAGCGGGGCGTTCGGCTGGATTGTCCGGTGGAAGATTCCTTCTGTACTGGCATTGACACGGTGGAAGATCTCCCGAAGCCGCCGGTTTCGTCGGAAGAATCAGTTTAGAAGCGGCGCGCGGTGCATGACCGAAACGGCTGCCTGGCGAAAGGGAGGGATCAGGCGTCCTGAAGCCGCCGGTTATCGTGACCAAGTTTTTACGATCTGAAGAAGGATTGCAGTTGGATGACGCTGGAGAAATCCAGGGCGGTGACGAAATGATGAAAATCAAAAAACTTTAGGGGGACTTTTTTCCAAAAATGCGCAATAAGAGTATTAGGAGGAAAAAGCTGATGACACAATTAAACGAAAAACCACCGCATTTCACTAAGACTCCAAAAACGTTTAAGCTGAGCTGCACCAACGATTTCGTGTTTAAAATGATGTTTATTTATGATCCTGTGAAAGGCCGGCGATGGTGTAAGGACGTCGCGGAAAGCTTTGGAATTATGTTGTGGAAAAGGCTGATTTAGTGGGAACGGAATGGATGACGGAAGGGATTCATTCCAAGGATATCCGATTGGATGTCTGCGCGAGATTGATGCCGAATCGGCTGTTCAACATCGAGATGCAGTGCGGCTTCAACAAGATGGAAATCCCCAACCGCAGCGCTTATTATGCAGCCACCCTTGTCACCCAGCCGGACAACAAGGGGCTGCCTTATACCCAGCTGACGCCAGTAGATCAGATGTTTCTGCTGGACTTTGACTTTCCTGCAAAGGCAAATCAGCCGAATAAAGCGATCCATGTTTATCGATTGGCGGAAGTAACGGATCATGACATCTTGACAAATCTGATCACAATTACTATCATAGAGATGAACAAGATAATTCAGATGAATCGCAAATATGAGGAGATGGATCGGGCGGAGAAATGGGTATGGTTCATTAAGCGGTATAATGAGGAACTCAGTGATCCGATTGTCGCCCGATTGGTAGAAAATGATGAAATATTTAAGGAGGCGAATGAAGTGTTGAGAAGAATGAGCAGCGACGAAGCGGTTCGGGATGCGGCGTTTGAGCACAACCGGCGCTTAATGGATATGGCACAGCTGAAATACGAAGGCATGGAAGAAGGTCGAAGGTCTTGTTAAAAGGTCGGGAAGAGGGCCGAACCGAGGGAATCTTAAAACAACGTTTTGACAGTGCTAGAGGAGATGTTAAGGGATCAGCTCAACGATGAAATGATCTTGAAGTACACCGGCATCTCCGCACAACAGCTGCAGGCCTTAAAATCCCTGAGTAAAGAGGAGATATTTGAGTTTTAAAGCAGACTTTTGTTTACGATCTTGCAGATAAAAAAAGAGGACAGTGAGCTTTGCTTTCCCCTGCTTTTTTGTTTTTTGAGTTTTCAGCACTTGGTACGCAGACGAGATTTGTTTACGATCTTTGGCCATCAAAAAGCCGATCAGTCCATGCAGCCGGGGAACGTCCAGAATCCACGTCATCACCATATCCTTGACGACTTTGCCCCAGTTCACGTTGGATAGCCTTCGCGCCGCGCCGACGCCCATGATCGCCGTCGTCTTCGTGGGTTGTGCTGACCGGAATACCGGTTAATGAGGAAGCTAACAGACATAGGGCGGCCTGCAGTATCCGCGGCGAAGCCCGATGATTTTTCCAGGCGCACCATATCCATGCCGACGGATTTGATAATCCGGTAGCCGCCGATGCTCGTACCCAGCCCCATAACCGCGGAAACACAGAATCATGAGCCACATCGGGGATCACGAAGCTTTCGACATGCGCCTGTCCCTGAGCGAGAAAGACGCCCAACAGAAAGACGCCCATGAATTTCTGACCGTCCTGGGCCCGTGCATGAAGGCCATCGCTGCGCCTCCGCCGATCTGAGCACCAGCGGAAAAAAGTTTTGCTTGCGGCGCCGATCCATCCCGCGGCACAAAGCGCTTCGACCAGTTTACGCTCAGCCAGCCCAGCGCAAAGCCTAAGATTGTCGAGAGGACTAAACCGTAGATCACCTTGATCCACTCCGCGCCGTTGATTCCGCCTAAAAACCGCCGTGCAGGCAATGGCCGCGCGCCGGACAGTCCGGCGATCAAAGCGTGGCTTTCGCTGGTTTGGAATGCCGTATTTCCACGCCAGCACCGCCCAGCTGACAATCGCGAACAACGCCGCGCACAAGGCGATCAGCGCCTGTTGGGGATCGGATCCGAAATCGGCGATGTTATAAATCGTCTGCGCGACCGTTGCGTTGACCATCGTCATAAAAACAAGACGCCCAGAAAATTAAAGACAGCCGCCATCAATACCGCGTGCGGGCTGACATCGACCGCGTGGATACGCAGGTTGCAATCGCATTGGGCGCATCCGTCCAGCCGTTGACCAGGATAACGCCGATCGTTAAGACCACGGTGATCAATAACGGCGCTGTGGGTCAGCTGCTGAAGAAAATCAATCAACGAAATGCTCATCGTGTACTCCTTTCCTTATTTGTCTTCATTGTAGCATTTCCACGATCTTCGCGATAGAAAAAAATAGGAACGAGATACCAACAGATCAGGTGAATGTCAAAATCGTTCTTGGAAAAGCATAAAAGCGTACAGAAATGATTTTTCTGGTTTGAGCGATGGAGGACTGTCATAGCATAAATTGCGTTTGGCATAATCATAGCTTTAGGGATTATCAGAGGAACGCCTGAATTGCAGTCTGGTGAAATTCAATGAAATTGAACACGGAGCGATTTGGCCAGCCGGACATCAAATAAGCTTGCTTTTTTTGAAAAAGACATGATATAAAGCTGTGAGCACCATTCGTTCGCCCTATATTGGCGAGCGGAGCTGGGCTCACATTTTTATTTTCCGGATCATTTCGGCATAATCCACTGATCGAATTCGGAATCTGTTTCTTTCCAGATCTTTCTTAGTCTAATGAATTTTTGAATTCAATAAAAAAGGAGAAAATATGGGACGGAAACGATTTTTTCACCGGATTTCACAGAAAAGAAACAGTGAAGACGAACGATCCATGGTATAATAAATGTCGAAAAATGTCAGGGGGAGATGTATGCCGGCAACTTACACGCATGCCGCGTTTACGGGCCGCAGGTTCTTGAACAGTTGGAGCCTGCGGCGCGCGAACGGATCGTTTGTCATTTAGCTTGTTACAACATCGGTCTGCATGGACCGGATCTGCTTTTTCTATATAAACCGCTGAGTCAGGCGCCGATTAAAAGCGCGGCTATGCGATGCATCATGAACCAGGCCGTCCGTTTTTGAACGCGCCCGGACGCAGATCCGGCAGAGTTCGATCGGAGGCGGCGCTGGCTTACTGTTCTGGGGTTTATCAATCACTTTGTGCTTGACAGGTCTGAATCATCCGGCGATTTTTGAATTTTCAGGAGAAAACAGGATTGAGTCATAGTGAAATTGAATCGGAATGGGATCGGGCGCTCATGGTCGCCAGGGCAAGTGATCCCTTGCGCACGCGCTCCACGGAGCACCTGTCGATTTCCCAGCCGGAATGCGCTGTGATCGCGCCGTTTTTCGACGTGCAGCCGCGCGATATTGAAAAGGCGCTGAAAACGATGATCGGTTTGCTGCTCGACCTGTTCGTTGCGCCTGGCACGGTCAAACGGAATTTCATTCTCGGCGTTATGGGACTGGTCGGGGTGCGCGCAAGAGCGAGGGCGGTCTGATTATCAACCGTCAGCCGAATCCGCGCTGTACAGATTTTATTGAACAGCGCATGGCAAAAATGGACGAAGCAGTACAGCTGTCCGTACGGCTGATCCGGGAATACGTCGCCACGCTGAATACCAGTGAACCGCTGGATCCGTGGTATGACGAAGACTACGAGTAAAGCAAACGGAATGGGGGATATCATGGAAAATAAGAAACGACCCGCTTGGAAAAACAATGGATTTTATACGACGTCGGCAATTCCGCGTTTATTCTGTTAGTCGCGACGATTATGCCGATCTACTTTAATTCGCTGTGCCAGAGCGCGGGCATCGCGGAGGTGGACTACCTGGCGTATTGGGGCTACGCCGCTTCCGTATCCCGCTGATCGTCGCCTTAAGCGGACCGGTGCTGGGGACGCTGGCCGACTATCAGGGCGTGAAGAAAAAGATTTTCGCGCTGTGCGTTATGGTCGGCGTGGTGCGCGCCTGGCTGCCCTGTGGGTTCCGACATCCTGGAAGGTATTTTTAATCCTGTACACATTGTAGCGAAGGTCGGCTATTCCGCCAGTCTGATCTTTTACGATTCGATGCTTTTCGGATATCACGACACCGGAGCGGATGGACCGCGTGTCCTCCGCACGGTTACGCATGGGGATATATCGGCAGCTGTATTCCGTTTTGTCATCAGTCTGGTCTTCGTGCTGTTTTGCGAGCAGTTCTCCATGACGATCATGACGGCGATGATCATGGCGTTTGTGATCAACGCTGTGGTGGCTGGCCGCACGCCTTGCCCGCTGTTAAAAAATTACAAACAAATATTATGTTGACGACGCGCATCACGATAAGCTTCGCGGAAGCTTCCGCCGTCTAACCGATTCGTTCCGCAAGATCCGCAAGCATCGGAAAATCTTTCTTTTCTGATCGCGTTCTTCTTTTACATCGACGGCGTTTACGATTATCGATATGGCGACGGCTTACGGCAGTGCGTTAGGACTGGATACCCAGGGCCTGTTGGTCGCTCTGTTGGTGACGCAGATCGTCGCTTTCCCAAGCGCGTTGGTATTCGCGGCGCTGGCCCGTAAAGATCAATAACGCCAAGCTGATCCAGATCTGTATTCTTGCTTATACCGGCATCGCGGTCTTTGCGATCCAGCTGGACAAGCAGGGAATTCTGGGTGCTGGCGGTGTGCGTCGGGCTGTTTCAGGGCGGTATCCAAGCCCTGTCGCGATCCTATTTCGCGCAGATCATCCCGCCGGAAAACGCCGGCGAGTTCTTTCGGCCTGTTTGATATCTGCGGCAAGGGCGCCGCTTTTCTGGGCACCGCGTTAGTCAGCATGACGGCGCAGATTTCCGGCAGCGCCAACGAGAGCGATTGCGATTCTTGCGGTGATGTTTATCATCGGGCTGGTTTTATTCAACCGCGCGCTGCGCGTCGAGTAAACAAAGGAAAACGATGGGATAAACCCATCGCTTTTGATGAAAAAGATTTTGTTGTTTTATAAAAAGGAGGATCTAAAAATGAAACAGCTGATGTAAAAAAGCCATAGGAGTTTCCCAGAAGGTAACAAATGAGAAAGATAACCAGACAGCTGGGAATCAGCACCAGCATCAGATTTTTAAAATTCAGCGGCCGTTGTTTAGCCATCCGGTCATCCCTCCCTGTTCATGCCTTTATTGTACCCCAATTCCGGCGTTTCATCCTTTAAAAGACTTCGTAAAGAAAAATAAAGGATTTATGAAGAAAATAAGAAAACCTTTCGGGTCGGTTGTTTAAGACGTTATCTGCGATGAAATTTACAGTCTGAAAGGGTTGCGCAAATAAAGGCTTTTCATCATTTTGAACGCAAATAAAGTTCATGCTATTTCAAAAAAATCATTTGGCTGATACAGGCTCAGCGGCAGCGATGGACAAAACGCCATGAAGCGAAATAGAGCCGTCAGCCGGATCCAAGGCGGCAACCCTGCTGTGTCATTATGAGCGATGCAAAGGACTCATAGTGCGAATAGATAGGAAGGATGTGTTTTCGTTGGACGATTCGCCCCACCCCACGGTTAAAATAGGGCACCTGCTCTCTCCGGTCTGGATGGAAGCTTTCAAGGATTAAAATGTTCATCCGGTATCACGTTATCCGATTCTGAGAACGATGGCAAAACCAAGCGGAAGGATAAAAAGGAGAGAGGTAAGATGAGTAATACGATGACGCTGATTGGAATTTTGGCGGTTCTGGTTTTATGCTCGGGTTTTTCTCGGCGACCGAAACAGCCTATTCAGTATCAATAAAATAAAATTAAAGAATATGGCTTCGGCCGGCAGCCGCAAAGGCGCAGAAGGCGCTGGGCTGGCAGACGGCTACGACCGGCTGTTATCCACGATCCTGGTCGGCAACAACGTGGTCAATATTTTGGCTTCGTCGCTGGCGACGGTTTGTTCGTGCAGAATTTAGGCTTTGGCGATACCGGAGTCAGTCTGTCGACGGCCGTGATGACGATTGTAATTTTGATTTTCGGCGAGATTTCGCCCAAGAGCATTGCCAAGGAAACGCCGGAGAAGTTCGCGATGGCGGTGGCCGGGGCAATCTTCCATACAGACGCTGTTAACGCCGATCAACTTTCTGTTCAGCCTGTGGAAGAAGCTGCTTTCGATGATGTTTAAGGTTGAAAACGACGATTCGATGACGCAGGAGGAACTGCTGACAATCGTGGAGGAAGCGCAGAATGAAGGCGATCTGGAAGCGCATGAGAGCGATCTGATCTGCGCCGCAATTGAATTCAACGATCTGGACGTCAAGGATATCCTGACACCTCGGGTCGACGTTGTGGCGGTGGATGTCACCGATTCGCTCGATGAGATTGAGCTGATGTTCCGCAACAACAATTTCTCACGGCTGCCGGTATATGAGAACTCGATAGACAATATCGTCGGTCATTCATGAAAAAAAGATTTTTACAATTTATACTATAACCATATGGGGACGTTCAAATCGATCCGCAAACTTTGATTTACACCAGTCCGCACGTCAAGATTTCCACGCTGTTAAAAGCATTATGCAGAGCTCTAAAACGCACATGGCGGTCGTCCTGGATGAATATGGCGGAACCGCCGGCATCATCACGCTGGAAGATATTCTGGAAGAGCTGGTCGGTGAAATTTACGACGAACATGATCAGGTAAAGGAATATTACAAGGGAACTGGATCCGCATACCTATCTGATCGAATGCGACATGGATCTGGACGATATGTTTGAATTCTTCGGCCTGGAGGATGAGGAAGATTACGACTTCATCACGGTCAGCGGCTGGGTTATCCATGAGCTGGAACGCATACCGAAGGTCGGCGAGTCGTTCACGTATAAGAATTTGGTCGTTACCGTGACCCAGACCGACGCCCGCAAGGTCATCAGTCAAGGTCAGTATTCTTCAGCCAGATCAGGACGACGAAGACGAGGATCACAAGTCAAAAAACAAAACGGAATGAAGATGCTTTCATTCTAATGCAAAAGAGGAATTAAGAACAGAAGCCGGTGCATGCCGGCTTTTATTTTCTATTAGGAAAGTGCATTTTCCGGAAGAAGACATATTAAAACTCCTTGGAATTATACACCCCAAAGAGTTTTAAGATGATCGTTACTCCTCTGTTTCATTGCACAATAAAAACCAAGAGATTCAATTTTATAGATTTGAGATTTCCTCTAGGACATCTACGGGAAGCATAAGTGAATCACATTTGATGCAATAAGCGGAAAAACAGCGAATCCCTTTCACAGTAATCCGATCACAAATCTCTTCCGCAATATCGATTTCCATCGGATCGAAGAACCCACATTTAGTACACTTGAAGGGGATCGAGTTCGCTGTACCCGTCGCAAAACTTCCATGTTTCATTGATTTTCACCTCCAATCCAGCTGGAAAAAAGGATTCCACAAATTCCATAATCTGTCCGCAGGAACAGAGTATCGGATCAATGCCTGTTGTTTCTTTTCGGAAGTTCCGGTAGGAGGTCAGCTCTTATAGATCCAAGCACGAGGTTTACGCAACATCTTCCGAATACAGGCGCTCAGTTTTTTCTTTCTTGAAGTATAAGCTCCTAAATAACGAACCATTTTGAAGTTTTCATCAGGAATATGGATGATTAGCTTTTTCATAAAATCCAGGGTGGAGTCAAAGACATCAACGCGTTCTTCTGTCTGATGATCTGTATAATGCCACCAAACAAAATTGAGATCGTAACTATAATCTTCAATCCGACTTTGCGCCATAGCGGGACGCCCCACATAACGGATGATGTAATCGACGCCGTCTTGGGTGGTTTTGTGAGTGGAAGGCGGACAATAGACATAAAAGCCATCGGAATAATCACGATAACATTGGCTTTTTACCTTTTTGAATTCCACTGAATCCAGCTTCGCAGCCATACGATCAAGCAATTGTTTTTGAAAAGAAAACCGTAAAGAATCATAATGGATATGTTTCAAAGGTTTAAAGGAGCCGCATTTGCGAACTCCACCTTCAGCTAAAAAGAACATGGATATGTGGAATCCAATTAAGAGGGCGGCCAAAAGTGTGGAGCGTTAAAACAGCGCAGGGAATCAATTCATCTTTTTTGTTCCTGCCTTACGAATAACATAATGAAGTGTGTCTTCCACTGCGCCAAAGAGCTCATGAAGTAAAGAACGATCTTTTTGGAAATAGGGACGCAGAGGCTCAGGGACAGTAAAAACGCTATGACGATGAGGGCAATCGAACAGTTTAGAAGAAATCGAGTCAGAAAGTTGACGAGCATAACGAATCCCGCACTTGTTACAAAAACGAGATTTACAGGTATGCCAAACAAAAGTGAAGTTTTCACAATGCGGACATTCATAAAAGAATGGCCTAAGTCATGACTTTCACAGAGAATGATTGAATTGATCGCTTTCATAATTGCGGGACGAAGACCTTTACGGCATATTTCAAAATCGCAAAGCATACGCCAGCGATTCTCAGCGAAAATTTTAGCGATTGTAATTTTATTAGGCCCTGGAAAATAAGTGTCACAGTGGCCAAGAGCTAAGACGTTTTCCTTTTTGACAGAAAGGATTTCATGACATTCCCCACCTTAAGTTTATCAAAGTTTTAGGCTTTTTCGCTACCCTTTCTTTTTATCTTTTTAGAGTGTTCGCAGAACACTTTTTATGGAAAAACAGATCAGGGCTTCTAAAAAATCAGCCTGCGCTTGAGAAGAAAAAGAAACGGGCTTACAATGAAACAGGAAAGAGGAGGATCCGTTATGAAAATAATCTTGGATTTGGATACCGGCATCGACGACGCGCTGGCGTTAAGCTATGCGCTGGGCGATCCGGCATGCGAGGTGATTGGCGTAACCTGTACCTATGGCAATGTCGCTCTCCAACAGGCGCTGGAAAATACGGAAACCTTATTAAAACGTTTAGGCAGAACCGATATTCCGATCTATGCGGGACCGGCTCATCCTTTGATGAAAACGGAATTTACGCCGTCACCGATGTGCCATCTTGTGCATGGAGAAGCGGGTTTCGGCCGGGAACCGGTCAGCCCCGAGCCTGCGCTGGTGCGAAATCAGCCGGCGGCGGAGTTCATCGTGGAATCTGCCCGGCGATATGGATCAGAGCTGACGCTTTTAACCGCGGGACCGCTCACGACGCTGGCCGAGGTGCTGCGGCGCGATCCGGAGTTTAAAACGCAGATTGGCCAGGTCGTCTGCATGGCTGGAGCGCTGACGGTGGCCGGGAATGAAACGCCGTTTGCGGAAGCCAATGTGCGCGTTGATCCGGAAGCGGCCGGCGAGGTTTTAGCCAGCGGTCTGCCGGTCGTGATGGTAGGGCTGGATGTGACGTTAAGAACGCTGTACGACCAAGCGCATATCGATCGTCTGCGCTTGTTGAAGACGCCCGGGGCACAGCTGGTCTGCGGGCTGATGCAGTTTTATCTCGATTACTATAAGACCGCCGCGCGGGCTCTGCCGGGCTGTCCGCTGCATGATCCGCTGGCGGCAGCCCCGCGGTGCATCCGGATTTGATTCAGACCTTGCCCGTCAACCTTAAGGCAGAGTTGAAAGAAGCCGCCGGCCGGGGCCGGACGACGGCGGATCTGACGCGGCTCAACGACCCGCGAAAGGATCATCGCATGGCGGTTGACGTTGACGTGCAGCGTTTTTCTTGCGCTGTTCACCGACGCCCTGACGCGTTCCCTGGCGCATCCTGGACCGGCATTGTGATTCGCAGAATTCGGTTCTGAATCGTTAGAATGTAAATAAAATGAAAATGATGAAATCTGATTTTATCGTTTTCATTTTTTGTAAAATTTGTATAATGAACCTATTGAAAGAAAATGAGGGCAAACTATGATTTGTATTAAAAACGGATGGATTCACGACGCGGTTCATGAAGAACCGTATCTTGCGGACGTGTTGGCGGACAACGGCAAAATTACAGCGATCGGACAGAATCTGATCGTGCCGCAGGGGAAATTCTGCGAGATCATCGACGCAACCGATAAAAACGTTTATCCGGGCTTTTTGTCGAGGCTCACTGCCACATCGGTTTAGACGGCTCCGGCATCGGCTTTGAAGGCGACGACTGCAATGAAATGACGGATATCCTGACACCGCAGCTGCGTGCGATCGACGGCATCAACCCGATGGATCCGACGTTCAGGGAAGCGGCGTTAGCGGGGATTACGACCGTCTGTACGGGACCGAGGCAGCGCCAATGTGCTGGGCGGCACGTTTACGGCGATCAAGACGGTCGGCAAGCGCGTCGACAAGATGATCGTCAAGAAGGAAGTCGCGATGAAATGCGCGTTTGGAGAAAACCCGAAAGCGCTGTTATAAAGATAAGAACAACTATTCGCGGATGTCGACGGCGTCCAAGCTGCGGGAAATGCTTTTTAAAAGCGAAGGAATACGACCGCAAGGTTCTGGCGCGGGCGAGGATGAAAGCAAGCTGCCAGCCTACGATATGAAGCTGGAAGCGCGCGGCCGGTCTTTGCATGGTGAGCTGCCGTTAAAGGCTCACGCGCATCAGGCCAACGATATATTTACGGCGCGCGGATCGCGAAGGAATTCAATGTGAAGATCACGCTGGAACACGTAACGGAAGGCCATCTGATCGTCGAGGAGCTCAAAGGATGAGCCGGTACCGATGGCGGTCGGTCCGTCCCTGACCCATGCCAGCAAGTTTGAGCTGCGCAATAAAACGTTTGAAACTCGGGCATTCTGGCCGCGGCCGGCTGCCAGGTATCGATCATCACCGATTCCCCAGTCATTCCGCAGCAGTATCTGCCGCTGTGCGCCGGGCTGGCGATCAAATCCGGCATGAAGGAGTGGGACGCCTTGAAAGCGATCACGATCAATGCCGCCAAGCATATCGGCATTGAAGACCGCGTCGGTTCTCTGGAAATCGGCAAGGATGCGGATATCTTAGTCATGGAGGGCGCTGCTTTGAAGTGTCCGCCCAGCCGGAGATCGTCATCATCGACGGAAAGGTCGTGGCGTAAATCATGAAGCTGATCCAAAACGGCACGGTGTACACGATGGCTGACGCGGGTCCGATCCATGCGGATATCCTGATCGATCAAGGGAAGATCGCGGCGATTGGGGAACACCTGGATATCCCGGCAGACTGTGAAATCATCGACGCGGCGGGGCTGGAGGTATCCCGGGATTCATCGACTGCCATTGTCATATCGGTCTGTATGAAGACGGGATTGGCTTCGAGGGCAACGATACCAACGAATCCACGGATCCGATCACGCCGCAGCGCGGGCATCGACGCGATCAATCCGTTTGACCCGTCGTTTCAGGAAGCGGTTAAAGCCGGCGTCACGACGATCGGGACCGGACCGGGCAGCGCGAATGTCGTCGGCGGCACGTTTGCGGCCGTCAAGACCGTCGGTACCTGCGTCGACGAGATGGTCGTCAAGGACGCTGTCGCGATGAAGTGCGCGTTTGGCGAAAACCCGAAGCCAGCGCTATCAGGGCAAAACAACAACACGCGGATGGCGACCGCAGCCAAGCTGCGCGAATTGTTGTTTAAGGCCAATGAATACTCGATGAAGCTTGCCGCGGCGCAGACCGATCCGAGCCAGCGGCCAGCCTTCGACATGAAGCTGAACGCGATCTTTGCCGGTCGTGCGCAAACAGCTCGCCGCTCAAGGCGCATGCGCACCGCGCCGACGATATCTGCACGGCGATTCGGATCGCGAAGGAATTTGATTTGAAGCTGACGCTGGAGCATGTGACGGAAGGGCAGTTCATCATCCGCGGTACCGCAGGGCGCCGACGTCCCGCCTCGCGGTCGGACCGAATCTGCATGCCAACAGCAAGTTTGAGATCCCGCAACATGACGTTTACGACCCCAGGCGTATTGAGCCGGGCAGGACTTCCAGGTATCGATCGTCACCGACGCACCGATCGTGCCGCTGAAATATCTGGCTATGTCGGCAGGCTTGGCCGTCAAATCAGGCATGGATCATACGGAAGCGCTCAAGGCGATCACAATCAATCCGGCGAAGCATTTAGGCATTGCCGACCGGGTCGGTTCCTTGAAGTCGGCAAGGACGCGGACATCGTCATCACCGACGGCGATCCGTTAGCGATGTTTACAACCGTCGTGAAGGTGCTGGTCAACGGTGAGATCGCGGCTTAAGCAAGAAAAGACGGAAAGAATCTCACGCTGACCCCGTGTCCGTGGAGGATTTTTTGTATCCAGCTTCGCGGACGGTCTGTTTTATGATATAGTAAGAAAAACAACAGAATTGAACTCGAAGGAAGGAGTAATAGCTATGATTCGGATGTTTGCGTCGGATATCGACAACACTCTTTTTTCCCATCAAACCTACGCGATCCCCGAGGTGAATCTCGCGGCTGCCGACCGGCTGCGTCAACAGGGCGTCCAGTTGGTTTTGGCAACGGCCCGGATTTATGCCGGCGTACGCAAGCTGGAAGCGCAGCTGCGAATGCCGGAACGAGGCGGGCTGATCATCGCTTCCGCCGGCGCGGAGCTGATCGACACGGCAGCGGCGCGCACGGTGCTGCAGCAGCTTTAACCAGGGATCAGATCAAAACGCTCAAACAGTTTTCCGATGAACATCCGGGGGTGACGCTGGCCGTTCAGCAGCGGGATCTGATGGTGGCTGACGGCTATGACGCGTCGCTGGACAGTGACCGGACCGTCGTGGGACTTGATATTCTCGTCGTCGGTTCGGATTTCTTTTCTCATCTTGATCAGCCGGCGTGCATGGCGGGGCTGACCGGCGATCCCAAGCAGCTCGATGAAATCGAAGCGCTGGCCCGCGCTGAGCTGAAAGAAGTGACGCTGACCCGTTCCGGTCCGGGTTTTCTCGACGTCACGCCGCAGGGCGTCCACAAAGCTTTGGCGCTGCGGCAGCTGTGTCAAAACCAGGGATTGACGATGAGCGAACTGGCGGCGATCGGCGACGGCAGCAACGATCGGGAAAATGCTTGCGGGAAGCCGGCCTGTCGTTTGCCCCGTCCAACGCTTCTAGCGGTTGTGAAAGCCCAGGTCGACTACGTTTTGGGATCCTGTGAGGAAGGGGCGTTCGCCCAGGCTGTCGACTTCATCCTGAAGCAAAATCAAAAGGAAAGGCCGATGCAAAGGCTATAAAGCGATTAAGCAGCTGGCAGTGGCCAGCGCGGAGCTGATCGAACAGGTTCGTTTGACGATCACGAAGGCCGAAGAGAAAATAGAACCAGCTGCTGGCGCGGATTATCACGCTGGCACTGGCGGCTTCCGCGGACCGGAAGCGTTAAAAACTAGTTTGTTTCGAAACAAAACGCGGAAAAAGGAGAAAAACAGTAAATTTCTTCTTTTTTTGTGTTTTAGAGGAAGGCAAAATCGAATTTTCAGCGAATATTGTAAGTGAGCGGTCTGACTGAACCTGCCGGGTTTCCAGGCTGATAACAGAGGTGAAGCCAAATGAAAAAAGTTCGATTGTAACCATGATGGCCGTATTGTTGTCGCTGGGCTTCTGCGTTCTGTATTTCGGCTTGTTCGTTCGCGGATCAGCGAAACAAGCTCGGCGCCGCAAGATTCGCTGGAAGTCCTGGTCACGCCCAGCGCGGAGCCTGTCCCGTCCTCAGCCCCGGTGAGTCTGGGCGATCCAGCTTCGTCGACGCTGAGCTGGATTCAGGCCGGAGTCTTCGCCCAGGAAAGCTCAGTGCGCGAGCTGACGGCCTTTCTGGAGCAGGACGGTTTACGCCGGTGACCTATCCGCGGTCACCAGATCGTGGCGTCGGCGTCAGTCTGGACCCTGAGGTCACGCGTCAGTGCCGGCAAAGGCATGATCGATCTGGACTACGAATGGATGGAACGTTTCCTGGCAGCCTTGATGAAACCCGCCTTCAGCAGCTGCAGCAAGGTCAGACCATGCCGCCGTATTGGAGGGGATGTACATCACAACCGTAAGAGAAATGCCCTTGTGAAGACCGGCCGCGCGAAAAGCGCTGCAAAGCAGGGAATTGAGCATTGTTCCAACAAGGAGCTTTTGGCGCTGATCTCGCGCGCTGGCAGCATTGCGGGAGCGTCAGTCTGATGATCGCCGATCAGCCGCTTCAGCGCATCAGGGCATCATGGGTTAGCCCGGCTGACGCTGAAGGAACTGACGCAGATCAAAGGTATCAGCCAGGTCCGCGGCCTGGAGATTTTAGCCTGCTTTGAGCTGGCCGGCGGATCAGCGAAGCGAAAACCCGCGACATCGACGTCGTATCCAATCCGGAAGCGCTGGATGGCGTGGCTGGGGCGGGAAATCGGCGGCAAGCAAAGCAGGAACACTTTCTGGCGATTTATCTCGACGCCAAAAACCACATCTTAGAACACCGCTTGTTGTTCAAAGGCACCCTGACGCCAGCATCGTCCATCCCCGCGAGGTATTTAAGGCGAAGCCCTGCTGGGTCCTCGGCCTGCCGCGTGTTAGTCGTGCACAACCACCCGTCCGGACCTGACGCCCAGCATGGCGGATCAGATTATCACCCAGCGGTTAAAAGAAACCGGCGAGCTGATCGGGATTGAGCTGCTCGATCATTTAATCGTCAGCACGACGCAGTATTTCAGCTTCCGCGCGCATGGATTATTAGATTGAAGTCGGGTTCAATCACCGTAATAGACCCAGGTGATAAAATGAAACTCAATCGTATTCAAAAAAATACTGCTTTGGCTGGATCGGCATTTCGGTGTCGCTGGTCGCTGATCTTTTAAACTGTCGTCAGCGTGACGACCCCGTTCAGTGAAATCAGCCGGCAGGGCTATAACACGTTTTCAATGCTGAAATACTTTTGATCGATTATCCGGTGAACGCGGTGACGGATTTCTTTACTTCGTTTTCACGGCTGTGGCAGGTCTCGTCAGAAATGACCTGCTTCGCACCCAAGTCGATCAAATTGCTTCTGCTGCAGGCTCAGCTGGCGGAATCCCAGCGGCAGATCGAGGAGCTGAAGCAGATCGCCGAGCTGAAGACGATCGTTTCCGGATTACGAGCTGGATTCCTTCAACTGCTCTCGCGCACGGAAGCGTGGAACAACCTGATGACGATTGAACCGTCGGCGCTGGGCCGAGGGGGTCGGACTGAACTACGCCGTGATCACGCCCAAGGGCCTAGTCGGCAAGGTGACGAAGGTCAACGAGCACACTGCAACGGTGAAGCTGCCACTGCCGAGGATGGCTTAAACAAGGTGTCGGTCAAGATCGAGATCGGCGAGGGAAAGACCGTCGACGCCATTTTGGTTAAATACGACAGCAACGAACAGGCGTTTGTGATGCAGCTGATGACGTCCGAGCGACCGTTACCGAACAGATGCGGGTCGTCACCAGCGGTATGGGCGGCGTCTTTTCCTTCCGGCCCTGGTCGGTACTCGTCAGCAAGGTGGAGGAGCTGAGCAATGCGGTCGGCATGAATATTTACGTCAGTCCGGCAGCGGATTTCCAGTCGTTCAATCTATGTCTGCGTCGTCCGTCGTCAGGGGGACAGCTGATTTACGAAGCCGGGCTGATCGGTCTGTGCTTAATCGCGGACATGATCCTGACAGCCTTGTTTCCGCTTTGACTTCGCGCTGGCCCGCGCCGTGTTCATCCCCTGCATGGGCTTTGCGCGCTGATGCTGACCGTGCGCCAGAAAATCTGCTCGATTCGCTGTTTACGGCGTTTGTAGCGGGCTTGGTGTTTGATTTCCTCAACGCCGATCACTTCATGCTCAGCGCCTTGGTGTGCATGGCGCGCCTTTCTCATTCATATTTGAGAGCATATCAGTTCTTCGTTATTGAACTGATGATTCTTCTTCTGCTTTCGATCATTTTCGTCAAAGAGCTTCTGCTATACTTCTACATGACCGCAAGCAATCTGTCCGGGATGTCGGTGATGACGTGGCTGAGCAAACGCTTAGTGACGACGCTCGTCGGCAATCTGGCACCGATCCTGCTTTGTGATCTGGATGAATGATCAGCGGCAGACCCTGCAGATCCGGCGGGAGTCGATCCGCAGAAAAGGGGAGAAGCTCAGATGGAACAGTTAAAATAATCGGACAAAACCTGACCTACGATCTGCATGGACTGCCGAGCAATACGTAACTGAACGAAGCGCATACTG
>VOFH01004350.1_pt1 | contig 22125 bp, 30 predicted proteins | sample 5384091 | NCBI WGS metagenome assembly VOFH01 (sample SAMN12384727, study PRJNA508395) | human gut metagenome | isolation source: healthy gut G | host: Homo sapiens
TTCTGTTAAAGTGCTCTGTAGACGCAATATCTGAAAACAGAATTGATTCACTGCCTCTATGCTTTTTTGCGCGCCGACAATCGGATCAAGCTCTACATCAAGCCCAAATACTTTTTGCCTAACCGGGAAATAGCGGGTGCGGTTTTCTCATCCATGATATATTGGAGCCATCGGGGGGGGTGATGATGGCTAGGCTGTGTCCGCGAGTAATGTCATAATAGGCAGACAAATGTGCGATAGCATGACAAGCGCCATGATGCATATCACCCAAAAATATTACTAAGTGCTAAAGAAGATGCCCACATCAGATTGGCTCGTGCTTCGTAATTGTTGGGGTTTTCTACAGCAATAGGTGTAAATTTAGCCGCTGTCGCATGACTTGGCTTCTTGAAGTTCCAGCGTTATCTCAAATGTTGAATCTCCGGCAAAGTAATAGTTATCCAGTACATGATTCAAAATATCAGCCGCCGCATGCAGTCTGATATTTTGAAAGAGAAAAGAGGCTTCTGTTTTCAAAAAAGCTACTTTCGGCAAGAGTCCAGGCCCTCCAAGGCATTTTTTTCGTTGGTTTCCACATTAGATACCATGGACCAAGTATTCATTTCAGAACCAGTGGCTGCACTTGTCAGAAGTACAATGATTGGGAGCGCCTTCTCCACGGAGGCACTTACTTTGACAAGTTCCCATACATCACTGTATTCAGATACCGCAGTTGCTGCAATTCCCTTTAGCTGAGTCAATGACCGACCCACCTCCAACAGCCAGAATAACCTCCACGCCTTTTTTCTCTACAGATAGCGGTTCCTTTGTTAATCACCGTGTGCCGAGGATTGGCTTGCACTCCCGCCAGCTCTACCCAGGGAAATCCGTTTTTTCCATCATTAATCTTGTTACTGCTTCATAGAGACCATTTTTTTGATGGAGCCACCTCCATAAACAAGGAGTACCATTTTCCCATAGTGTAATAGCTCCTCTGGTAAATGCTTCAGTTGGCTTTTTCCGAAATAGACCTTGCAGGGATTATAAAAAATAAAATCGTTCATATACTTCCTTTCTTATCTTGGAAAGTACTTTGACGCTGGGGACTTCTGTGTCCGACGGGAGATCCATCTTGAAGAGGATAATCGAATGACGATAGCCCGCATTTTTGCAGAGGTATTAGCCAAATTGTATTCTCATGCACCTTTTTTGAAAAGCCATATAAGATGTAAAGGCACATAGTACACCGGGAATTTATTGGGACTGATGTCTTACAACATAATTTCCTAACAAATAACTAGTCCAAATTTTTTGGAAAGAGCTGATGCTTTTTATTCGTTTTCTTACCAGTACAAGATGTTAACTGTTGGGGGCTACTATCATAGGTGAATCTAGGAGCACCTATCAAACTCATTAGATTTCTGAGGTTCTCCCATCAAATTAGGAGAAAAGCGGAGGCGGGACCATCCGCCTCCGCTTCTGCCAGAAACACACGTGGAGATGCTCTAGGTGCCCGAAGGTCTGACAACAAAGCGAACCTTGTCAAAAATTCCCCGCAAAAACTCCACAACATTATTAGATGCCGTCCGGTTGGCCTCATCCAAAGCAGTCTCTGAATAGAACGCGGCATGGGGGTGAAGATGACATTCGGCGCGGAGAAGATTTCCTCCTGGAAGGTGGGAGTCTCCGAGTCAATCACGTCCAGCGCCGCCCGGTTGATCTTCCCTCGCAAAGCGCCTCATAGAGCGCGTGCTCGTCAACCGTCAGCCCGCGGGAGGTATTCACAAACACCGGCGCTTTCTGGAACAGATCAAAAACGCTTTTGTTCACCATCTCCTTTGTGCTTTTGTTGAGGGGAACGTGACTCAAAACCGCATCCGCCCTTGCACAAAGCTCCTCCATGGAGACCAGTTCAATTCCCACCTCTCGCGCAGTCTCCTTGAAAGAAACGGAGCATAGCCAATAACATACATTCCATATCCATGTGCCATTCTTGCAACACGGCGGGGAATTTGTCCGCAGCCGATCAGGCCCAGCGTCAGGCCTTTGATCCGCTGAAGCTTGGGAGCCTTAGACCAGTCCCAAATTCCATCCGCAACATCCATAGCATATCCCACGATATTGCGAAGCAGTGCGGAGATCAGCGTCATTCCATGCTCAGCAACCTCATCGAAGCAATAGTCCGGACTGTTGGTGACAGCAACGCCTGCGGCCTTGGCCGCTTCCACGTCGATATTATCAACGCCCATTGCATAGTTGCTCACGATCTTGAGATTAGGCAGCGCGCGAAAGACACGCTCAGTAAACTGCCCATATTCGGCAATTGCGGCGTCGGCATCCTTGAGCGCAGCAATCACATCGGCTTCATCGTGGACTTGCATCACAGCAACTTCGAATCCAGAATTTACCAGGATTCCAACTTCTGTGCTGCAATCCTCATGACTGTGATCAACAATAACAACCTTCATGGCGTTCCATCCTCACGCTTCATATTCGTAACCCGTTTTCAGGGCCTGCAGGTTCAGAGGGATCAGCTTAGCCTTGCTGGCAAAGGTTTCTTTGACGAGTTCTTCCACGGAAGCATAGGGAATAAAGTCCAGACACTTCAGCACAAAGCCCAGTGCAATCATGTTGGCCACCTTGGCATTTCCCAGTTCCATGGCCTTTTCGATGAACGGCACGGTTTTGATATTCCTGCAGGGGCAATCGGGGACAGTGCTCACCTGCGCATTGAGAATCAGAACGCCCTGAGATCCGGCAAGGTGCTGGTAGTCCTGTAAGGATGCCTCGTCCATAATCAGCATGACGTCCGCCTCGGAAACCACCTGGCATTCAATTCCCGTGGAAATCACAATGTTGCACATGGTCCGCCCACCGCGCTTTTCAGCGCCATACACCGGTGAAAAGTGACGTTATAGCCAGCCTTGATGGCCGCGGCACAGAGGATCTCTCCCAGATTCATAATGCCCTGTCCACCAATACCGGAGAATAAGAGCTCCTTTTCATACTGCCTCATCCTCCTCGTCCTTGAATACGCCCAGCGGATATTGCTCAACCATGACCTCATTGATCCATTCCATAGCCTTGATGGGCTGCATCCCCCAGTTGGTGGGACAGGAGAGAGCACCTCCACAAAGGTCATGCCCTTTCCCGCCATCTGAAGATCAAATGCCTTCTTGATAGCTTTCTTGGCCTTCATGACATTCTGCGGTGTTGTGACAGTGACCCGCTCGGAATAGCATACGCCTTGGAGCGTCGCCAGCGTCTCCGCCATGTTGATCGGATAGCCGGAGTTGACGGCCTTGCGCCCAGTGGGGGCGGTGGTTGCCTTTTTGATCCATCAGTGTAGTCGGCGCAATCTGACCGCCAGTCATGCCGTAAATGGCGTTGTTGATGAAAAATGACACTGAACTTTTCACCCCGGATGGCCGCGTGCATAATCTCCGCCATACCCTCAGATACAAGATCGCCGTCTCCCTGATAAACCAACACAAATTTGTCCGGCTCCGCACGCTTGATGCCTGTTGCCGTGGCAGGCGCTCTCCCGTGCAGGGCCATGATCTGATCCATCTCATAGAATTTATCCGCCAGACAGGAACAGCCGATGGGCCATACAATGATGCCGTTGCGCTGTAGCACCATTTCGTCGATCAGCTCGGCAATCAGTCTATTCACAATCCCGTGCCCACAGCCGCCGCAATACGTCGTGATCGCATCTGTGAAGATTTTCGGTCTCTCATAAACAGTCTTCACTTACTTCACCTCATTTAACTTACGAATATCTGCAAGCACTTCTTTTTCGGACTGGGCAATACGCTTCCCATCTGCTGAAAAGGTACACATCGTGCTTGTTCTCAACGGAGAGCTTCACATCGTCCACCATCTGGCCGGCAGAGAGCTCACAGCACAGGAACTTCTTGCCGTTCAGATCCTCAAACGCCTTGACCGGGTACGGCCACAGGGTGATCGGGCGGATCAGGCCTACCTTGATTCCCTCTTCTCTGGCCAGCTTCATGGCGGAGATGCATACTCTGGCCAGGGAGCCGTAGGCTACCAGAACGATGGCCGCGTCCTCACAGTTGTACCGTTCATAGCGAACCTCGTTTTCCACAATTGCCCGGAACTTCTTTTGGAGCCGCTCATTGATCATGATGACTTCCGCGGCGCCGTTCATACCCGTCAAGAACACATGTTTTCCTCTTACGGCCGGATCATAGCCTGTCAACGAGTTGTACTGCTCTTCAGGGGCAGGAACCTCCAGCCTTCCCGGAAGCTCCACGGACTCCCGCAGCTTAGCCAGATTGCCGTCGGAGGCCACGACCACAGGGTTGTGGTACTTCTCCGCTAGCACAAACGCCTCCTGCATCAGTCTGCAGCCTTCTTCCACTGTATAGGGAGCCAGGATTAGATTGCGGTAATCACCGTGCCCGCCGCCTCGTGTAAGCTGATGATAGTCGCTCTGCCCGGCCATGATATCTCCGTCTCCTGGACCTGGACGCATGATAGTGGCCGTCATGGCACGATGACCCGCGGCCACGGCACCGGCAATCATGTTGAATGCCGCCACCTCAGTCTCCGCCTGAATGAAGGTAATATTCTCCTCAGGACGGGTGAACATTGCCTTTGCAAAATACTCTGCCACCTCGCTGGAAGGCGTGATTGGATAGCCGAAAAAGAGTTTGCAGCCTGCGCGGATGGCGGATTCCGCCATCGCCATGTTGCCCCTGCATGAATGTTTTTTTCACCCATAGTCTTCACCTAATCTTCCTTATATACCGAGATAGCAGCATCCGGGCACATTCTGGCACAGGTCGCATGCGATGCAGCCATCTCCCACCACCACCGGTGGGAAATAGCCGCGCTTATTGACCGCCGCTCCTTTTGCCAGGACATTTTTGGGGCAGAAGTTGATGCAATACCCACATTCCTTGCATCTTTCAAAGTCAATCCTTACAATTCCCATGATATCTCCTTCATCCGCAACCCATCAGGGAAGCTGTGCTCTCGACTTTGAAAGCAGGGTCCAACGGTTCTCTCTGGTATTCTTCCGGTACCACCATGATGCCGATGGCCGTGCCGCACAGCAGAGGAGGATCGCAGGCCACCATGGCTGCGTCACTCTTGAAATGCTTGAGATCAGGCTCACCTTGAATGGCATCCATGAAGTTGCACTTCACCTTATAGTCGTCGGTCATGGTGAAAATCTTGTAGCACTCAAAGTGGACCTCAAAGGAAGTCTTGCCCTTCTTCTCGATCCAGCCATGATACTCCATGAAATCGCCCACGTGGATCGGCGCCAGGAAGTTCACTTCTTTATAAGCGCGGAAGAGGCTTCCGTCGCCCGTGGCCCGGACCATCAGCTCCGTGCCCACATCACCGAAGTAATCCAGCATTCTGCCGCCGTTGATCAAGTTGCCGAGATAGTGTCCATCGTTTTCCACGGTCATCATTTTCCGAAAAAATCACCTTGTTGCCAATCATGTTGATTTCCTCCCCATTAAAAATGTTTATCGTTTAGAATTTGCGCCAACCTCATTCAATCCCAAGATACATTTTCTGGACGTAATCGCTGTTCAGAAGTTCCGCGCTGGTGCCCTGTCCGTTGATTACGCCCTTCTCCAGAATGTACGCGCGGTCAACAATCTTCAGGGTGGTATTGACATTCTGCTCTACCAGTAGAATGTGAACGCCTTCCTTTGTCAGCCCCTTGAGCGTTCGAAACACGTCCATAACCACAGCGGGCGCAAGCCCCAGAGAGGGCTCATCCACCAGCATCAGCTTCGGCTCCGACATCAGGCCTCTGGCAATCCCCAACATTTTGCGCTCGCCGCCGCTCATCAGACCCGCCTGCTGATTCAGCCGCTCACCCAAGCGGGGAAACAAGCCAATCACTTTATCCATCAACTGTTTGACCTTATTTTTGTTCCGGATGTTCAGTGCCCCCATCAGCAGGTTTTCTTTCACGCTCATACCGGAAAACAGGTTTCCGTCATCTGTGATAAAGCTCACACCCAGATCATGAATGCGCTTCATGGACTCGCCTTCAAATGCTCGCCGTTGAATATAATTGCGCCGCTCTTGGGGCGAACCAATCCGCTGATTGCCCGCATAGTGGTGGTTTTTCCGGCCCCGTTAGGTCCCACGATGGCTACGAATTCCCCATCGTGCACCTCACAGCTGACATCCCAGAGAACGTCTAATTTTCCATAGCCAGCACAAACATTTTCTAATTTCAGCATATGTACTAGTCCTCTTTTTCCGAGATAACTCTCAATCACAAGCGGATTGTTCAGAACCTCCATGGGAGTGCCCTCCGCAATCTTTTCTCCGAAGCTGATGACCGCCACTCGATCGCAAGTTTCAGTGATAAACTTCATCACATGCTCGATAGAAATGATGGAAACTCCGCTGTTCGGATTTGTTTGATCAACGTAATAAAGTCCGGAAGTTCCGACGTGGTCAGGCCCGCAGCTACCTCGTCCAGCAACAGCAGCTTACATTTGGTTGCGATCGCCCGTGCCAGCATCAGTCGTTTGAGCTGCATGGTATTGAGCGCTTCAGCAATCGCGTCGTGGGACACCGCAAACCCAACCTCATCCAGCAGCTCATGTGCTCTTTTTGACCGGGTCCGCGCATTTGTCCCCGCCACCATAGATGATCGCAGTCACAACGTTATCAAGGGCTGTCATTTTGGGGAAAGAACGGACAATCTGGAAGGTCGGGAAAGACCCTTTTGGCAAAGGGCGTAGGACGTCATGCCCGTAATGTCCTCTCCGTCAAAATAGATCTTCCCTTTTTGTGGGAGAATAGAAGCCGGAAATACAGTTCAGAAATGTCGTCTTTCCTGCTCCATTGGGACCGATGATACCGAGAATCTCACCGTCCGCAACCTCCAGCGACACATTATTTACAGCAGTCAAGCCGCCAAAACATTTCGTAACGCCTTCTGTGCGCAATATCAAATTCTGCACCTGCTTTCTTGATTGGATTCATAACCACCACTCATCTTGTTTGAAGTTTTTTGCCGGGGTTTCCCCACAGCCCGGTTCGCAGGCGGGTGATTGTTGTTTCGACAGTTTTCGATGTGCTCCGACAGGCAAAGGACACGGAGCAAATCACAAAATTAACCTCTGCGGCTCACCTGCTGCGGCAGACCGAATTGCTCAGAAAATGGCGTTTGTTACAGCTCTGGACTCCGGCCAAACGGTCACGAATTCACCGTTTTGAACCTGCCCCAGGGGATAGTAGAATGCGTCCTCGCCTACAACGGAGAGAGTCTGCCCGACTCCCAACGATAAGCCGCCTGCATAATGGGTTGTCAAAGATCCAGTTTCCGGTTTGCACTTCCTCGCAGCCGAATTTGTAAATGGTTTCAGAATCCAAAACGCCGTACATCTCATAACAGTCCTGGAGCATTTGGATGGTGCACAGGGCACAGTCGTAGGCGACACTTTCGCAGGCCACCGAAGCTGCATAGCCCATTCTCTCCATCCAGCGATCCTCAAACTCTGCGCCGCGTTCATCGATGTAACCAGGAAGCTGATCATAGACGCCCTCTGCTGCATCTCCGCAGAGCTCATACCAATCAGCGTTTTCATTGAGAGAGTGACAAACAATCTGAGATTCCAGGCCCACCTCTCTGGCCTGCTTCAAAAATGCAGCCGCACTGGCAGGGGTATTAATGGTGCCGGCCACGATATTGGCTCCGCTGGACTGGATCTTGGCCAGGATTGCGTACATATCCGTAGTGCCTGCAGCAAAATACTCGTTGTATACAACTTCATAGCCTGCCTCGCTAAAATATCTCACCAGATTATCTCCCAGCGAATGGCCCCAGTCTGTATCCTCACCGTAAACGGCAATGGTCTTTTCTCCGGTCAACTGTCCTGATGCAAAAGCAGCGTCAAAAAAGATCGCGGTACTCCATAGCAATAAAATCCGTGGTGGGATACATCTTGCCGATGTAATAGCTGTATTTCTCGGGATCTGTCTCCCATTTTCGTCCAGGGCTTGTCCGGCGCCGTAATTGAATAGGTAGGGGATCTGATACTTAGCAGCAACATCCATGGTAGACATAGCAATCGTGGTAAACCAGCCCTGCATGGCAACCTGTGCCCCATCTTTCACAATAGCCTGCTCAAGGGGGCAAGTGCTCCCTTTTCCGGGTCGTCCGTCAGGTCTACTGTAATGAGTTCAATCGCATAGTCACCGATCTTGTAATCAATATCCTCAAAAGCCATTTTGTGGCCTCTTCAAAAGCGGTGCCCGCCTTGGCGCCGGTACCTGTCAGAGAACAGCCTACGGCAATCTTCAAAACCTTTTCACCAGAGTCGGAACTGGAGCCGCCTCCACAGGCGGAAGGAATCAGGGAGAGTGTCAGCAAGATAACCAGAATCTTCGATAGCTTCTTCATAATCCTTCTTCTCCTTTTTTCTGATTGATTGTTTTTCTCTCGGCTGTCTGCCCGAACTGCCACCATGACCCTAACTTTTCCTGGAATCTTGCAAAATCCGCCTGGAAAGTATATCATGGAGATAATCAAAAGAAGGCCATAGATGATGTACTTGATTTCCACAAGGCTGTTCATAGCTTCGAAAACAGGCATAATCAGGAAGCTCGCCAGCAGCGGTCCCCAGATGCTGCCGCGTCCGCCAATATAGGCCAACACCAGAATCTGGACCACGTTTTTTGTGCCCAGCACATTGGGAGACAAAACGCCCACATAATGCGCGTAGAACCCTCCCACGATGCCCGCGATAAAGCAGGAAATGACGAAGTTGATCGTCCTGTACTTTAAAGGGCTGATTCCAACAGCCTTTGCTGCCTCAATGTCCTGTCCCAGAGCGCGGAAAGCCAATCCAAACCGTGAATCCACCATCTTCCGCAGACAGCAGAACGTCAGCACGCAAATTGTGAAGATCACATAGAAATACGGCTTTGCCCAGGGAGTCTCAAAAAGAGCTGTTACGTTCAGCCCCATCGCGCCTCTGGTAATGTCGGGAATGGCCGCGATAATATTTTGCAACACGATGCCCACAAACCACGCCAGGAGCGCCGCGAACATGGCGTCCATTTTCATGGTGAGCAGAGCAATCAAAAGGCCAAGCAAAGCCGCAGCCATTCCGCCCAGAACCATTCCCAGCCAGGGACTGATCCCGAAATATTGGTTGATCAGTGCAGACAGGTATGCCCTGTTCCCATCAGAGCCGCATATCCCCAGTTGGCAACGTTGATATAGCCCACAGAAAAGTCGAATCCCATTGCCAGCGTGCCCCAAATCAGACAGGTCACTGCAAGCTTGGTATAGTATTCATTGGGCGATACCAGCGGGAAACAGGCAATCGCGATAAATGCGACCAGACTGATCGGGGAAAGTCCGACTTTTTAAGAGGCTGAGCGAGAGTCTTGTATGTATTTTTTCACTTCATCTCACCTCACACCTTCTGCTTTCGACCAAACAGACCCGCTGGTTTAAAGAGCAGAATCAGGATAATGACTGAAAGCGAAATGACATTCTGCCATGCGGCACCGACGACATAAGTTGACGCTACCTCAATCAGGCCTACGATAAAGCCGCCCACAATCACAGCACTCAGATTGCCCACGCCCACCAAAATCACCGTGAACCACGCGGCCAGGTTGGGCGCGGTGCCCATGGTCGGATAGGCCGGGGTCACGGACAGCAGGGCCCCGCCGGCCAGTGCTGCCAACATACAGCTCAAAGCATAGGTAAATGTGTGAATCTTTTTTTAATATCTACGCCCATCAGCATGGCTCCCGTTTCGTCTTCCGCCACTGCCAAGATGGAAATGCCAATTTTCGTCTTTTTTAGGAACAGCCAAAGACACCCAGCGTTACCATAGCGATCCCAAATGCAATGAGTCTGTCGTAAGAGATGTTGAATCCGGCAACCGCTACATTTCCGTCCCAGAGTTTCTCCACGCCGAAATAATTCGCAGAGAAAATATACTGAGCGCCGTTTTGAATAATCAACTGGATTCCGGCACCGATCATAAACGCATTGGTTACCCAGTCTCCAGTGTTGCGCTTGCGAAGAGGGGCAAAGGTCAGTTTTTCGATTACTGCGCCAAAAACGAATCCTACAACAGCTGCAAAAGAATTGCGACAGCAGGCGGCCATCCAAATGACACCAATGCAAAATATGCAGCATAGGCGCCAATCAGGTAGTACTCACCATGTGCAAAATTGGGAATCCGCATAACGCCATATACCAACGCGAGTCCCAAGGCTATGAGTACATACATACCGCCTCTGAGAATACCGCTAATTAATATATTAACCATACGCTGCCCCTATCGGTCAGTACACAAGTCCGTTCTCTTCATCAATGGCTTTGAGCCCCTTAAGGTAGATTGCATAGCTCTTGAGGTCACCGAAGCTTAGGTCCTCCTGATCCATGGCGTCGCGAAGCATGTCCGCCCGGCGAATCCAGACTGTGGTGTAGCCCAAGGCATTACCGGGTACGCAGTCGTACTTAAAGCCGAACGCAGCATGGTGCATTTCCTCCGCCGTGCAGCCCATGACCTCCTGTGACTTCAGGAACCCTGGATAATGAGGCTTGTAGCATCCCACGGCTTCAGCAGTGACAATAGCGTCCATGACGATTCCCTCATGGCGGAAAAGATTCAGTAATGATCTCGTTGTCCACGTTGGAGAGCGCATACCTTGATGCCAAGGGAACGAATCATTTCCATGCCCTCCTTGGCGTCAGGAAAAGCCCTCATCTTAGCCATTTCGTCGGCAAAGCTGATGACATCCTCCTCACTGTAAGGGAACCCATAATACCAGGCTGTAGTCTTGAAGGTGTCCATCAAAACATCCCGGAAGGGACGATAATTGCGGATATATTCAAACTGAAGCTTTTCCCAAGCGCTTTCAATCTCTGCAGCAGAGACACCGGTGATCTTGTACTTTTCGAAAAACTTCTTGTACCAGTCCACCGTGCCGCCTTCCCAGTCAATGATCGTACCGTAGATATCAAAACTGATGGCCTTCGGAAGTAGTCTGTTCATGTTGTTACCCTCCTAGAATTGTTTTGTTTAAAATTTGGCATTAAATTATGGATAAAGTCTGCCGATTTGTTTAAAGTATATATTGACTGCATTGGAATGGCAAACGCCATACTAACATATAATCCATGCCAAACTGTCATATATGATTGTTTGGCACTTGAATGCACAAGATTCGTAAGGAGGAAATGTACATGCTTTCGTTGCCTTTCTTTTTTGTTTTCGTTGAAATTGCAAAAACCAAGAACGTTTCTATCGCTGCAAAAAAAGTTGAACTATTCACAGAGTGGATTAAGCCACGCACTCAATCGCGCGGAGAATGAGTTGGGCTTCAAACTGTTTACCAGAGATAAAAAATGGGTTACACTTAACTGCTCAAAGTAGACAGATTCTGCCCTTGGCACAACAGTTGGTAGAAGATTTTGATGCAATCAACAAGACCATCAATCTATCCAAAAACTTAGCTACGGAGTCATAAAAATTGGAACATATTCTAGTTTGTCCATGCATTTTCTTCCAAAGATCATCAATAAATTTAATCAAGATTATCCAGAAATTGTGATTGAAATCAGCGAGGGATCTAGAGAAGAAATCAAGAATGCTCTTCTCAAAGGAAGAATTGATGTAGGGTTTACTAGTCTTTCAGATGATGATCCATTTGAACAAATTGCTTTGTTTGAAGATCCAATTGTAGCTGTTTTTCCAAAAGATTTTCCTGTGCAAACGAATCATCAAAGGAGCTTTTGATATTCAAAATCTAAATCAATACAAAATCATCATGCCAATTATGGATAATACCATTGACTTTGACGTAGAGCGAGTGTTTCACAGAATTCTCTCAACAGCGACATACAGGCGTCCTCTATGGATTATATTGCCATATTATGCATGATCCGAAATGGTATCGGTGTAAGTCTCTTGCCTAGATTGATGGTGCTCGACTTTCTTGATGAGTTAATTGTGCTGCCTATTGCACCAGCGGCGTTCCGGTCACTTGGCATGGAAGTGAATTTTGGTAAATCTTCAGCTTTGGTATCAACATTTATACGATACGTGAAAAAATATATGGTAGAAGATTTTTTAAAGAACAAGACTGAAAACATTTAAAACGATTCTGAGCGCAAATTTTTTTGTTGCCATTCCCCATTAGTTGCTTATATTTACTGCTTCTCGGCAGAATACTATTGACCGGGAACCATAATGAGCAATGTTAAGGGCAAGACTGACTATTTTAGGAAGCTAATTTCAGAAATGAGTTGCGTTCTGGGCTACAAAGAAATTTTAGATAAGCTATTGGAGGTCGTAGCAAGAAGCCGGTGATGTTGGGCTGGTGTTGTAGCTGCAAAACTGTCTCCCAATAGGCGATATACCTCTTTTGAGTTATTTTAACTCAAAAGAGGTAATTATTTCAAGTTCAATCGGGTATCTTCAATATAGGATTGAGGTGATACCCGTGGATATTGGAGGCAGTTAGGGCAAGAATCTTAGAATTATGCCGTGAGCGCGATTTATCTATCAATAAGTTGTGCCTTTTGGGCGGTGTCACGCAGTCCACGGTGAATAATATTGTCAGCGGGCGCAATCACAGCGCCACAGTTACAACTATAAAAAAGTTATGTGATGGTCTTGGGATTTCAATAGGCGATTTTTTTAGCTCGGAGTTGTTTCGAGGGTTAGATCAAGAAGTGAGGTAAATGTTGTGAATGTGCTTTCCAATTTATAATCAAACCAGTATAACAAGGCCATAAACGGAGTAAAGACACAAAGAAATATTATTTCCGTGCTGTTATAGGACTAAAAATTGTGACAACAAAATCGTCCCCTACTTTGTAGGGGACGATTTCTATTTTATACTGTTACATTCTTTAGGAAATCCGAACGGGGGAATATATGGGAGGTTAAGTTGAAGCCCTATACGGTTAAGTTCATTCGACTTGATAAGTACCAAAGTAACATCTTTTTCCATGATTGAGAAGAGCTGCACTACATCATACCTGTGGCCCGCAAGCTCAAGCAAATTCCTCACTGTCAATACGCAAATGGGCTGCAAAGGCATTGGCCTCATACTTCGTCTCGTTCCGTATATCAAACAGGGTGAACTTCTGGAGTTCCATCCCAATTTTGCTCTGCTCCCTATGTAAAGCATCATGGCCGATCTCATGTCCGCAGACCATTTGAACTGTAATGTAATCCATGTTAGAGTTCAGCAGAATACGTTTAGCGCCGATTAGGAACATTGCAAATACAAAGGGGTTCCGGTCCCAATAAAACCGGGAAATAAAGAAGAACACTATCACATTATGCAAAACGCCACTCGGGATAAAATCCGGGTGGCGTTTTTGCAGGGAACGTGAGGAAAGCGGGGTGAAAAACATTCACAAAATTTTCGCTCACAATTTGTGCAGCACTACAAAATTTAATAAATTAAAAAGGAGTGAAAAATATCTTTATCTGGTGCGGACTTTGAGACACTTTGTCCCGAGGTCTGCGCTTTTTTCTCCAGTACGGCTCTGGTGATATATCCCCCGTCACCGACAGTCCTTTAGCATGGCCGGAACCGTCACTCAAGGGTAGACCGCCGTAAAACGACGGTGAAATAACCCATAAAAAGTTGGACAAAAGTTATGCGGCAAATCCGCTTTGAATTCTGTATTGGACAGGGCTTAACCCGTTCAATTTTTCTTTAATGCGGTTGTGGTTATAGTATTCAAGATAAGCGGCCAGTTCCTGGCAGAACTCGTCTAATGATTGGAACGTCCGCAGGTAAAGCAGTTCGGGTTTTAACGAGCCGAAGAAGTTTTCTATAACCGCATGGTCCAGACAGTTTACCTTTCTGGACATACTTTGTTGGATGCCTTTTTCCAACAGCCTTTTTTGATACCTGGCGTTTTAATATTGCCAGCCCTGCTCCAAGTGAAGGATCAGTCCGCCGCCGTCCGGGGGAGCCGAGAGAATGCTTTATCCAGCATCTCATCCACCTGATGGTAATTAGCCCGTTCACTGATGGCATAACTGATGATTTCACCATTATACAGGTCAAGCACAGGCGACAGATAAAAAGTTTGCTTCAAACAGTGAAAACTCAGGCACATCGGTTACCCATTTCTGCTTCGGCCTTTCCGCATGGAAATCTCTTGCCAGCAGATTTGACGCAACACTGCCGACTTCTCCCCGGTAAGAACGATACTTTTTCATTCGTACCATAATTTCAAGCCTGATTCCTTCATCAGCTTTTACAACCTCTTGTAGTTCAGCCGGAAGCCCCTGTTGCGTAATTCCATACCAATCCGCTGATACCCATACCGGCCTTGATTCTCCTGATAAATTGCTATGATTTCTGCTCTTTCTTTCGCGTGTTTATCCACAGCATTAGCTTTCTGGGAATGATAGTAGTATGTACTTCGAGGAATACCAGCCAGTTTCAGTAGAGCTGCCAGAGGATACTCCCGCCTTAATTCTGTAATGGCAGCCGCAATGTCGCTTATTCGGGTTTTTCCCGTTTCTGAATTAAGGCGTTTAATTTTTTAGGTAATCATTCTCCATTCTCAACCGATAATTTTTCTTCTGACAGCCGCTTATTTTCCTGTTGCAGCTCCGACTGTTCCTGCTTCTTCTGCCCTTTTCGATTCCTTTATAGCCTGCTTTTTCATAAGTCCCTGTGCACCTTCCTTTTGGAATTTTTTCCCCACCGGCACACGGTTACAACATCGAGGCAAAAGTGCATAGCTGTCTGTGTACAGGATAAGTGATGTTCCTGCTTGTATTGTAGCACTTTCAGACGAAACTCGCCATCAAAGCCTTTTTGTCGGCCCACCAGATTTCGGCTTAGAAGTCCTTTTGTACCATGCAGCTTATACAGGTTTACCCATTTTTCAATCGGCGTACAGGATATACAAAATTTCTCGGATCCCTCACTCTGGTTGGGACTATCCTCAGCGGTGGGAGCCTGCGGAGCGATGGGGCCGACGGTCAGAGGAAGGGTGCCGTTTTCCCCGGCTTGAAAACTTGTCAATCCGTTTCCTGAGAATTTTGAATTGCTCCACCTGATTGGGCTTTTCCTCCTGCATGATGGAGAGGATCACATCAGGGTTCAGTTTGCCCTGCTCGGAAAAGGTCCGCATTTTGATGGCCTGGGCGTGAGAAGGAGTGCGGTCCTCGCTCTCCATGACCTCCGGCAGATAGGACAGCTCAAGGCGGGGCGTAGGGCCATTTGTGGTTTCCATGTTTCTTTCAGCGCAGAATCGTCCACCATGTCCAGAATTTCAGGGATAAGGTTGGTTAGACGGATATAGCGTTGGATTTGAGTATTGCTATCAAGGGAGTCAGATGCGAAAATCTCTTGATTTTCCCACCAAAAAATAGTGTCCCACTGGGACACTATTTTCATACTCAGCTTTCCAGCCTATCTACGCATGGCTTCCAACTTCATCTTATAGGCAAACGCCTTTTTGATGGTAAGACCTGTTCCCGCTGAAGGTTGATGTCCACCACGACGATGACGGCTCCATCATCCGTCAATTCCCGGATAATGCAGGGCACCGTGGGCAGACCAGCCAACTCCGCCGCCCGCTTGCGCCGATGGCCCGACACCATCTGATAGCTTCCGCCCGGCATGGGCCGGACCAGGGATGGAACCAGGACGCCATGCTGCTTTACGCTGTCTGCCAGTTCTACCATGCTTTGGTTCATCCGCACCTTGAACGGTGGTTGGGAAGTCGCTGATTTCAGCGGCGGGCAGGTCGGTCACATAGCTGCGCTGGGCGTTGTCCCGGTCTTCCTGGGTAATAGGCCGTTATAAGCCTCGTTCAGCCCCAGGTCGATTGCGGTTCCTTTGTTCAAGGATGTTCACCTCCTCTACAAGCGCCGTATATGCCGCAGCTACTTTCCCTTTGCTGCTATGGATGAAAATGCTCTTGCCCTCCATGCTGCACTCTGCCGCCCGGACAGAGAAGGGTATCTCCGTATTCAATACCTGGAGATTGTTCCCGGTCTGCCGTAGGGCCGCGATAATGTTTTGGTGTTGTTGGTACGGCTATCCACCATGGTCAGCAGGGTGCCATCGATTTTCAGCAATGGGTTGATCTGTCGCCGTACCTTGGCCACCGATCCCAACAACAGCTTCAAGCCCTTGGTGGACAGGTAGTTGGCCTGACATGGGATAAGAACGCTGTCCGCCGCTGCCAGAGCGTTGATGGTCGGCATACCCAGCGAGGGCATACAATTGATCAGAACGTAGTCATAATCCCGTTTGACTGCGCCCAGGTAACACACAGCACAAATTCCCGGCTTATAGTGTTCACAAGACTTACTTCAAAGCTGGACAGACCGATGTTGGAGGGCACCAAATCGACCCCTTCAATATTTTTTTAAGATGCCTCTGTCTCGTGGTGATACCATTGTCCACAACGACTTGCATCAGATCGGAGATGGTTGTTTCAAGGTCATCCGGGTTCTTCACGCCCAGACTCACCGTAAGACTTTCCTGGGGGTCCGCGTCCACAAGCAAAACCTTTTTCCCCTGCTGTACCAGTCCCACGCCCAAATTGACCGCCGTGGTTGTCTTACCGAGGCCGCCCTTTTGATTGGTGATGGCAATCACTTTGCACTTGTCCATAGGTTACTACCTCCGTTTCTTCAGTTTATAGTCATAGCCGTATGCGGCGCTTGTAGCAGCGCAACGACTATGTAAAGTGAGCCGATGGCCCACTAGGAATTTACGGCTTTTCACTTGTGAGAAGTGCCAGCACATCATCCATGCCTGTGGCAAAGATGAAGTCCTCACTCTTTGCCAGATATTCCTCCATGAACATCTGTGCCAGGGCAGAGTACTGCTGACGGTCGGTGAAATCCTCTGATAGGGCGATCTCCACCAGGGCATAGATGCCTTCCAGAACCTTCATAGCCCCGATATAATTGCCGTGGCTTACCAGGAGCCGCGGGTCTTTCTCCATGGCCCGCACCATGTCCAGGCCTTCTAAATCCAGGAAAGCGTTCCAGAGGTTCTCTATGCTCTCGTAGGCGCCACCGCGAATCTTGTCGGCCAGCGTCTCGATCTTTCTATTCTGCGGCTCGCCCTTTTTTCCACTTCATGGCTTGTCCTCTTACTGTAAACTCATAGCTGTCAAAAGGGATATAGACGGCTATGTAGGCTTTTGGGCAGGGTGGGGGAAATAATTGCGTCTGCCAACTGGGGCGAAAAAGAGCGCCGTTTCATTCAGGGAATGATCGGCACTCTATAATATGGCTGCAATATAAACAGTATTCAGTTATGACAAAGCAGGCCAAATCAGGGGAAAATACAGATCGATTTTTTTGGCATCAGGGGCCTTTTAGAGGGTGATAACCGTTCATGACGGCCTGCCCTAAGACTAGCTCCAAATCGACTTCTTTCGCTCTGTCAGTTATCCCTATATTTAACCCCCAAAAAAACAGGGTCAAAATTGAGCCAAATCAGTCCAAAATCAGGCAAAGGCTATCAGAGGTTTTCAAAAGAAAAAAACCCCGGAAAATCGAGGCTTAACAGTCGTAAGGGAACTATAAGTCTTGCGGTTGGGGCAGAGGACGGTGTGACCGTAAAGGTCACGCCGTTTTTCTGCGTCCAAGGGAAGATTCTGCGATCATGGGTTCTGCCAGCACGGGGATCTCCACCTCGTCAACAAAATTAAAGATGATCTCCACCTTCTGTCTGCGCTTGCCGCCAGACTTATCAGTGCGTAAATGATGATCTTCCTGATATACTCGTTGACAATCGTCTGCGTCAGCTCGGTGACATCCACATACTTTTTCGTCAGCGCAATGAAAGCGTCCAGATCATCTCCCATTGCCTGCCGCTGCTCGACCCATTCTTCTGTTGTTTCAATTTCGAGCTTTAACCGTTCCTGCTCCGCTTCATAATCAGCAGTCATCTTCTTGTACTTTTCCTTGCTGATTTCACCGAGGGCGTAGTCCTCATAGAGCCGGGAGATAACCACATCGAGGGTGGCAAGGCGCTTTTTGCCTGCTCCACGCGCTTCTGATCTTCCCGGATGTCCCGTTCCTGATCGGCGCGGCGGTAATGCAGCCATTCCTCCTGAAAACCGTCCACATCGCTTCGGATATACTCATTGACTGCCCGAATCCGTTCAGCACCAGCTCCGCAACACATCCTCCCGGATATAGTGTGCGCTGCATTCGCCCCGTCCGCTCTTGTATTTGGAGCAGCGGTAGTGATCCTGCTTGCCCTCAAAGCCCTTGCAGGTGGCGAAATGGAGCTTGCTGCCGCAGTCTGCACAGTAGACCAGTCCTGCGAATAATCCCTGCCGTTCCGCTTTCACGGGACGGCGTTTGTTGCGCAGCTCCTGTACCCTGTCCCATTGTGCCTGAGAAACGATGGCTTCCTGCGTGTCCGGCACGATGAACATATCCTCCGGATCGTTGGGAATCCGCTTTTTTCAGCTTGTAGGACTTGGAGTAGGTCTTGAAATGCTCCACCTTGTATTTGATCTGCCAGAGCTTTTTCACCTCCACATAGATGGGAGAAAGCTCCGCTTGCCCGGTCTTGTACTCCTGTTCCAGACGGTCACGCTCCTTGCGCCATGCGGTGATAGGCAGCTTGCCATCCTTGAAATGCGGTTTTAACTTGCGCTCTGCCATGTGATACAGGCGGAGTGCGTTTTCATTTTCGGACATAAACTGCTCCCGCTTGCCTTTCCATTTGATGGTCGCCAATTTGTCGGCAATGGGCTTACCCTCAGTGTAAAACTGCACCATACGGAGAAGTTCGTCCAACTCTTTCATGCGGTTGGATTTGCCACGCATGGAGTTTTTCAAAGTGTCGATGCGGTCACTCAGCATAGACACACGCTCCTGCAATTCCTCCGGCGTTGTGAGTTTATTCTGCATAAGATAATTGCAAATCTCGTTGACCTCTTTGAGATTGCCGATCTTTGCTTTCTGACTCCAAGCCCCGGCGTTACGATTGGTGTAATACTCGCTGAGCAGCTGCGCCAGATTTGGAACTTGCGGCTTGCTCAATTCCTCATGCGCTTCTTTCAGCCAATCAAGCAGCGCAGAGATTTTCTTTTTCAGATTGCGGATCAGATCGTTGGTTGCCTTGATCCAGCGGTTGAGATCACCCTTGTTGGTGCGGATGCCCTTTGCTTCCATAGCTCGGACGGTCACACCCTCATGGACAGTAGGGAGCTGGTCGATGCCCTGTCGCTCATAGCTGCGGTGGTCAATCCGGCAGTCCAATTCCTTTTCCGCAAACTTCTGATTGCACAGTTCAGCCCATGCTTGCCGCCAATGTTCCAAGGTGTCGGGACTGCCCCAGTCGGTAGTCGGCACAGCGTTGAATACATAGTTTCCTGCTTCATCACGGATACGCTCGCCATGTTCGTCCAGCAGATATTCCCGCCGTTGTTTGTTGCCCCATCTGCCGTGTTCATCAAGAGGACGGATAGGACACATCACATGAAAGTGAGGATTGGAGATACCGCCGTCCTCCTTGTCGGGAGAGTGAACGGCAAAGTCCACCACCATGCCCCTGCTCACAAACTGCTCCAATAAAAATTGCCTTGCAAGCTCGATGTTCCCCTGCATGGAAAACTCGTTCTGCAAAGCAATGTCAAAGCTGTATGCAAGCTGCGCTTTCTTTCCCCGTTCCGCTTTCTCCACTTCATTCCATAGGGTTTCCCGATCAGAGAAAGAGGGAGGGGCATAGGGCGGCAGCAGGATTTCCGAACAAATCACGCCGCCCTTTTTGGTGTAGTCGCTGTCCTCACCGTAGTATTCGCTGTGCAGCTTTTCGCCGGAGCGATAGGCGGCAGACGCAATAGCGGATTGTCCTGCGCTGCGCTTGATTTGTGTCACATGAAAATGATATAGTGCGATACTCAACACCCCTCTTTCTGTTCAGCTTGGTTGTGTTCATTGACCGCCTCCATGAGCAAGCCCTTAATCTCCAAGACGGCAAGGGCTTTTTCAGCAAAGGCGTAAAACTCGGTTTCGGTCAAAACCTTTGTCAGCGGTGCGATGCTTTCAATGGCTGCGCCACGAGTGATAAGGTGGTGCGCCCGCTTGCGCCGATCACCTTTTTCGTAGTAGGTGATGCGGTTTTCAAGCTGTTGTTTTTTGTGTTGGAGCTGCGAGATCTTGCGTTCATTTTCCGCTTTCTCGGCTTCCAGTTGTGGGATAGTCTTCTGCTTTTTCACCATGTATGACCTCCTTGATTTTGATGTAGGAATATAAAAAGACCGCCTACCGAAAATCGGTAAACGGTCATGGGTACATATTCAAGACTTTGTGAGTGGCGCTGTTTGCATCAGCAAATTGTGCCACTCGTAAATCACCGGATGGTGCAGCGCGTTTGGCTTGCGGCAAAAATCTTCACGGATTTCATCAAGGGTTGATTGGGAAACGCCTGTTTCGGTAGCCCATCGGCACGCTGTACATAGCAGAATTACGGTTTCTCGCTGTGTACATACGTACTGACAGTGCAGGGCAAGCCACATTTCACGGCATGGGCGGATTGTTCACGACGGCGTGCGCGTCAGCTTTCCGGTACATACGTACTAGCGCTTTGCCCCACCTCAGATATACGGGGGATTGATCAGCGGCTCGATGCCCAGATACCCCCACACTCTGCGCCCGGTGGTATTTGTGACGGTGTTCGTATGCTCCAGATTGTACGTTTTAGATTCCGCATCAAAAAATCACTGAACGAGCGCTGTCGAATAGGTGTCAGGCCATTTTCATCGCACCAGATCTCATAAATGACATACAGCTCTTGGAGGTGACGGACATATCCGCCTTCAGCCGGATATAGCCGGTGGACTCCATAAAGTCGATGGCATTGTTCGCGTCGCGCTTGACATACTCCCCGGTTGTTCAGCGTCCGGGGACTTTCCGTGAAACGGAAGCTGTTCGCCGCCAGCCGCTGTAAGCCCTCAAATGCCCAGAGAAAATGCCTTCGACCTCAAGCTTCATCTTCTCGGCAATATCAGGATCGTCCACACGATCAGCAGGCTTCTCTTTGTGGTCAGGATCAGTTGACGGCGATAAAAGCCGTTGCTGCGGTCGTAGAGATTGCAAATCGCCGTTGGAGAACGCCAGCAGGCGGGCGTACATCCACCCCTGATAGCTCTGGACACTTTGCGTTCCAGATCCATCTTGCCCTGTACGGTAACAATGGATTTGACATAGTTGGTCTGCTTCAACGCCTCCATTTTCATATCGTCATCCACAAGAAGATAAATGTGTTCCAGATCGGCGCGGGCAAACCGGTTGTCGGAAATTTTGGCGATGCTGCCGTCTTTCATATTGCATCCAAACAGACGCGCCAGCACGGGACTGATCTGCGATTTTCCTTCGCCGCCCTCGCCCTTGAGGATCATCATGCGCTGCCCCTTGGTGCTGGGAATGAGGCAATAGCCGATATACTCCTGAAAGGTAGGAATGTCTTCCGGGTAGAGCAGATCGGAGAGAAAGCGCAGCCAGACAACCGGCTTTCCCGCCCGCGGATTGTAGTTGATGGGAAACCGGCTGCGCACGATCTCAGGCCGTCCCTCAAGGAAACTGCCGTCGATGCGGAGCGTCCTGTTCTGCACATGAATTTCATCCGGCTTTGGCGGAAAGTTCTCCGTGTGAGCCGCCAGCTTCATGATCTCCACGATGTTGGAAATGGTGCGTGGAATGTTCTTTTTGCGGCGCAGCACTCCAACTCGGCGTAGATTTTTCTTTCAGCAGCAGCGGGTCTGTCAGCCGTCCGTCCGGTGTAAAAAATGCGTTGTCCGCATAGATGAGCTTGTTCTTTGATAGAAATTCCCGGCAAAAGCCGCCTCATTGACGTCTCATATCGAACCATGCTGGAAAATCCAGCCCGGCATACTTCTTGTTCACGCGGCGTCCCTCCCATTGACTGTTTCCTTTGAGCTTGTCCAGCCGACCATCTGTAAGCAGATAACTAACCACTTCGGCACGTTCATAGGAATCACCTGCGCACAGAATATCCAAGTAGTATTCTGTCTGGTCGAGTTTGTGACAGGCTTCCACGAACCGCTTACCCGGTGCTTCTGCTGGTGATTGCGGCGCATACCACGCTTTCCATCTCCGCAGGACACGGGCGTAATCGGATAGA
>VOFH01001308.1_pt1 | contig 22074 bp, 22 predicted proteins | sample 5384091 | NCBI WGS metagenome assembly VOFH01 (sample SAMN12384727, study PRJNA508395) | human gut metagenome | isolation source: healthy gut G | host: Homo sapiens
CGAATCATATAATAAAATGACATAGCGGCAGTGATTTATTAGTTCACTGCTTCTATGTCATTCTTATTACAATCTTTAATTATTATAATACCAGTGGTGGTATTTCTTTTTAACTATCACATCATATTATAATGATAATACTCACGCCTTACCGCAATCGTGATAATCACATTTTATTAATAATTTACTATATCAAGAATTGTGGCAATTCTCTGTATATAACTGTGCTTTTGTTTAACTATGTTATAGCCGTTGAGTGCAATCAGTCTGCGCTCATCTTCGTGTGCCAGATAATATTCCGCTTTACGGCAGCAGTCATTAATGTCCTCATAGTACACGATATCTTTTCCATTTTCAAAATAATCCGGGAGTTCCACCTGAAAATTCGTAAGCAGAAAACCTCCTGCTCCTAATATATCCCACACTCTTAATGGTATGCCCGTCCTTATATTTCTTATTGTCATATTAAGATTAATTCTCGAATTGTTAAATACAAGTGGCATATGTGTCATATAAGCTACTGCACCCCTGTAGTCAACGCCTTCCAGCTTACTGTCAATCGTGTCTGTATACAAGGCAGTATTATGACCCCTTAACGTCTTTGACAACCTGTTAAGCGTACTTACACGTTCTATATTAGCAAGCTTAAAGCCCAGAAATGTAGACTCAAACACAAGCCGTATATCAGAAAATGCCCTGTCCCCCTGCCTGAAATCTATTATCTCCGACAATTCCTTTAATATATCTACTGTCAGCAAATCGTCTATTATGTTATCCCCATATATATTAAGCTGTGCAAGCATTGCCGCATCAAAATACCCCTTCATATATGGCGGCAGTTTATCTTTAATATCATCATAGGAATTCTTATGATACATACTTCCAACGAATGAAATATCAGCTACAAACCTCTGCCGATCTTCTTTGCTCTGCCGACCAATCAGCTTATCAAGCCTTTCTGTATTAACAGCAAGCGGAAGATAGTATACATTTCGGACACCCATCTGCTTTAATTCATAATAAAAGAACTTATCAAATATAAATATATAATTACACGAATTAAATACAGACTGGTGATAAAGAGATATAAGTGGACTGTCTACTGTCCATGCAATATACTTCTTTCCAAGCTTTTCACATACATCTGATATATGCGGAAAGTAGTTAAGAGAAAATACTATATCATATTCTGAAATCACATCTGATATCTCTTTCATATCGTGTTCTTTATAGCCTGTGATACTGTTACTGTTGACAGGCTTTTCTTCATACATATCAACGGTATGTCCGAAATATTCAAACGCTTCGGCTACATCGCTTTGATTGTATACTTTCCATTTGTACATTAGGATTTTCAAATTGGGGGTCACCTGCTTTTCTTTTAATTTGTGGGAGTACTTTACAAAACTTTTGTGGTGGCGGTGGTGGACGGACGTTGTGCGGCATTAATATATTACCGCTGGGCACGCTCCCGCTACTTGAAGCCGCAGCGGACACTAAGCGGCTAAAGGACAGCCGAAGTGCCGGCGGAACAGTACCCAGATATAAGGAACGAAAAAAATCAAGGGAGGGTGGCTGGGGTGAGGAGATGGTCCTTTAAACATATTGTGATATTTCTTAGGCTTTCCCTCTACGTCCAACAGCACTCGTACAAGGATGTACGAGTGAGCGAATACGAAACACGGATGTTTCTGTCTGAGCGGCTGTGTCCCTATCAACAACCTTCACGGAAAGTCTTAGAAATATCCAATCTGTTTACCTGACCATCACCTTATCCATAATCCTCAAAGGTCTTCGCACAACACTCATAATCATCAATTATAATGCCATCCACTCTGAGCCCGATAAGTGCAAATGCCATAGCCATTCTATGATCGGAGTATGTCTTTACAACGCCTGGTTTAACATGTCCTGGAAGAATTTCTATTCTGTCTCTTCCCTTCTTAATATCTATGCAGAGGCTGTTAAGTTCATTAGCAATAGCCTCTATTCTATCTGACTCCTGAAGTCTTATATGTTCAATATTTCTTATAATTGTTGGTGTCTTTGCAAATGGAGCAATTGCCGCAAGTGTCATTGTCTGGTCTGAGAAGTCATTCATATCTACGTCTACGCCATTGTATTCACCATTAGCAGGACCTGTAACACTTATTCCTTCATGCTCTTCCTCAACTTTACAGCCTAACTGCTTTAACACCTCAAGGAACTTCATATCACCCTGCATTGAAGTATATCTTACATTCTTAACAAGGGCATAACCACCTGTAAGTGCTGCTGCCGCATAGAAATAGCAGGCTGCTGACACATCAGGTTCAATCTGATATGTACCTGCAACATAATTGTCATCAGCAGGTATCTGATATACAGCCCCTTCGTGTACAACCTCACAGCCGAACTGCTTCATCATATTAGATGTTATTCTTATATATGAGCCATCTGTCTTCTTGCTTGTAATATTAATCTTAAGACCACTGTCAAGCATTGGTGCTGTCATCATAAGTGCACTTAAGAACTGTGTACTCTCACTTATGTCAATTGATACCTCTGCCTTAGGCTTATTACCGCCAAAAGCTGCACCTGTTACCTTTACTGGAAGATGTCCGTTTTTTTCAAGGAACTCAAAATGTGCTCCCATATCTTCAAGTGCATTAAATAAAGGAAGCATTGGTCTTTTCTTCATCTGCTCAGAACTTTCTATTGTATACTGTCCATCAGAAAAAAGCTAACATTGCCGTAAGAAATCTTGCTGCTGTTCCTGCACTGCCTACATTGATAACGCCCTCTTTCTTAGGAATATTGCCACTATGTCCTTCTATGATTGCATATTTGTCAACTTCATTTACCTGTATAAAATAACCTAATGCTATAAGACTTGAAAGAAAATGTCTTGAATCATCGCTGAATAACACTCCATTAAGTCTGCACTCCCCATCTGATAACGCTGCCATAAGAAGTGCTCTGTTCGTAATACTCTTAGAACCCGGCACTTCAACAACACAGTTAATTGGCTTATTTAACTTTCTTACCTTATATTGTGACATTTTGATTAATACCTCTTTAATTGCTAATTATTATTTGCGTTCTTCCATCTTAGGATAATCCCTATGCCAGCCTACATACTTATAAGCAGGACGAATAATCTTTCCTGCATTGACAAGCTCTTCAAGACGATGAGCACACCAGCCTGAAATACGAGCTGTTGCGAACATTGGTGTAAACATTTCTTCTGGAATACCAAGCATTGTGTATACAAATCCACTATAGAAATCGACATTGGCACAGACTGGCTTAAACATCTTTCTCTTGTTCATGATAAGCTGTCCTGCTTCTTTTTCTACTGTCTCATAAAGAGCATACTCCTTCTCCATTCCCTTTTCAACAGAAAGATTTTTCGCAAAGCTCTTAAGTATAACTTCTCTTGGATCAGAATTAGTGTATACAGCATGACCCATACCATATATAAGACCTGCACCATCAAATGCTTGTTTATCAAGAATTTTATTAAGATATGCACAGATTTCTTCTTTATTATCCCAATCCTTGCAGTTAGCTTTTATATCAGCGAACATTTCCTGAACCTTTAAGGTTAGCACCACCATGCTTAGGACCTTTAAGGGAAGCGATTGAAGCTGCCATAGCTGAGTATGTATCAGTTCCTGATGATGTTACAACGTGGTTAGTAAATGTTGAGTTATTACCACCACCATGCTCTGCGTGGAGTACAAGACAGATATCAAGTACCTTAGCTTCAAGCTCTGTAAAGTCTCCGTCATCTCTTAACATATAGAGGATATTCTCGGCTGTTGAATATCCCTTCCTAGGATTCTTTATCATAAGCGTTCCATCAAGCTTAAAATGTCTGTATGACTGATACGCATATACTGTAAGCAAGAGGCATCTTAGCTATAAGCTGTAAGACTCTGTCTTAATACATTAGGAATTGATATATCATCCGGCTTCTCATCATATGAATAAAGGCTTAAGATACTCTTCATAAGCGAATTCATAAGATTTGTACTTGTCGCTTTCATAATAACATCTCTGATGAATGCACCTGAAAGTTCCTGTAAGATCAGCAAGATTCTAAGGAAACTGTCAAGCTGTTTCTCTGTAGGAAGATTACCAAATAAAAGAAGGTAAGTTGCTTCTTCAAAACGGAATCTATCTCTTGTAGAGCCTTTAATAATATCCTGGACATTATATCCCTGAAAATATAACTGTCCATCGACAGGTATCTTTCTACCATGAACATTCTCATTACCACATACATCAGAAATTTCTGTAAGTCCTGTAAGAACACCATTACCATTGCTATCACGAAGACCCCTCTTAACATCATATTCGATATATAAATTCTGGTCAATGGAGCCTGATCTTGTACACTCTTTAACGAGTTCTTCAAATTCACTTTTATCAACCGTTGTTAGTTCCATCATTTCCTGATTGTTCATTGTAATCCTCTTTTCTGCGCAATCTTTAGTACCTGCCTGATAAATGCCTGATGCGCTAGACATATACCTGCCAGAATATGAATAATTATACATATTCATACGTCATATTATGCGATAACTAATCATATTTTGTCAATTAGTACACTTATTATTTTTAAGGTGTTATTACATTTTCAAAAGATTATTAACTCAATCAAAGCTTTTACTTATTATTATTAATGAAATCATATCCACGAATTGATCTCCGAAGAAATCCCTGTATACAGTATCTGTTATCTCATCCATATAGTCATCTTCTACTTCATCGCCTGCATACAATATTCTATATTCATTACCAAAGGAAATAACAGCTTGTATTGCTTAATTTCATTCCATTCTTCTTATAAAAGCCTATTCTCTTAATCATATAATCCTTAGCTGCACCCTCATCTGCATAGTCAGGATTTTCAACCTCAAGCATTAAGAGCCTGTCATCATTTACTGCAATATTCTTTAACTCCTGTAAAAATGTTGAACCTAAATGCTTTGAACGCTTATTCTTAACTATCGCAAGATAATCAAGAAGATATACATCTTTATTACTGCATTTTATAAAATACGCATATCCTGCAAGCTCTCCATTATCCTCAAACATTCCATATACAAAATACTGTCCTTGCTCTCTCTTTCTTAACATCTGACTAAGAGGCTTAACCTCTGATGCCGGAAAGTCTGTTACTATATGTTCATTATATATGTCTGTAATCTCGTCAGTCTCTAATATTCTTATGTAAAGACCATTTGCATTATCCTGTGTATCTGTGTTATTAATTCTAACGCTTATATTATTCATTAATATTCTCCTCATCATCCCTAAGTCCCATAACTGCTGTTGCAAGTTCGATTAAATCTTTATATGTCCCTTCAACAAAGCCTTCCTTATTAATTACAAGGCAGTCATCAGCAGACACAAAAAGATATATATTTTCCGTATCCTGATTCCATTTAATTATATCGTCCCAGCTGAATGTGTCCTTGTCGTCTTCCTCATCGGTTACAACAATATATTCTGCGTCGATATCATATGTAAATGTAATTCCAACCATTCTTGAATATATATTATGGTACTTTCTTTTACTGCTTCTGTCCATTCCAATCATTCCTATATAAAGGAATACAGCCGCAGCACACGCATAAAATATTACCATAAACCAGTCGGCTTCCTCGCTCCCCATAATCTGGAATATAAGATATCTTATACAGCCCATTCCAAATAAAAAGTCCGAAGATGTTGTATATCATTTTAAATATTTTGTACTTATTATTATCAAAATTGCTGGCTCTCATTGCCGCATCAATGTACTCTTGTTTAAATAAGGTTCGATTTTTCATACTTCTCTCCTATTGTTTTATGTTATAATGTTTCTATTGTAATGCAGTCCATTTAATTTTACAAGTGGAGTAATCGTGTCTGTGCGCACCTGACACTAAACTGTTATGCTTTAATCTGTGCGTAGAAATGAGGTTTAATATGAATAATATTAATAATTCCAATAAATCCAGCCGTGCCGTTGCCTGCATAACCGGTGCAAGCTCTGGTATCAGTAGTGAAATGGCAAAGCTTTTAAGCAAGAAAGGCTATGACCTTATCCTTGTATCTAGAAATACTAAAGAAATGCTTCTTCTCTCACAGCAGTTATCTACAAGATGTGAAATAATAACCTGTGATCTATCTGATGAAAATGCCTGCATTAAGCTTGGCAGGACATTGGCAAAGAAGGATATATATATCTTAATTAATAACGCTGGATTTGGCGACCTTGGAAGCTTTGATAAAACAAGCCTTAATAAAGAATTATCTATGATTAATGTAAATATCAAGGCAACCCATATTCTTACCAAATATATGGTTAAGACTTTCAAGAAAAGAAACCGTGGTTACATTATGAATGTAGCTTACAGTGCAGGACTTCTTCCGGGAGGTCCATATATGTCTACTTATTATGCTACTAAAAGCTATGTGACAAGTCTTACAAGTGCCATTAATGAGGAACTCCGTGAGGCTAAGAGCAGGGTTCACATATGTATGTTATGTCCCGGCCCTGTTAACACCAACTTTAATAATGTAGCTAATGTAACCTTTGCACTTCCGGGAATATCAGCCACTTACTGTGCTTCTTATGCATTAAGACAGATGTTTCGTGGCAAAGTCACAATTGTTCCTACTCTAATGATGAAGCTTGGCACAACTGTGGCAAAATGTGTACCTAGACAAATGGTTACTGCCATAACTGCAAGACAGCAGAAAAAGAAAATTATGTAATGTACAGGAAATGAGGAAATATGTCTAACACCAAAGTATATCTTGCCCCTATGGAGGGACTTACGGATTATATGTTCCGTAATGCCTTCGATGAATTCTTCGGACACGGCAAAATTGACAAATATTTTATGCCATTTATATCACCTAACCAGACAGAAAAATTTCTAGCAAAGGAAATGCGTGATATTGACAGAAATAATAATTTAATCAATTCAATACCACAGATAATGACTAATAATTCAGAGGATTTCATATGGACAGCCCATATGCTTTTTGATAACTTCGGATATAATGAAATTAACCTTAATGCAGGCTGTCCCTCTGGAACAGTCGTTTCCAAATCAAAAGGCTCAGGAATGCTTGCAGATACTGACAGGCTTGAACGCATACTTTATGAAATAATGTCCGATAATTACATTCAGGACAACAATATAAAAGTATCTGTAAAGACACGTATCGGAATTGAATCACCTGATGAATGGTACAATATCCTTGAAGTATATAATAAGTTCAGCCTTGAGGAATTAATTATCCACCCAAGAGTAAGAACTGATTATTACCGTGGTGATGTTAATAAGGAAGCTTTCAGGCTGGCAATTAAAGAAAGCCGCAACCCTGTATGTTACAATGGTGACATATTTACTCGAAATGATTATATTGCATTTCTTAAAGATTATGCTTATACAGATGAAAATAGCAAATCACCACTGCCACACTGCATAATGCTTGGTCGCGGACTTGTCGCTGACCCAGGACTTATCAATGTACTTATAAGTGATAATCCTTATGAATATGCAAGAAACCTTAAAGAGGATAAAGATAATATGCGAAATCTCCATAACTATGTGTATGAAGAACGCCTTAAGATAATGTCAGGTGATAAGCACGCTATCCACCGTATGAAAGAAATGTGGTGCTATATGGAATACGCATTTGGTGACTGCAAAAAAGAAGCCAAGGCTATTAAAAGGCTCAGAAAATGAGCGATTATAAAGATGCTGTAAATGTATTCTTTACTAACTGCCATTTATCTGAGCCTGCACATATTCTATTTTCCAAAAAATTCTAACATTAAAATATATATTATATTCTGTATGATTAATATATATTTACATATATCAGTTATTAAACTATTAAATTACTATCTTAAGAATACGCCTGTCAGTGCCTCTATCATATAAGTTGTATCTTTCACACCTGCTGTTTCATATGCTGAATGCATTGCAAGCTGTGCAAGCCCTATATCGACAGTATTAACTGATACGTGTGAATTAGATATATTGCCAAGTGTTGAGCCGCCGGCTATATCCGACCTGTTAGCATATGTCTGGTATGGGACATTTCTTTTGTCACATATGTCCTTGAATATGGCATAAGATACACTGTCAGTCGTATATTTCTGATTGCCATTAAATTTAATAACAATTCCTTCATTCATATATGGTCTGTTTGTCAGGTCTGCCTTATCTGTGTGGTTAGGGTGTACAGCGTGTGCATTATCAGCAGATACCATATATGATGAAGCTATTGCCATCATATACTTTTCCCTGTCCAGACCATAAGCTATGCTTATTCGTTCTAACACATCTGATAAAAATGTAGAGTCTGCTCCCTGCATAGTTGTGCTTCCGACTTCTTCATTATTAAATACACAGCATACATTTACTTTATCATAATCATCTGAAATCTCACCCAATGCCTTAATATAAGCCATTAAAGATGAATACGCACATTGTATGTCATCTAATCTTGGTGCTGATATATATTCATCGTTGCAGCCCCATATTCTGCCTTTTTCCCTGTTATATAAGAAAAGTTCTGTTGTAAGGCTTTCATCTGCAACGCTTTCTTTATCCTTGTCTTCAGATTGTATACAAGACTTTATATACTCATCAAAGTTATCCTTGGCATTAATATCACCAAATAAAGGAAGCATATCCTTCTGTGGGTTAAGACTTGTGTTATCATTGACACTACGATTCATATGTATTGCAAGGTTAGGTATTACAAGCAGGTCCTTATCTGCATTTACAAGATATTCTTTAATGCCTGACCTGCCAATTGCTACTGCATATCCTGCAACTGACAATGGTCTGTCAAGCCATGTTGACATTATCATTCCGCCGTATTTCTCTACATTAAGGCTTATGTAATGTTTATCTGTTGTTATCTCTGGATTTTCTTTTATCTTAAAGAGGGAGAATCACTGTGGCTGGCTGTTATATTATAACCCTTATAGCTTTCTGCCTTTGGCATATTAAAAGCTATAATTGAAGAACCACCTCTTATTACATAATAACGTCCTGACGGATTAATCTTCCAGGCTTTACCCTCACTTAAGCGTATAAATCCGTTTTCATTAAGAACTGCCGCTATATTATTAACAACGTGGTATGGACTTGGACTTTTATATATAAAGTCTATCAACTGTTCAGAGTCTTTCTTAAACTGTTCATCTGTAAACTGCATTTTTTACATCTCCATTCCAACTATACATTTTTATTCAGTGCCTGTTTTTTATTTATTTCTTCTGAATTTCCCTGTACTGTTTCTTTGTGCTATTTTTTTACTTCTTTAATGATATTTTTATTTCTTTCTGCTTTTCCTTATCTTTCCTGCTATATAATAATAGATACCAACCGCTGCTGCTATCATTACTACAATAACAATAACCCTTACTGGCATGCTCATATTTAATACATTGCTATGCGAAGCATTATTAGTGCTTCCTGTCTTAATAAGTCCATTATCACTGCTCTCTGTACTGTTATCCTCTGAACTGACAAGCTTCTGCTCATTCTCATATGGATTATCTACAGAATATGTCTTTCTTACATAATTGTCAGGCTTTAAATCTACTGTATAATCATACACCTCATTTCTTACAAAATTATCTGTATTAGCAGCAGAAGTTGAATAAAGATTCATTCTTTCACCGGCAACAGCCTTGCAATATGCACGTCTGTCTGTATTATCCTCAAAAATGTTATCTTTCCATTGATTGTATTGCCTGCAATATCAGCAACATAACTTCCCGTAACTGGATATAATATATAAAGTCCTGTGATTCCGCCTGAATGAACATATCCATGTTCTGATATATAGCCGTCAATATTAACTATGCAGTCACTTACATTGATATAGCCATCGGCATATATACCACCCATAAACTGCTCATCTCTGTCAGCAGAATTCTTATCTGCATCTGTACATACAAGTGTAACATCTGCCTCACAACCACTTATATTTCCGTTACCAAAGCCTGCAATACCCGCAGTTCCCCACATAGCTGCTGTTGATTTGAGGGATACATAACCTTCCACTTTACAGCCTGTGATTGTCGTATTATCCATATAACCTGCCAATATAGCAGCTAATATGCTCTTATTACGATTACCATCCTCATTCTCGCTTATATTTACATATGCACATTTTATATTAAGATCCTTAATAACCGCATTCTTCGTTATCCCAAAAAGTCCGGCATAATAAGTATCATATTCTTTAAGGTTGCCATCATAAGCCTTTTCTGTAACATCTGTAACAGTATTAATGTCCATATTGTAAAGTGTATGTCCATTGCCATCAAATGTTCCATTAAAATTCCAAGGCTTCCAGCCGTCCATCCCAAATACTGACATATCAATATCAGCCATAAGGACATAACTGCCATCACTATTCTTAGAGGCTTCCAACAAATCCTTTGAGGTTCTTATCTCTATAGCCGATGTGTCATTATCTGCTGCGTAACACACAGCATTTTCTGGCTGATATACTGCCAGTACGCCTATTACTGCTGCAAGAACTGTAATTAACATTTTCCAATTCTTCTTTATTGTGCCTGTTATCATATATATCCTCATTTCTACGCACATTTTGGCTTATATAACGCTTGTATCAAGTGCGCTGTGACACTTACGCCTATCATTATATTAGGCTGCCACAAAATGCAGCAGCCCAGAATACAATTTACTTATTACTTAATGTTATACTTCTTCTCAAACTCATCAACCGGTATTGGTTTAGAGAAATAATATCCCTGATACATATCACACCCCATCTCTACTAACATATAGAGCTGTTTTTTGTTTCAACACCTTCTGTTATAACTTTCATTCCAAGCTTTCCAGCAAGTGTTATTATACTTTCAAGAATATCAAGCCCTTTCGCCTCATTTTCTGAGGCTCTTAAAAGCCCATATCAATCTTTAATACATCTGCACTTATGTCCTTTAACATATTAAGTGATGAGTATCCACTTCCAAAATCATCAATCTCTATATTAAATCCGTAGTTCTGCAAAAGCCTGATTATACCCATATTCTTGTCAAAATCGGACATTAATGTTGTTTCTGTAATCTCTATATTAAGATTAACAGGGTCAATGTCATATTTATCAACAAGCCCGACAAATGTTTCGTATACATCCACAAGATAGAAATCCTTAGTCGATATATTAACCGATATGTGATACTGGTCTTTTCCCTCTTTCTTCCATTCTCCAAGCTTCTTAGCTGCTTTATCCCACATATATCTGTCAAGCTTATATATAAAGCCTGTCTTTTCAAGAACATCAATAAATATTGCCGGAGATAACAGTCCTCTTTCAGGGTGCTGCCAACGCACAAGTGCTTCTGCTCCGTATAAATTACCGCTAGAGTCTACCTGTGGCTGTAAGTACATTTCAAACTCATTATTACTTATTGCCCTCTCGAATTCTCCTATAATTCTTCTTTCTTCAATAGAGCTTTCAAAAAGTCTTTCTGTATAATAAGCTATATTGCTCTTATATTCATTCTTAATAGTTTCACTTGCAAGATTAGCCTTATCACACATAATACTTACAGGCTCTTCCAAATCATTTATATCATACACACCTGTAAAAATGTGCAGATGGAATGAACTATCTTTAAAATAATCCTGCATTCTGTGAATTATGGATAATGTCCTATCTACACTGAAACTCTTCTTAGGAATAAGCATAGCAAAACGGTCACTGTTAATTCTTGCTGCTATGATATCATCACTGGCATATTCTTTCATTATCTCTGCCTGCTTTACAAGAACTTCGTTACCTTTTTCTATTCCAAATAATTCATTAACGAACTTAAAGTCCCTTATATTACTGCATAACATACAATATGGCACATCTGCATTTCTATGAAGGATCTTGTATGTTTCTACATAGAACTGATCCTTGTTATAAAGTCCCGTAAGCCTGTCGTGGGTTGCTTTATACTTTTCTTTCTCAAGTGACTGTATGTCTTCTGTCTTATCATTAAATATAAAATAATCGCATACAAAATTATTCTTATCATCAAATATTCTCTTATATACAACCTCATAATATTTCTTAATATCGTGAAAAGATACTGTTGTTTCAGTCTTCATCGTATCTTTTCTGTCACTTCCACGCTCATTAAGCCATTCTGAATATTTTCTCTCAACATCAATATATTCTGTTCCAATATTATAAATATTCTTTAATATGTCATTACAGTATATACATCTTCCCCTGTTATCAAAGCACACAATTCCACTATTCATATCCTTAATAATAAGGGACAGCGTATTCTCTATAAGCTCATTAGGTATATATCTTAACGTGAAATAGTATATAAGCATACACATAATTCCGTATGCCGGCATAGACACATCATATATTGACTGTGACCTTATTGTCACAATGTCAAGAATAAATCCAATCAGAAGTGCTATAAATATTATCTCGTATCTGAAACTGTAGAACTTAGACGAGTTCGCTATCATAAACATAAAGGATAAAAGCAATAATAAGATAACAAGATAATTATATATAAAATGTGCCTTATAAAAGAAATTGGTCTTCACAAATTCTGTTACAATCTCATAATCATTAATCTCTGTTATAGTAAATATTTGATGATTCCATACATTGGCAATAAGCATAACGCTGTCTATTGCTGAAAAGGCAATCATTGCCTCTTTAATAATCTTAACTCCATGAAACAATCCTGTATAATATTGCGTGTAGTACATTAGAAGAATAAGAATCCAGTCAAAGCATATCAATGTAAGGCTCTTGCAAAGCGTTGTGATAGTTATTCCTGGAACATATATATACACAAGAAATACTATGCCACAAAATGCTGCAACAGCTTCATATATAAATACTATCTTTGCCAGTCTGCCTTTCTTATTCATTGCTTTATATGAACATATTCCCATAAGAATAATCTCAATAGCAATTAACAATCCATACATTATTCTCATCTGTAATCTGCACTTCCTCACCGTCAGTATAAATATACCTCTTCACTACCATTATTATACATTTATATGCTTTAATTTGTAAATATAAAATCACATAAAATTATATTTCATATAGTCATTTATATATGTGTTTCTTTTCTTCTCATCAACACATTAGTTCCTGACATTATAACATACCTGCAGCGTTGAACGCTAATACAAGTATTGCCGCTGTCATTCCTATTCTGTCAGCAAGGAAACCTACTATCTGTGGTGTAACAATTCCGCCTAACGCAGCAATAGCCAGGAATAATGACATTCCTGTTGTTGAACCTTTAATTATATTGCCAACACTTGATACTGTTGTTGGATATATTCCCGCAAAGAAGAAGCCAAGTCCTGCAATAGCTACAGTAATAACTGCAAGATTATGGGTTGCTGTAAGTAATATAAAGAATACTGTTGTAGCAACGCAGTATCCAGATATAAGCTTATTCTTATCAACCTTTGATGATATCTTAGCTGTGAGAAGTCTTCCAAGCATAACCATTATCCAGGTAACCGATACAAGGTTAGTTGCATATGTACTGCTCATTATATCCATACTCTTAAAATATGTTACAAACCAGCCATTTACGCAGTTCTCAAGTCCAAGATATAAGAATAATAAAAAGCCCATTATATAAAAATGCTATTTTTATAAAATGGCTTTGCATTGCTGTCAGAAGCATTTTCCTTAGCCTTCTTAGACTCCAGCGGCCAGTTATAGTCTATTCTCATCCACACATATAATATAACTGATAATGTTGAGCCTATACTTATTGTATATGCAGCTGCTCTCCAGCCCAGACCAAAACTCGTGTAAAGCGATGTTATAAATGGTGCAAGAAATGCTCCCGCTGCAAATGTCATATGTAAAAGGTTAAGTGCGGCTGGTCTGCCGTTTGAATTATCATTGACAACAGCATTATTGATTATGCTTACTGATCCTCTGCCTATTCCAATAAGTATAAATGCTGCATATATAACCGGCACTGGTGGAAGAAATGTTATAACAAGCAGCATTACTGGTATAAATGCTGAAAATATAACAATTGTTGCTTTTCTTCCTATTCGTGAAGCCATCGGCGGATTGACAAAGCTCGCAAGAAGATTGCCTATTGCAAATGCCGATAAAAAACCTCCTGCTACGCTGTAATTAATTCCTGCTTCTTCTATAATATATGGAAGTATTGCTCCTACTAACAATACCATTGCCCCATTTACAAAAAATGAGAAGTAGCACGGAAATAATAATCTGAATTGTGATTTTGCTTTAGTATCCATATTTTCTCCATTCTATTTTGTATTAATCTTCTTTTAACCACTATTAGCTGCTATGAGTCTTTCTTATTTCTAGTAAGCTATCTGATTCATCTTAATTCTATCTAGCTTTTCTTAAGCAGCTTTCTATAGGTCATATCAATGGCAAATGCACCAAGCGGTGCTGTTATTATTATTGCTAATACTGCTACTGTAAGCACTGTATTGCCACACACAAGTCCCATTGATAATGGAACTCCGCCTATCGCCGCCTGAACGGTTGCCTTAGGTGTGTATGCAAGCATACAGAATCCCCTTTCTTTCAGCTTCAACTTAGTTCCTGCCATACACAAAGCGACTCCTGCCATTCTGAAAATTAACGCTCCTAATATAATACCTGTAAATAACATTCCAATCAGTCCCGGCAGTTTTACCTTGCGGCATACCCAGCCTGCAGACATTCCAATTAACATTATCAGCGCTATACTTTTTAACATAACAATCCTCTTTTCTAAATAAATATTAGCGCAAAAGAGCTGATAGCTCCTGCACTTTGCAGAAGTCATCAGCTTTATAATCAAGCAGTTATGAACGAAAGATTTAGCTATTGCTATCTCGTTCCTGGGAGAACCTCATTCCCAGTAATATTTCATCAACTTGTTAAGTATACAATATTGTTGGAATACTGTCAATATTCGTAGTAATATATAGGCTTTGAAAGGTAAATTTATTCTATAGTCTGCCCATTTTTTAAAACTGGCAGATGAAAATTGTAAATATTTATTATATGATGATGTCGGGGGCAAAAGCCCACGACTTTGATACCTACGAATTGTTCCGTGCTACGCACTCCCACAATTCTCCCCAATATTCAAAATCAGAACTTTGCAAATATGTTAGTACTATTCTTAAGATTCTGGGCAATACCCTTGTTTTCTATCATTTTATTGCTGATATTGACTATATCCTCAACAAGATCCTGTGTGCTTATAGCCGCATTATTAACTCCAGCAGCACCATCATCAACTACTGTTGTTATCGTATTGATGGAATGAGCTATTTCATCCATATTTTTCTTCAGGACATCTGTTTTCTCAACGAATTCATCCATTGCATTCTCTATATATGAAGCATTTTCTTTATATTTCACGCCGCCATCAACAAATGTCTGAAATTCAGGAAGAATAGTCTGCTGAAGATACGAAACCAGATTATTAGCATTATCCGATAGATTATTAACAGCAGCAACAACAACCGAGTTAATACTTTGTATCTTGTTGGCAGTTTCACGGCTTGAATCTGCTAACTGACGAATCTCATCTGCCACTACTGCAAAGCCCTTACCCGCTTCACCTGCTCTGGCAGCTTCTATTGAAGCATTGAGTGCTAACAGATTCGTCTGGCTTGATATATTAAGAATATCATTCGTAAGGTTATTTACCTGGTCAACGCTCTTACTATCTTCTATTGCCTTATTAAGAACATCTAATATATTCCCAACCTTTTCACCTGTCTGAACCATATTATATCTTGCATCACTCTCTATTTTTTCTGCATTTGCCTTCATTTCCTTTGAGAACTGATTAATATCATCTGACTTTGTCGCTATAATCTCGACATCTTTTAGTATATTATCAGCATTATCATTAATAGTATTAACAGAAAGCCCTACATCCTGCATAGTTGCAGATAATTCCTCTGTCATGGCAGATAAATCTGAAGCACTGTCATTGGATTTGACAACACTTCCATCAACCTCAGCAACAACATTTTCCATATAGTTAGTATTCTCTATAATCAGCTTAAGTATTTCCTGCAGCTTATCCATAAAAAGATTGATACCGTTGCCAAGATCTGCTATCTCATCATTAGAAATAACTCTTACACGCTTTGTCAGATCTCCTTCTCCATTATCGATTCCATCAATAATATCCCTGATATCTTTATTGGTTGCAATAATTGGTTTGATAACATACTTCATAACACAATATATTGCTACAATAATCAATATAACGCTTATAATAATAACTATACCATTGCTGACAAGTGAACTTGCATACACACTGGTAAGCCTTTCCCTTGCCTCAGAAGCTGTATCATTGGCATGTGTGCTTAGCACCTCAATATCCTTCTGGATTGCTGTGCTGCTATCACTTACGACTCCGTTAGCAATAGCATATGCTTCCTCAGTCTTGCCTAAAGCACTGTATGCCATAATGTTTCCAAGTTCATATTTCATAGTATTATAATTACTTACTAATGAATTATATGTATCCATATCATCATTCTGGACATATTTCTTATATTCGTCCAGCTTTTTCTCTAACTCTTCCTGATTATCATTAATCTCACCTACCACTGATATCATAGTATTAAGATCTGTTGCAATAATATGTGATAATCCAAGTGTATGAATAACCTGTATATCATTCTTTATTTCACCAAGATCTGAAACACTCATCATACAATTATCTGTTATATCAGCGGCATTAGAGTTAACAGTTCTTATATTGTTTATAGCCATAACATTACATATTATTGTTAAAGCACCTAGTATAAATACCGGCAATAATATCAGTGTCTTCAGGCTCGTCCTTTTTTTATTATTCATCTTGTTCTCCAATCTTTTTCACATACAGTAAATCAACTTTAATCATCTTACTGCTACTTAACAGCAGAAGCTGTAATTTCATTAACTAATGTATCCATAACTTCCTGATCTGATAAACCACCATTATTACCACTAAGCACCGTATTAGCAAACTTCTTACAGGCATCCCAGTAGCTGTTTCCTACTCTTTGTAATGTTCCATACTGGGACTGTGCAATGATTGCCTGTATTGCAGCCACTTTTTTGATTTCATCTGATTCTGCTGCCTTACTGTTAGATGGTCCTGATTTTTCTCTTTAAACCTAAGCTCCTGATTCTGCTGATTAGTCAGCCAGTCAGCAAGCCTGCATGCCCATTCTTTATTCTTTGAATAAGAGTTCACTCCCATCATCTTATAGCCTGTAAATGAAGACATCTGAACTTCCTTTCCCGCAACTGTATATGTTGGCAGCTTACAGGCACCATAATTCTCTCCCCAGGCTTCCTTTACATTCATAACATCCCATACACCACTTATTCCTGCTATAACATCACCACTTTTAATGTGTTCAGCTATATCTCCGTTAGGCATACTTACAAACCCTGGATTAGCTGCTATACTATTGAGAGCCTGTTTTATAGCTGCTCCAGTTATATCACCTGTCTGCGAATTCCAGTTACATTCATTAGTTATACCATCTGGTTTAATAGAAAGACTAAGTCCTGTATTTCCGAAAAATGTATAAAGATACCATCCTGAATCAAACTCCATAGCAACTTTTTTATTGTTAGCTGCTGCAATTGACAACATTTTATCTAATGACTTAACATCGTCTTCTGAAAAATATTCTTTATTATAATACATAAAATATCCATTATCTGCTGTCATAGGATAGCCGTATAATGTATCATTCAGAGTCGCTGCTTCGACTGACTCCTTTACATTAGCTGCTGCTATTTCATCTGCATTGGTTACCTCTGTCAGAACTCCGCCAGCCGTTAATGATATAATCTGATCATCTGGAAATGAAAACACATCTGCACCATTGTGTACATCTGTAAGCATAACATCACGAACCTGTGAATCTGCCTGGATTTCAACCGTTATATCAAACTCTGCTTCATCTTTATATTGTTCCTTAAAGCTGTCTAGCATTTTGTTCATGACATCCAGACCATCCTTTTCTGTCCACACCTTTAAAGAGACAACTTTATCTGTACCACCTGATAACTCCTCTCTGTTGCCACCTGTTATACCTGCATTACCACATCCAGATAAGACAATAGAAGATATCAAGCCAACAATGCACAATTTCCTTGTTATTCTTTTGTTCATATTAATATACCCCTTTTGTATAAATTTACGTTCTTAATACACCGATTAGAATCTAATAATAAATGTAAAATCGAAATCACAATCCAATTTCCTTTAGATTACTTCACACGAATTTGACAAATCATAATAGAAATTAATTAACGTACTAATATATTACGGCTTATCCTGTACAGTCTTTTCAACACTTCTGAAAATAGTAAGAATTGAAATAATTATAAACTATTTATAAATTATTAGCACTCACCTATTGACAGTGCTAATGATTAGGTATATAACATAGCCAGAACAAAGGAAAGGGAGTTAAGAAATAGTAATTAAGATAACGCCATTCCAGATGTTCCAAAGAAACAAGGTAATAGTTCAGATGAATATGTAATCCTGGGGATTGGTTATTTATATATCAATCTGAATGAACGAAAGGTTCAGCCGAACAAATAGTTTATTAAAAAGGAGCGATGACTTATGTTAATGCCTAGTATTTTTGGAGAGAATTTATTTAATGATGATTGGATGAACTTCGGATTTCCTGAAGTTGAAAAAAGCTTTATATGGTAAACACGCCAGCCACGAAATGAAGACTGATGTCAGAGAAACTGATTCCGGCTATGAAGTTGATATTGATTTACCTGGCTTTAAGAAAGACGAAATCAATATACAGCTTGATAATGGTTACCTTTCAATCAGTGCCGCTAAAGGTCTTGATAAGGACGAACAGGACAAGGAAGGCAAGTATATCAGAAAGGAACGTTATGCCGGCTCTATGAGCAGAAGTTTCTACGTTGGTAATGCAATTACTCAGGACGACATAAAGGCTAAATATGAAAGTGGTATTTTAAGACTTTCTGTACCAAAGAAAGCTGCTGAGGAAATTGAAAGTGCTAAGAGGATTGCTATTGAGGGATAATCCGTACAGAAATGTGTGAATTGGACTAATTGATAGTGTACTTAGCATCTGTGACTGCTGTTGCTAATGTAGTCCTTAGCCAAGATATGAGTTGTAATTGAATAATTAAGAAATGCCAGTAACTAAGGTTGAACTTAGAGACTGGCATTTTTATATTTTGCCATAACAAGATATCCATTATCCCACTCAACTACTTTCGTATATCTCTACAATTTATCAGAAGTGATAAAACGAACTCTTTGATTATTAAATTCAAAAATTGTACACACAGAACACCTAAAACGGAATATAATGGTGTGAACACGCTATTTTATAGGAGTTTGAGATGTTCGAGGATTGCGGGAATTGCATAGCAATGAAGCAATCCGGTTACATCAGCGAGTAGCAAAATTTACTTTTGACACTCTCATCATTTATATTGTATCATTAGATTTAATGATGCCGGTGTCAAAAATCCACGGCTTTAACGCCTACGGATTGTTCCGTGCTACGCACTATTATATTTAATTTTAGCAGAATCAGTATTGTGAAAATGGAGGGCAGTATGGCTATTGTTGTTGCTGAAAAAATAATTGAAATGGTTTTTATAATGCTTTGCGGAATAGTTCTATATAAAACTGGTCTGATTGATTATAAGACTGTTCCAAGGCTGTCAAACATTCTTCTTATGCTGGTTTCACCTCTTATGATATTCCAATCTTACCAGATGGACTTTGATGGACATCTTATGTGGGGGCTTGGTCTTACACTCATTGCAGCTTTAACAACATTTACAGTTATTATAATATTAACAAATATACTAATCAGAAATACTGAATATAGCAAAAAACGGTATAAGTATAAGTTCTGATTATAACCTGCAAAAAAACAGAATTCCAGTTGAGAAAATTGCCCTTATATATTCAAATAGTGGTTTTATAGGACTACCTCTTATCAATGGCGTCATTGGCCAGGAAGGGGTTTTCTATATGACAGCTTACCTTACTGTATTCAATCTGTTATTATGGACACACGGCGTTATAGTCATGGGTGGAGCAGGTGACTTAAAAACTATATGCAGGAATCTTTGCACACCAACCATTATAGCCATATTCGCTGGTGTTATATGCTTCGTTACTGGCATAAAAATACCTGCTGTTATAGATAATCCTATTCAATACATAGCCAATATGAATACGCCACTTGCTATGCTTATAGCTGGTTCTAATCTTGCACAGAGCAATATTGTAAGCAGCCTCAAGAGCCTGCGTATGTACTATCTTTGTGCTCTTAAGCTCATCATATTTCCTGTAATCGGTATGATTATTCTTTATATTTTCAACTTCCAGAGCTTTGATTTTAATGTACCGTTTACCGTATTCATAGGAATGGCCTGCCCTGCCGGAGCATCTGCTATTATGTTTGCAGAAAGATATAACAAGGATTCACTTTACGCGACAGAAATATTCGTGCTTACAACTATATTGTCACTCATTACAATACCTTTGTTGTCAATATTTGCGATAAAGCTGTTTGGTCTGTAAGTGAATTATGAAGCCTGTCTGTAAAGTCTATCTATGAAGCACGTCTGTAAAGCCTGTCTATAAGGTATGTCTGTGAAGTCTTTTTATGAAGTCTTAGAACTACTTACTGGAATAATGATTTTGGCAAATACTTATGTATGCAGCACTTGCTCTTGACTGTCTCCTTGCAGTATCAGACTTTGACTTAACCTGTTTTAAACTTGGATATACACCCTTTTCCACTCTCTCAGATTTAACACCTATTTTCTTATAAATACATGCTCTAATAGTTTCTTGTGGATTATCAGGATGATATTAATGCAGATATTATCTGTAAAAAATTTGGCTTTTCCCATTCTCACTTTTCAAGATTGTTCAAGCAGAATACAGGGGAATTATCTCTTTGAGAACTAGAATTATCGTTTTGATATCCTAAAAAGCCCATAAATAGGGGATTTATATCTGGTAGTGTTACATATCTGTTGTATGCGTAGCACTACCCACAGATTTCCAGAACTGCTCATTACTTTATTGAAGAAAGAATATTATTCCATCTCAATGCCAATGTTATTAAATGTGTCGACTTCTAAATCCGCAAGTATCATATTAACTCTAATATATCAACCATCCGCAACAAATGCTTACACCGCCGTAATACTAGCATTTTTAATTTTAGTCTCTGATAGGTTTTCATTCCACCTGACTGTACATTCTGTTTCATAATGATATTTTATAAAATCAATTTGAGCTTTGACCCGCACTTTTGCCCCTTCCTTATTAAGGCTTAGAATCTCAGATGATATCCATTTAAACTTTGCCTCTTCATCAGCTGGCCACTCATAGCCAGCGATAAAATCACAGCTATATAAGCACTTACCCTCGTGCTCAGCTTATATTTTTTTCATCTGTTAAATCTCCCTTTATATTTCTACACTGTAAACGATATCCATGAATCCTGACAATACTTACTATAAGCAGTGCCAATACTACAATATAAATAATCAGGCTCATCATTACCGTGTCAGGAACTTTAAAATTAACAAATGCTATAATCAAGGCAAACACAATGTCGCCAGCAGCTATAAAATACCATTTATGTATATTCCGTTTATAATCTTTAATAAGTTCATTACTATTCATTCCCTTATCATTATAACCAGCATCAAGTTTATACATGTTAATTGGCATTCTCTCATTATTCATTACTAATCCCTCCAAAGCAAAAAACAACTGCTTAGTTACATATGTATTATACATTATTAATTTGTCGCTTTTCTTTATAAAAATATCACTTTACAATTAGAATTTAAGATATTATGCTATTTTATATTTAATATCATTAGATGGAAGTAAAATGTATGCCAAGACCTATAAAAGATTGTAATAATTTTGAAATAAACAGAAGTATCGTTTATAACGGAAAAGATATTAATTTTCATATGCCATCAATGAGTGCA
>VOFH01002832.1_pt1 | contig 22043 bp, 31 predicted proteins | sample 5384091 | NCBI WGS metagenome assembly VOFH01 (sample SAMN12384727, study PRJNA508395) | human gut metagenome | isolation source: healthy gut G | host: Homo sapiens
GGGGCGGCATGAAAATTCGGACTGGAAAACGATTCCTGCGTGCGCAGAAACAACCGTGTCGGTGAGGATTTTCTAAGTCAACGAAGTAGGAGCGGATATTCAATCGGATGAGCGAGCTGGCTTTCCCTTCCGAAACAAAATTTTTGGAAGCGATCGATGAACGTGGATCTAAGTAATCGCCGTAATCCGAAATAAATCCCTGATACTGAATAGCCGGAATGACCAAGGGCTGATTCAGGCCGTTCTTTTCCCAGCTTTCGTGATAATACATCAGATTGCTGACAAGATGCTCGCTGGTTTGCAGCTGGGTGGCTGCCGCTCCAGACGGCGCTGAATCTGCTTTAACAGACTAGCATCTCCGCGGATGAATAATGCGGTCCTGGTTTCCTTGATTTCGCGCAAAAAAATCCCGCATGCGTGCACAGGGTGATCATCATCAGCTCGTGGGACTGCTCGTCGGTGTGAAATGATAACCATTTTCCGCGGTATGCGCAGGCTGAAGCAGACCCTTTTTCAGCGCAACCCGCGTAAACTTCGTTACGTTATTTTTTGCGGCAAATTCGCCGCGCGTATAATACTTTTGCCATTTGTTCTCCTTGCTCTTGACCTGGAGCTTGGCTCATAGTTTAGACTAAGCTTAGCTGAAATAGCGTAGGAGGAAAATTGGAATAATGAAACGATTTCTAATGACATTGCTTTGCTTCATGATGCTGGGAATGACCCCTGGCCGGATGCGCGGCCGAACCGGAGAAAAGCCGGCGGACACAGAAAATCCAGAGGCGGAGGTAAAGGATTTAAGCGGCTCCGCAACGGTCTATGTGTTCGCAACTTCGTTCTGAAAATGGAATTGACGACAGATAAAGGAGGAAAGGTCAGCACGCTCGAACTCGACCAGGCTTATCCCCCGTTTTCCTGGGCGCGCGTCGCTCTGACGGACGAAGAAAAAACGTTCCGGAAAACGTGTTGGTCGGCGGTATCTCCTGACGTCCCCGACGCAGGAGGAAATGGCTTTTTCAAAATACATTTCGTTCAACGGAAAAATCTTTTTGAAGGAACAGCGCGCAAGCGGATGATCCATGGCTGAAATACAACCCGGAGCAGACGGTAAAATGCGTCGCTCGATGGCGAGATTGAAGACTTAATGGACTGGCTGGCAGCGTCGGAAGAAAACTGCAAAACTTATTTTGAAGCCGCAGAAAAACGCGACATGTTTATCTGCCTGGAAGATGGTTCAGCGAATCCGCGGCCGAGTGGAACCGAATGCCTTACCGAGAAGGTCTTGAGCACGCTGGAGAAGTCGCGTATTTACGGTCGCAGACCGATTTAACGGCGGAAATCCCTTACTTTGATTTTGACACAAACCTGCAGGCCTTTTACGATTCAGTACTGGGGACAAAGATGGAAACGGAAGTCGATCAATTAACGACGCAGAAGGGCGAAGATGGAAAACGTATTGGGTAACCCTGGACGGGATGACCAGCGCAACCTTAAGCATACAATATTTTCTATGAAACCGCCAAGCGGTGCTACGATCAGATTATAGCGTCCAAATAAAGAAAATAAAAAAAGAAAAAACTGCCCGGAAGTGACGGGCAGTTTTCTATTATTCAGCGTATCGATCACGACGAGGCAGCACCTGTTTTTTCCGCGAGATGAAGCCGGGGCAAACCCGCCCGGTCAGCACGGTCTTGAAGCCTTCCTCGATGACCCAGCTCTTTTGCCTGTATACAAAAAATGCGAGGCCGGATCCTTTTGGATCGGTAAACAGGATCAGCAGTAAATCGTAATGATCTTTGCAGATTCTGTTCTTCAGATAGGTCAAAAACTCTTTTTTGATCTGCAGATACTCATCGGGCAGCGGCAGACGACCTGGCCGATCGCGACCTTGCTGTCCTGGACGCGGTATTCCTTAAAGAATCTTCGTACATCAATTCCTGGGACGATTTGTTCATTAACGAATCGAAGTGCCGACTAATTCCTCGGACAAGGTCTGTCGGTCTACGCCGGCCAAAGCTTCAGTTTTCCGCCGTGAATCGGTCGATTTCAGTTGTGGTTGGAGATTTCCAGGTTCATCGTATCCGAAAGCAGTCCCGCCAATAAAACGCCGGCGATCGGCGCGGAATTTCCACCTGGTGTCGCTCGTAAAGATTAGCGACAATCGTGCAGGTGGAACCGACGATCTGATTGACAAAGGATATCGGACTCTGCGTTTCAATCCCGCCTAAGCGGTGATGATCGACGATTTCAATGATCTCCGCGAACTCAGATCATGAATGTTTGTTCTTTTCGTTGTGATCGACTAAAATCAGCTGTTTCTTCCGATAATTAAACAAGTGATACCGGGAGATCCACCGATAACTTCTTCTTTCTCATTGACGACCGGATAGGTACGGAAGCGTGTTTTGGCAATGCGCTGACTGGCTCCGTCCACCGTTTCGCTGGTGCGGAAGACGACGACTTCGCGGGTCATGACTTCTTGACGCTGGGACTTTTGAAAAATGCTGAGCCACAGTGATTGCGCTGAGCGGCGTGTGCAGGGGATGGATACCTGCTCGGCCTTTGCCATTTCCAGCGTGATCGAATCGACCCAGTTCTCTCCGCAGATCAAAATCAGCGAAGCTTTCTGACGGATGGCCGAACGCTGAACCTCCGGATTGTTTCCGACGATCACGATCGTTCCGGCTTCGATGTTGCTGTTCTGACCCAGGGATGGCATCAGGTGGACTTTTGCCGTTGGGATGAAACGGCGCTTCGTGAAGCAGCGAAGCCCGCGTTGTTTTAATGATGTTGGCTAACGGCACGCGGCTCATCAGATCCTCCAGCGCGACCTCGTCCGCCGTCCACAGATTGGTCAGGTCGGAAACCGAAACGATGCCTTCCAGATGATGCTGCGCGTCGACGACAAAAATACCTTTGTTTTTGCGCGAGAGGATCGCGTCCAGCGCTTCCTTCATCGTTGTGTCCTTGCTCAAAAGCATGGCTTCGTCCATGTCGATTTCCGCCAGTGTGCATTTAGCGCTGGTCAGCGCGCCGGCACGGGCATCTGAAAACGTTCCAGGATGTATAAGGTTTCTTTGTTGACAGCGCTGAGGCGGGCGGCCAGCGTGTTCATGCCGAGCTTGTTTTTCAGCGCCGAGTAAGCGATCGCCGCACAGATCGAGTCGGCGTCCGGGTTATGACCGATGACATATACAGGTTTATCCATAATTTATCCTCACTGACTTCATCATAGCGAAGTTTGTAAGGAAAAACAAGATCGATTTGTGACCGCTTTCATAGGCAAAGTGAAAAACAGCGGGAAACAGAAGCTTCAGGACTGGACTCTTTCAGACATGGAATTCAAGCAGACAAGTCCGGCCGGTTTGTCCACTTTTCTGACAAATAAATTGTTTTGTCTATGTCTGTAAAACCGTTGTTTTGCGTATAATAACAGTCGAAAAGGAGGTCGTGCGAAAACTCCACGAGAAAGTGGGGTGGAATCCTTTGGATTTTGGCGGGGTCAATGGTATAATAACCGTGATAACGCTAACAGAATAAGGAGAGAGCTTATGTTGAAAGTATTGAATCACCCGCTGATCACACACAAGCTGGCCCAGATGCGCAAGGTGGAAACCGGAACCAAGGATTTCCGTCAGAATCTGGATGAAATCGCCGGCTTGATGGCGTATGAAATCTGCCGTGATCTGCCGACCAAGCCGGTCACGATCCAAACGCCGATCTGTGAATGCCAGACCGAAGAACTGTCCAAGGAAATCGTTCTGATTCCGATCCTGCGCGCCGGGCTGGGCTTAGTCAACGGCATTACCGATCTGATCCCAACCGCCAAGGTTGGATTTATCGGTCTGTACCGCGATGAAGAAACGCTTCAGCCGCACGAATATTTCGCCAAGTTCCCCAACACGATGCCCGACGCTGTGAACATGGTGCTGGATCCGATGCTGGCGACGGGCGGATCCGCGGTGGCGGCGATCGAGATGATTAAAAAGCGCGGCGCTAAGACGATCAAGCTGGTCTGCCTGGTCGGCGCGCCAGAGGGCGTTAAGGCCGTGGAAGAAGCTCATCCGGACGTCGATATTTACCTGGCGGCGCTGGACGATCACTTAAATGAAAAAGGCTACATCGTTCCGGGCCTGGGCGACGCCGGCGACCGCATCTTCGGCACACGGTAGTGAAAAGTCTGATTTCAGCGATGACGCTGGGCTTCACCGTAGTGGTGTCGATCCCTGGCGCCGACGCTGATCGGACTGGCGGCGGACAAGTTCTGCGGCATTGGCCCCTGGGGCGTTGTTATGGGCATTATCTGCGGCGCGCTCTGCGCGTTTGGCGCCCTGTGGCAGCTGACAAAAACGAAATAAGGAAAACGTATGCGTAAACAAGCCATTTCACTGGCGCTGGTTCTGTCCGGCCTGGCCGTTTTGATCGGCGTTTTGACCGATTGGCGGATCGCGGCGGGCTACGGCCTGGGCGCGGCGGTGTCGATCCTGCTGTACTGGCGCACAACGATGTTCTGCGATCAGGTACTCGGGCAAAGCAGGCGCTCTGGAAACCTGGCCTGATCGGTCACTTTCTGTTCAGTTATCTTCTGATGGCTCTGCCGCTGCTGATCGCGGCGCTGGTTCCCGAGGTGTTCAACATCTTCGCGGCGGCCGGCGGCCTGTTTTTGATGAAGATCGTTTTAATTCTTGATTCAATGTTAGAAAGGAGGGAAAAGATGGGTAAACCGCTGCACCTGACGATTCAGGCGGATGTGTTTGTCATTTTGGGCGTGACGCGCTTTTGTGTCTGGCGGTGATCGCGCTGTCCAAGAAAAAATTGACAAGACCGATCCGCTGGCCAAACCGCAGGGCGTGGTTCTGCTGGCAATCATGCTGGTGGAAACGCTCGACAATCAGGTGAAGGACAATGTCGGACCCCGGATCGCTAAGAATCTGTCGCCGTATGTCACGACGATCGCGATTTACATCTTTTTAAGCAATATTCTGGGTCTGTTCGGGTTCTCTTCGCCGACAGGCAATTACAGCGTCACGCTGATGCTGACGATCATCACCTGGGTGCTCGTCCAGATCGCGCAGCTCAAAGCCGGCGGCTTCAAGGCTTATATGCACGCCTTTATTGAGCCGATGCCGGTCTTTCTGCCGATGAACATTTTCGGCAAATTCTCGACGATCCTGTCGATGTCGCTGCGACTGTTTGGCAACGTGCTGTGCGGAGGCATCATCATGTCTTTGGTGTACAGCTTTACGTCATGGTGCTCGACCGCGTTAATTAACTTGATCGTTCCCGTGGGATCGGCGGTCAACTTTATCGCTCCGATCCTGACCCCGGCAGCTGCATTTCTACTTTGATTTGTTCGCCGGATTTATCAGACCCTGATCTTCATTACCCTGACGATGGTCTTTATCGGCAATGAAGTTCGGATGAATTGAAAAAAGCATAACTATTAGGAGGAAAAAATTATGGATATCGCAAAGGTTTAATCGCAATCGGCGCCGGTTTGGCTGTTATGACCGGTATGATGACAGGTATTGGCGAAGGCTTCGTCGCCGGCAAGGCGGTTGAGGCCATCGGCCGCAATCCGGAAGCGGAAGGCAAAATTCGTTCGACGATGATCTTGGGTATCGCGCTGTCGGAAACCTGCGCCATTTACGGTTTGTTGGTCGCAATCCTGCTGATCTTCGCTTTCTAAGAAAAGAAAATCAATCTGAAAACGATAGAGCAGGAGGGAAGATATGATTGATATAGATGTAATCGGCCAACTGCTTTCCCAATCCGGTCACGATTCTGGTGCAGCTGTGCTCCACGCTGGTGCTGTTTCTGGTGATCAAGAAATTTCTGTGGAAAAGCATCACCGGCATGCTTGAGCGGCGCGCCGAGAAGATGCAGGAGGAGCTGACTGCCAGCGAACAGGCCCGCCAACAGGCGCGCAGCAGGATCGCGACAGCGCCCGTCAGGAATTGAAGGATGCGGTTCACCGCTCCCAGGCGATGATTGAGAAGGCGACGGTGGAAGCAAAATCCGTGCGGGAGGAAATTGTCCGCAAGGCGAAAACCGAAGCCGACGATCAGATCGTAAGGGCCCGCGGCCAGATCGAGCTGGAACGCTCGCAGATGCAGAGTGAAATCCACCGCGAAATGGTTGAGGTCGCGATGAGCGCCGCCGAGAAGCTGATCGGAGAAAAAAGCAATGAAGCCAGCGACCGCCAGGCTGTCGATCAATTTGTAAAGGAAGTTAGCGCGTATGGCCAGTCAGGTCGCTGAACGATACGGTCAGGCATTATTTGAACTGGCCAGAGAAAGCGGCGAGCTGGTCCGCTGGGGTCAGCAGGCCCGCTATTTAGCGGCCGTCGTCGAGGAAAATCCGCAGCTGCTGGATTTTTCAACGCGGTCAAGATCAGCGCCGAAGAGAAAAAGCAGATGGTAAACACGCTGTTTGCGGGCGGATCGATACGATGCTCGTGCATTTTCTCGATTTGCTGATCGACAAGAAGCGAACGAAGAATACCGTCGAGATTCTGCGGCAGTTTATCAGTCTGGAAAACGCCGAGCGGGGCGTGGCGGAAGGCATCGTTTATTCCGCACGCAGATTAGCGCAGGATGATTTAGCGCGCATTGCGGAAGCGATGAAGAAGCGTCAGGGACAGAATCTGGAGCTGATCAACCGGGTGGATCCGCGGCTGATTTCCGGGATTAAAGTGGTGATCGGCAACGAAGTGATCGACGGCTCGATGAAATCAAAAAATTGAATCACTGAAAAGTGAACTGTTGAAGGAAAGCAGGTGAGAGAATGAGTTTAAGACCTGAAGAAATCAGTGCTCTGATCAAAGAACAGATCAAACACTATGAAGATAAAATTCAGTCGAACGACGTCGGCTATGTCATTCGTGTCGGCGACGGCATCGCGCTGATTCAGGGATTGGACAAGGCGATGTCCTCCGAGCTGCTGCTGTTCCCGCATGATGTTTACGGCATGGTGCTGAACCTCGAAGAAGACCATGTGGGCGCGGTACTGCTGGGCGACGACACGCTGATTAAAGAGGGCGACGAAGTGAAGCGCACCGGCCGGATCGTCGAAGTTCCGGTGGGCGACGGGATGCTGGGACGCGTGGTTAACGCGCTGGGCCAGCCGATCGACGGCAAGGGTCCGATCGCCAGCGACAAGACCCGTCCGGTAGAACGGGTAGCGCCGGGGGTTATGACGCGCAAGAGCGTGCATCAGCCGCTGATGACCGGTTTGAAGATCATCGACTCGATGATTCCGATCGGCAAAGGGCAGCGTGAGCTGATCATCGGCGACCGTCAGACCGGCAAGACCGCGATTGCGGTCGATACAATTCTGAACCAGAAGGGTCAGGACGTCTATTGTATTTATGTAGCGATCGGACAGAAAGCCAGCACGGTTGCGCAGATCATGGAAAAGCGCTGCGGCGCACGACGCGATGGATTACACGACGATCGTGGCGGCGACGGCCAGCGAAATGGCGCCGCTGCAGTATCTGGCGCCGTATGCCGGCTGCGCGGATCGGCGAGGAATGGATGGAACAGGGCAAGGACGTTCTGATCATCTATGACGACCTCTCCAAGCATGCGGTCGCTTACCGTACGATGTCGCTGTTGTTAAGAAGACCGCCGGGACGCGAAGCGTATCCGGGCGACGTTTTCTATCTGCATTCCCGTTTGCTGGAACGGGCGGCGAAGCTCAACGACGAGCTGGGCGGCGGTTCCCTGACGGCCCTGCCGATCATCGAAACCCAGGCCGGCGATATCTCCGCCTACATTCCGACCAACGTCATTTCGATTACCGACGGTCAGATTTTCTTACAGACCGAATTATTCAATGCCGGCGTGCGTCCGGCCGTGGACAGCGGTTTGTCCGTATCCCGTGTCAGCGGCGCCGCGCAGACCAAGGCGATGAAGCAGGTTTCCGGTTCGCTGAAGCTGGATCTGGCGCAGTATCATGAAATGCTGAGCTTCTCTCAATTCGGTTCCGATCTGGATCCGGTCACCAAGGCGACGATTGATCACGGCGCGCGGCTGACCGAGCTGCTCAAGCAGGGGCAGTATTCCCCGCTGACGATGAGCCAGCAGGTCTTATCGCTGTTCGCCGCGAAAAACGGATATCTTAAAAATGTGCCGGTCGAGCAGATCAAAGGCTTCGAGGAAAGCATGCACAAGTTCTTTGCTCAGGAAAAGCGGAGCTGATCGAACGGATTGAAACAGAACAGAAAATCGACGAGGACCTGGAGGCGCAGCTGAAGCAGGCGATGGACGAAGTTCTGCGCAGTTTCAGCTGATCAGCGGGATGTAAGCCATGGCGCAGGGAAAGCAAGCGTTAAAGGGACGCATCCGTTCCGTCAGCGCGACCCGGAAAATCACCAGCGCGATGGAGCTGATTGCCAATGCCAAGCTGCAGAAGCAGCGCGTGCAGATGGAAAAAACCGGGAATACGCAGATACGCCGTCAGATCGTCAGTCAGATTCTGGCGAATAACCCGGAGAGCGAATGCGTTTATTTAAAGAAAAACACGTCGCCGCGCACCCTGACCTTTATGTTCACCTCAGACATGGGGCTGTGGGAGCCTATAACGCCAACCTGCTTCGCGCCGCCGCGGAACAGCTGGATCCGCAGGATCCGATGATCGTGATTGGAACCAAGGGCGTCAGTACGCTGCGGCAGAAAGGCTTCCATCTGATTCACGATCCGATCGCTTCGATCATATCGATTTCTACATGTTCAACGATTTGGCGGACGAAGCGCTGCAGCTGTATATCGACGGACAGATCGGCAGAATTCAGATTCTCTATTGTCAGTTTGTCAACGCCGTGACGTTTACGCCGCAGTGCTTGACCTTGCTGCCGGTCAGCCCGATGGAACGCGAAGGCCGTGAGTTTAAGGTGGAAACCTTATTCGAACCAGGACCGGACGCGATTTTGAATTTTTGATTCCGATGTATATCCGCTCGCTGCTGTACAGCACGCAAGACCAATAAACCGCGGAACAGGGTTCGCGGCGGGTTGCGATGGAAAAGTGCGACGGACAACGCCGACGAGCTGATCGATAAGCTGACGCTGCAGTACAACCAGGCGCGCCAGGCGGCGATCACGCAGGAAATCACAGAAATTGTCGCCGGGGCGGACGCCTCGTAGCGAAAGGAGAATGTATGGCTAAAAATATTGGAAAAATCGTACAGGTCATCGGACCGGTTGTCGATATCCGCTATGCGGCCGGCGCGCCGGCATTAAACAACGCGGTGGTCGTGGATAAGGGCGAAGGCCAGCACGTCACCGTGGAAGTCGCGCAGCATCGGCGACGACGTGGTCCGGTGCATTTCGATGGCGTCGACCGACGGTCTGGTCGAGGCATGGACTGCCTTGATACCAGCGCCGATCAGCGTGCCGGTCGGTCAGCAGGTTCTCGGCCGGATGTTCAACGTCCTGGGCGATGAGATCGACGGCTTGGGCGAATTGCCGGAACCGAATAAAAGCTGCCGATTCACCGCGCGCTCCGTCCTTTGAAAGCAGCTGACCTCCGCGGAAATCTTAAGAAACGGGCATCAAGGTTATCGATTTGCTTTGTCCGTATGCCCGCGGCGGCAAGATCGGTCTGTTCGGGGGCGCCGGCGTCGGCAAAACCGTTTTGATGCAGGAGCTGATCCACAATATCGCTAAGGAACACGGCGGCATGTCCGTTGTGGCTGGAGTCGGTGAGCGGACCCGCGAAGGCAACGATATGTATCACGAAATGAAGGACTCCGGCGTTCTCGACAAGACCGTGCTGGTCTATGGTCAGATGAACGAAAGTCCGGGTGCGCGCATGCGCGTGGCGCTGTCCGGTCTGACGATGGCGGAATATTTCCGCGATCAGGAAGGGCAGGACGTGCTGTTGTTTATCGATAACATCTTCCGTTTCACCCAGGCGGGTTCGGAAGTTTCCGCCTTGTTGGGCCGGATGCCGTCCGCCGTTGGCTATCAGCCGACGCTGGCGACGGAAATGGGTCAGCTGCAGGAACGCATCACGTCGACCAAACGCGGATCGATCACTTCCGTTCAGGCAATTTATGTGCCGGCGGACGATTTGACGGACCCGGCTCCGGCGACGACGTTCTCGCATCTGACGCCAAGACCGTTCTGGACCGTTCGATCGCGGCGCTGGGCATCTACCCGGCGGTTGATCCGCTGGAATCCAGTTCACGGATGCTCGATCCGTTAGTTGTCGGCGAAGAACATTACGAAGTCGCCCGCGGCGTGCAGCACCGCTGCGCAGCGGTATAAGGAGTTTGCAGGATATCATCGCGATCCTGGGCATGGACGAATTGTCCGATGAAGATAAGAAAATGTCAACCGGGCGCGCCGGGCACGGAACTTCCTGTCCCAGCCGTTCCACGTCGCGGAACAGTTCTCCGGCTACAAAGGCAAATATGTGCCGTTAAGCGAAACCGTCCGCGCTTTAAAGAGCTGTTGGCCGGCAAATACGACGAGCCGCCGGAACAGGCGTTTATGTTTGTCGGAACGATTGAGGAAGCGGCGGAGAAAGCCCGTCAGCTGGGGCAGTAGCGTATGATCCACTGCCGCGTGGTGACGCCGGAAGGGACTGGCAAAAGAAATGGATACCACCATCCTGAATGTGGTCAGCACCGTCGGTCAGCTGGGGATCTTGTCCCACCATGTACCGCTGGTTACGCCGCTGGCCATCTCCCGGATGATTACGGAAGAAAACGAAGGCCGCAAGGAATACGCGATTGCCGGAGGCTTGTTGTATTTTGAGAATGACCTGGCGACGATCTGACCGATGCGATCGAGTCCAAAGAGGAAATCGATCTGCGCCGTGCAGAGGAAGCCAAACAGCGGGCTGAAGCGCGGATGGAAGATCCGGAATATGGATATCCGTCGGGCAGAGGTCGCTTTGAAAAGGCGATCAACCGGATTTCAATTAAAAACGAACTTAAGTAAAGCGAAGAAACGACGATCTGACTTCTAGGTTGTCGTTTTTTTAATCAGCTAAAAAGGGGGAAGCGTTTGTCGTAGAATGTACCGAATGCAAAATGATAAATAAATGAACTGTTTTCATAACTTCGTGAAAATGATTCGTCGGGATTGACGGATTCTGCCGCAAAGCGGTTTAAATCCGGTCAGTAAACTCTTATAATGATAGGGAAAGGGAAGGGTGACTTATGAAAACAGTCTATATCAATGGAATCCTGCTGGATGGATCGGAGAACATGGAACCTCAAACGGAATGGCCATTATCACTGAAGGGGAAAAAATTACAGCGGTGGAGCCTCAGCAGTCTGCTTATGAAGGAGCGCAGGTCGTCGATCTGAAAGGACAGTACATCATGCCGGGACTGATCAATCTGCACGTCCATCTGCCGGCTAATGGAAAACCGAAAAGAAGCAGAGTGATCCGAAGAAACTCGTTAAATTGATGACGAGCAACAATTTCCTGCGCAAAAATCATGCTGAAGATGTGCGAAGGCTATGCGAAGACGCAGCTGATGAGTGGCGTGACGACAATCCGCACGGTCGGAGGCGTCGAGGATGTCGATACGAAGATCCGCGATGCAATCCTTGATGGGAAAATGGAGGGCCCGCGAATTCTGGCAGGAAACATGGCGATTTCTGTTCCAGGCGGCCACATGGCGGGATCGCTGGCGGCGAAGCGACGTCTCCGGAACAGGCGCGGTCTTATGTCCGCCAGATCGCTAAGCGACAAGCCGGATCTGATCAAGCTGATGATCACCGGGGGCGTGCTGGATGCAAAGGTCAAGGGCGAACCGGGCGAATTGAAAATGTCGCCGGAAATCGTGAAAGCGGCCTGTGAGGAAGCTCATGCTTTGGGTCTGCAGGTCGCGGCGCATGTGGAAAGTCCGCAGGGCGTGCAGGTCGCTTTGGAAAACGGCGTGGATACGATCGAGCATGGCGCGATGCCAACCGAAGCGATTATTCAGCTGTTTAAAGACCGCAAGGCTTGCCAGGTTGCGACGCTGTCGCCCGCTGCCTTACGCGTTTATTTGACCGGGCTGTCAGCCATGTTTCTGAAATGGAGCAGTACAACGGCAAAGTTGTTTTCGACGGTATCGTTGAATGCGCGAAGGCGCTTGGCAATGGCATCCCCCGTCGGATTGAGGGACCGATACCGGCTGCCATATCACGCATTACGATATGTGGAGAGAAGTGAACTACTTCCATAAATTCTGCGGCGTATCAATGCGTTTGCGCTGTATACGCGCCCAAGCGCAATGCCGAGCTGGTGGGGATCGGCGATCAGACCGGTTCCATCAAGCGGGAAGTGCGCAGATTTCATCGTCACGGAAAGAACCCGCTGGAGGATTTAACGGCCTTGCGAAATGTCAGGATGGTCGTTGCCCGCGGTAAGCGTTATGCGGATCAAAGGTAAAGAAAATGCCGGAGGTCGAACAGGCGCTGGATCCAGTTTATTTAGGATAATTACCTAAGGACATAATTCGCCGGACTGCAGAATACAGTCCGGCGATAAGTTTATGAAACTGAAGGAGAGGTATTAAAAAGCATTTCCAATTTGATCATTTCCAGTTCAATTATATCAAAATTGAAAAAATGATAAAATTGAATAAGCCTAAATCCAGATAGCATGCATAAAATCAATTGCAGGAATTTCATAATTATAAAATTCAATTCGGAATAAAACTATAATATACTTAAAAAAGATTCCGATTTCGGAATTTATTGATTGAACGTTAAACGTGTGTTTACGATAGAATGAAATTGCGGGAATATCATGATAGAAAAAGAAAAGACATATTTAGATAAGCTTTCAGCTTGGAAGGATGAAAAAGTCATTAAAGTGATCACGGGTATTCGGCGTTGCGGAAGTCTACGTTATTAAAGCAAATGCAGGAACAGCGATCAAAGAGGGATAGCGGAAGATCAGATTATTTCAATCAATTTTGAAGATTTGGAAAATGAAGCTTTATTGGATTATAAAGGCTTTATATATGCTTTCATTTCAAAAACGGCTTTGTTCAAGAAAAATGACATATATTTTTCTTGATGAAATTAAGAGTAGAACCTTTGAGAAAGTTGTTGACAGCCTCTATTTAAAGAGAATGTGGATATTTATATGACTGGTTCCAACGCTTATATGCTTTCAGCGATTTAGCGACTTTATTGACAGGGCAGAACTGTGTTGAAATTTCTTTCTTTGCCCTTATCTTTTAAGGAAGTTGTTAAGCTCAAAAACCAGAAAATCTCGATCAGGCTTTTTTGAGCTATATGCAGAAACAGCAGTTTTCATATCTTGCGACAATGAAAAGCGCCAGAAAAAGCGTCGGACTATCTGGAAGGGATTTTGAATACAGTTGTTGTCAAAGATATTGAAGAACGCCAGAATCGAAAAAATAACGATGTGGATCGGCGAAAAGCAACGGATGCCGCATTATTGCTTACGGTTGCTCGTTATTTGGCGACGTCGTGGGCAGTCCGTATCCGCAAAAAGGTAACGGATACGCTGATTTCAATGGCAGAAAAATTTCTCCGAATACCGTGAGCGATTACATGGAAGCTAGCGGAAGCGTTTATATTTTAAAGCAGATCGTTTGACGTTGTGGGAAAACAACTGTTGAAGGTTATTTTTGAAATGGTATCTTGTGGATTTAGGACTTCGGACTGTGATCTTTGCCGCGAAAGAATTATGATCTCGGTTTCTCAATTGAAAATATCGTTTATTTAGAACTCTTAAGAAGGGAGATACCGTGTTTATATTGGTAAGCTGGGCAATACTGGGGAATTGACTTTGTAGCTCAAAAACAAGGATACTATTACTTATTTTCAGGTTACGGCAGACATGACGGCGGAAGAAGCCTTTAATCGTGAAATGAAGCCCTGCAGAGTATTCAGGATAATTACAGAAAATTATTCTGACGTTGGATCGTTACCCCAGGGAAATTACAATGGCATCAAAGTGATCAATGTAATTGATTGGCTGCTTCAGGAATTAAATTAAGGAACAGACGTCTAATTCTTTTGAAAAGCCGTCGTCAGCGGATTCACAGTTCTAACTTGGTTTAGTGTAAGTTTAGAACTTCCATTTAAAAACGGGCAATTGCCAAAGCGTTATGAAGCTTTGTATGGTCTGTTTTTATTCTTTACTCAAGTGCAATGGAACCCGAATTCTGGCTGCAACGACTTTTTATTGAGGAACTTTGAATAGGTCACAAATTATTCCTGTTGTAAAAGAAAGAAATGCATGGAAATAAATGTATTTTTAACGGTTAAAAAATAAAATTTTGTATTTGGATAAGCTTATTGGAATTGTAATATTGAAATTAACCTTTTAAATTATATTCATCTATAAAATAACATCCCTATTTCAATGATTTGTAATAATTTTATTGGAAAATACTTCCACTTAAAAATGAAACTTCATCGATGGAAGTTGCAATCTGTTCTTTCTATAATGAAATCAGAGAAAGGAGATGAAGATGGCAGGAAATAATTATCAGCGACCCATGGGAAAATGGCTTCCCGGCGTCGTCAATGCGATTGAACTCTTAGCTGGAGAATACATCTGTTCGGGTGCTGGGGGCTTATAGTGATAACGAAGCAATTGATTTAACAATTGATCGATCTTTGCTGCCAGCTTGACCCTGCGCCAACAATGGATTTTATTTGTGATATTCATTTTGGAAGTGTGGCGCAGGCTCTGGCTGTCCGTTTCATGAACAGCCACAGGTTAAAATCATTGCGGGTTTAATCTTGGGATGATTCTGCGCTTGATTGCGGCTGGACAAGATATGTTTACAGATGATCAGCTTCATGTCCTGATTGAAGAAAAGCCGCCGGGATCTTGTGCTGCTTAGCGATTTGTTTCAGCCATCTTCTGATTTTTGAGAAAGGAGGGTGGAAAATGATCAAAAATGCTGGGATTGATGAACGTTTAATCCATGGACAGATCGTAGTGGATTGGTCGCGTTATCTTGGCGTTAATGCAATCATTGTCGGCAATGACATGGCGGCAACAAATTCTGTTGTTGAGATGACATTGAGAATGGCGGCGCCGACAGGAATTAAAGTGGGGATCAAAACGGTTCGAGGAGCTATCGATGTCCTCAAACGCCCGCAAATGGAACAATATCAAGTTCTAGTGTTAGTCAGCAGTCCACAGGATGCAATGCAAATCGTTAAGCAGATTCCGAATATCCCGCGTGTTAATCTAGGAAATTACGGACGGCTGAATCGTGAACAACAGCACCGACAGACGATTCAACAGTATCTATTTAAACGATGAAGAAATTTCTTGTGTGAAAGAAATCATGGCGATGGGGATCGCCTGTGACATTCAAAATGGTTACATCAGACCCGGTTATTCCGTTGCAGGAATGCCTAGAAAAGAGAGGATAACATGATTCAGGGCATTATTAGCCGCTTTAGTTTACTATGCCTTCAATATAATGGACTGTCTGTTAGGCTGGCAGGTATTAGTTCGTCCAATTGTGCTTGGTCCTATGGTCGGTCTTGTATTAGGTGATTTTAAGACGGGGATTACGATGGGAGCTTCTTTTGGAAGCTATTTATGTCGGAATGTCAGTGGATTGGCGGCGTGACGCCGGCGGATCCTGCTTCAAGTTCGGTTGTTGCCATAGCGTTTGCGATTTTAACCGAATGTTTCTCCCGAAACGAATTGTCAAGGACTTTTTAATCAAGTTCACAAAATATTCACATATCATCCATCATCTTCGGGTCAAGTTGGCCCGAACTTTAACAACAAAATGTTAGTGATATACTTGGCTTTTTATGCTATTATAAAAACAACTATTGTTTCGCCTTAGGCAAATAAGGCGTATTACGGGGGTAGTATTGTGTTTAATGAATCTGTATTTACGAAGCAAAGATTGATAAGCAGGACGAAATAGAAGATTTGATGAAAGAGGTTTGCAGAGTTTATTTTCGCAACCCGGTGTTATTGATGTAAAGTACATCAAGTGCACCCATCGACAAGAGGATTTTAATGCTGTAAAGGAGGGAAAATCGCCTATTCGTTTGACAAAATGGGTGGGGAAAGTCACTTATATTTTGCACTGGACACTTGAAAATGAAGAAGCTCATGCGCGTGTGTCAAAGTTGGGGCTTGAGCAATTTATAAGTCGTTGGAATCGTTGCCTTACGACTATGCCTAAAATCTTGTTGGGTGAAAACATTGTCTAGTGCGCCTTATTGGGTTAAGGCGTACTTGGCGATATATGGCCGGGAATCTGAAAAACAGGTTCCCGGCCTTTCGCTATGGTTCACATCTGCTGAATCTCGTTGCGCAACATGCGCTTGATTTTGTCGCTCATGGTTTCGGTGCTGGTGGTACTGAAATGTACTCTCACCTTGTAGGTGGTCTTGCCGATTTTCTTCATCAAGGGCCGGGCACTCGTCCTCCGGCGCGGTGATGGGCGGCGCTGCCGGTGTCGGCTGCGGTGGTGCTGGTGTTGATGGTGGTCTGTTCGTTGCTCATAGGCGCTCCTTTCGGTGATGGCCTCGCCGGTGCTGCGGGCCGTGGGTGTTGGTTACTCGTTGAGAAGCCGGGCGGCCTCGTCCTTATTGGCGGCGGCATTGTCGCGCCGGTAGTTCTTGCCGTTGAAGCGGATAGGGGTACAGCGTTCCAGAACGCGGTCATAAATCCGGGCGTGTGCTAAGTCTTTCGGGTTCTGCACTTCGGCAAGGGGTAAGTTCGTCGTGATGATGAACGGCAACGGCTCAAATATCGGCTGTCTACCACGTTGTAGACCTGTTCCAGCGCGTACTGAATTGCGCTCTATCCCTAAATCGTCAATGATAAGCAGGGCAAAGTGGTTAAAGCTCGCAAGGTACTTGTTTCTGTCCTCGCTGAACATGCCGGATAAGCTGTTGAGTATCTTTGAGAAGTTCGTCATAAGTACGGGGACGGCCTGCTCAACAAGGGCCTGTGCAATACAAGCGGCGGCAAAGGTCTTGCCGGTTCCCACGCCTCCCCAAAGCAAAAGCCCTTGTCCGCGCTCTTTCATCTCCGGCCAGTGTTCCACATAGCGGCGGGCGTACTTCATGGCCGATTCTGGCCGTCGTCCCGGTCAAGTAGGTAAACAGGGCCTTGTCCTGTAAGGCGTTGGCTTTTCAGCCGGTGGATTCGGTTCAGCCGTTCCTGTTCCTGCCGGGCGGCTTCTTGTGCTTTTAGGCGCTCCTGCTCGCATTGGCAAAGGCAGGGCAAAAGACGCTCACGCTCGAACAACGTCACACGGCATTGTTTGGGTGTGCGGCATTTGCCACAACATAACAGGCCGGTGTCCGGGTCGGTGTAGTCGTCCGGCTCCTGCGCTGCGGTGGCGGCTATGTTGTCAATCATTCTTCCAGCTCGTTCCTCATAAGCCTCGCCCTCCCCGCATGAGTAGTCGGGCAGGCCGCCGCTCTTTGTGCTGGCTTTTGTGCTGTCCTCGGTGGCCCAACGCCGGATTGTGGCGGCGTGGCTCTTGTAGGTCTTGCCGGTGGATTCCATGTAGGCCGACAGCTTTTCGACATAGCTTTTCCCAGACGGGGGAAACTCCGCTTGCAGTTCGGCAAGCTCCGCGTCGGTCAAGAAAACATTTTATAGCGGCCAAAAGCGCGGGCGCGTTCTCCCTCTCTATTCTATACTCTTTATCTCTAATCTCTTTATCTCTATATCAATATAGGCGGACATTTGTCCACCTCGCCATTGGGTGGACAAATGTCCCCCGGCCCGCCCGGTAGCAGTTTTTTCCGTTCCAGCCGCATACGCTCTTTCTTTTTCCGTTCTCCCTCGGTGGAGGACTGGCCTGATTAAAAGTGCATATCGGTCATGTAGAAAGCGCCGTCCGTCAAGACTCCACAAGGCCAAACTCAATAAACACCTTGAGCGCCCGTTCCACGGTTCCCCACTTGATGGCGGGTAAAGGTGGCGATTGTCTGCGGGGTGTGGGGGAGATGGTCGTTGAGCATGAGGACGCCGTTGTTTTTAAGCGCCATTAAGTACATTTTCAGCAGGAGATTGGAGAGAAGCCCGTCCTGCATACTTTCCAGAATTACCATTGTTTCGCTGTTGTAAAAGCTCTCTTTGAGCTTCAGGTAATAATAACGCCGGTTCTCGGTCATAGGGTGTCCCTCCTTTGGGTTCTGATGGGATTTGTACGCCTTTAGGAGCCGTTTTCGGGGGCAAAGGTAAAATGTATCACGCCCCCTTTGACAAGCGCCCGGAAAGCCGCTATTTACGGGCCTTTTTCAATGCCTAAATGCGTAGAATCGTAGTATCTTTTCCGCTGCCTCGCGGCCTCCTTGCGGCGGCGCTCCCGTTTGGCGCAATCCGGGCAATACTTGGCCCGATTGGAGCCGGGCAGGAATACGGCCCCGCACACGGCGCACCTTTTGGCCTCGCCCCGGTGGAGCAGGGCCGTTTCCAGCGCCTTATCCAGCGGCAGGACGGCGGCGCGAAACCAACGGCACAACAGGGAGTAAGAAATACTCTGGACGCAAATGCACTCGTCGCCGTCATCCAGCGCAACGCAGTTGCCGCCGTCGTAGTTGCAGCACTCATGCACGAGCCGCCGCGCCCGTCGATACTGGCCGTAGTCCATGACGGGGATTGCTTCCACGCTGCCTGTTCATCTGTGGGCCGCCCCGTTCCTCCGGTTGCATGGCTGCCGCTGTGGGCGGTGTCGGCGGCAAAGGGTAGCCGGATAGGCATGGTGATGGTGATATTCAAAATCGTTTCTTTCATCGGTCGGGTTCCTCCTTATGCTTGATTGTTCAGTCTTGGGAAAGCTGCTGGCGGCCTTGCGTAGCTGCTCCACGGCTTTGATTTCTTCCCGCATGGCCCGCATATCTTGATACAGCACGTTCTTTTTGGCGGTGAGGGTGTCGGCCTCGGCCCGCCATTGTTTGGGCGTGATGGCCTCGCCGCTGGTCTTTAGGTCTTGAGATAACGGGCGGCGCTCTCGAATAGGACAAGCTCCGCGCCGTGGCGCTCCCCGAACTTCTCGCGCTTGCCGGGCTTTAAGTTGTCGAGCTGGCGGCGGGTTTCTTGTGCTGCTCATACTGCGCCCACATTTCCAGCCGTTCCGTGAGGGCGGCAATCCGGCGCTCGGCGGCGCGTATCTCGCCCCGCTGGTCGTAGTAGGCGCTGTTCATGGCCGATACTTTTTCATGCAGTTGCCGCATGGAAGTGATTCCGTTCTGTTGCAGGAAATTGAAAAAGGGCGGCGCTCTCTTTAAGGGCTTTCACTTTGCCGGTGCGTGTCGCCGGTTTGCTCATTTCCTGCCGGGCCTGCCATAGCTGCGCCATGACGCTTTCCTTGCCCTGCGGCTTGGTGGCCTCCGTTTTCGTCCAGTTGTAGAGGGCGTCACGCGGGCCTTGATTTCTTTCAGCAAGCTTGTTATCGGCGGCGATCCGGCGGTTGACGTTCCCCTTGTCGGTGGCGATTCCGCGCCGCTCCATACGGGTGCCGCCACTCCCATGTGGACGGTAGGTAGCTGCCCTTGCCCTGCCGCTTGAGCTGCGGTGGTCTATCCGTTCCGGGCGGCCTGTTTGCTCCAACGCTCGGTTGGCATACTCGGCCCATGCCGCCCGCCATTGTTCGGCCTTGTCCTTTTCGTTCCAGTCGGTCACGTCCACACGGCGGCTTTTTGTAGCCGCCTTTGCCGTGGCGGGGATTGTTGGCCCCGCTGGTCGGTCAAGTATTCCTTGCGGCACTTTGCGCCCCACTCGCCGGATTGTTCCAATGGCCGCATGGTGAGCATGATGTGGGCGTGTGGGTTCCCGTCCCTTTGTCGTGGAGAGCGAAGTCGGCGCACATACCGGCTGACACAAAATTATCTTTGACGTAGGCCCGGACAAGGGCAAGCTGGCCGCCGGTCAAGCTCCACGGCAGGGCAATTTCTATCTCGCGGGCAAGCGTGACTTGCTGGATTTCTCAATTTCCTCCACGCTGTTCCAGAGGGTGGAGCGGTCTTGAAACGCTGGTGGCGCATGGGCTGGCAAGAGAATTTCAGAATGAACAACGCCGCCCTTGTGTGTGGTCATGCGTCATACCGTCCCATTCGTTGGTGAGCTTCTGGCCGCTTCGGTAGGCGGCTGCTGCAACGGCTGAACGGCCCTCGCTGCGTTTGATTATCTTGATGGTACAGTGATAGATGGCGATAGATAGCACCTCCCTCCAGGTGGGAATAATCAGGCCGCATGGAACGGAATAGCCGCAAAGCGGGTGTTCCGTTCCGTGTGGCTCACTGGGGTTTGGGGCGAGTAGCGCCCCATCGCGGCCATAGGCCACAACGCTCCCGGCAGAGCGCACGACACCGGCAACGGTGTAGGCGCGCCCTGCAAAGCAAGGGATTTTAGGAGCGTGTCCCGGTTTTCGCGGATTTTGCGGCGGCTTCTCGGGCTCCGGGCAGGCGGGAGAGGGACAGCAGAAACGCCTTGACTTCTTCGCCGGATTGTGGCAAGGGCAGGAAAGACGCTTTCAGAATGGCCCCACGCTCGATAAGGCGGCGTGTCCGGGCCTTGCGCTCCGCGTCGGCTTTCTTGTTGAGTAGAATTTTCTGGCGGTTTTCAAAGCTGCCGGATTTCCTTTTTCCAGCTTGTGCTTTTCTTCTTCCAGCGGGTTCATAGGCGGCCCCTCCTTTATCCACTTTCTTTTCTTGAAATAATTTTTGCAGGCGCTTCACGGCCCGCCGCACGGGAATCGCTGGCACTGTGTCGAACTGATTCCTCGGCCTCGGCTATCTCCCGATACTTCATTTTCAGCATGTAACGCATGTGCAGGCGGCGGGCTTGTGTCGGCGTGAGCTGGAAATGGCCTCCTGTAAATGCTCCAACAAAGCTCGTGGGCTGCTTCTTCCTCGGCCTGTATCATCAGTTGTTCCGGCGATGGCTGTTCCAGCCGATAGCGTAATTTCAATGCCGTCTCGCAATCAAGGGAGAAATACGCCTTGTGATACCATATCTTGCTGGTGCGGTTGTTTTCCTCCCGGGGCGTATGGAGCAGCGCGTCCGCTACCTCGTCCGGTACTTCCACGAATACGTCCGTTTTCACAAGGGGTAGTAATACTTTTTCAGATTGATGATTGTCATGGGCTGACCTCCTAAAATGGCAAGAGGGACAAGCGAGTTTGTAACTGCCTGTCCCCTCTCGGTGATGGGGAGTTGTTCCCCTCACTTGGTTAGCCCGAAAATCGCGTTTTGCACGGTCACAATCTCAAAAGTTTTTGAAGTTTTTTCGTACTCCCTCAATGGCGCTCTGAACTGAACTCCGGGAACAGCCGTCCAGCCGGGCGATCTGTTCAAAGCTCAATCCGTCCAGCGCGTAGAGCAGGAACCGGCGGCGCTGTGTGGCGGTGCAGTTCTCCAACATTGAAAGCAGCTCGTCAGCGTTTCCCTCCGGCATACCCATTCCTCCGGCGTTTCTTGGTAGTTACGGCCCTCGGCGGCGATTATGTACTCGTCAAACTCCCGTATGTCCCAATGGCGGCGCTTCTCATGCGCAAGGGATTTTTCCTCTTTGTGGTCGGCCCGGTCAAGGTATTCGTAAACCTCGACGCTGACTTCCACGGACAGGGCTTGTCCGTTTATTTTGATGGTGACTTCCATCTGCCTTTCCTCCGTTTCGATTTGGGTTTGTGCGAATCGAAACGGGGGCGGGGGGAGCGGTACTGGGGCGAACATCGGGCCAACTTTGGCCCGGCGGCTGGAAAGAGGTTTTCGGCCCCTCCTATGCCGGATTTTCTTTTTTTTTGTAAAGTGGCGGCCCGGTAAAAACCGGGACGCGGGAATCTCTGCAAATATCGGCGTTCGTCTGCAATCGCAGACGAAACCACAACGGAATAGCTCTTGTTTTGTCGCATAAAATAGGGCGCAAGTGATTGGTTTTCACTTGCGCCCTGCTGAACGTTTCCATATTCTGTTGTGGCTTATCCCCTGTTAGGGGGCGTCAAAGGGTATTTGCTCATGGCGGCCTCCTGGCCGCATAAAAAAAACAGCGGCCTTGATTATCTCAAAGCCGCGCGGCATCAAACCGCTGTTTGTTCTCTGACGCTCCCTAACTGAA
>VOFH01001530.1_pt1 | contig 22028 bp, 35 predicted proteins | sample 5384091 | NCBI WGS metagenome assembly VOFH01 (sample SAMN12384727, study PRJNA508395) | human gut metagenome | isolation source: healthy gut G | host: Homo sapiens
GTTTAAAATGACACATTTGTACAGTTTCTATTATATTATTTTTTCGGGATCTGCCCATAAAGCCAGTGCGCCGGTCTTCTGCGCAGATTCTCATAATTTATACTATAATCGTTTCTCGTTCTGTTGGCAAGATGTTTTTCTGTTCCGTGGCATTCTGGTGGACCTTTTCTGCCGTCAAACGGCTTTTCTGTCACTTCTTCATAAAGTGAAACCGGCGCATCTGAATTTTTAGTGATTCAAATGCGTCGATGTGTCGTCTTTTAATTTTTCTCAGGCTCCAGGTAATCCCCCATAATTTTCCAGCAGTTCATAGCATCGGTCCATCGTCACGCTCGCTGATGTGCGGACATACTCGATGCTCTGGGATGGTGTGCTGTTTGACTTCGCACTGGCTTTATCCGCCTCCAGGTCGCGCTTTCGAATCCACTCCACTTCTTCCCGGCGGAGCGCTTCCGCTGCACTCTCGTCCATCTCTTTATGGATGCTTGAATAGATCAGGTTCAGCTCGCGATCCCAGAGATTTCTCACATATTCCGCCGTCGCATACCGGGAGGTCTGACTCATCGTCTGATCATCCTGGTACTTTTTCCGCCTCAGTTCTAACCGCCTCAAGGCGCTCCTCCAGATCAGAACGTGTGTATTCGATCACAAGTTTTGCTTCCCCTGCATTTTCCGATGCTGTGCTGTCCGGTTCCAGCGGGGACTTGACCGTCTCTTCCACCGGTATCCCTGCCGCCTCGTCTGCGCCTCCGCTCACCGCCAGCTGATCATTATCCGCCAGTGACAGGTCGCTGACCTCCGCATCGGGAGCTTCTGCCGCTGCGTTTTCTTTCGTCGCAGATTCTTTCATCCTTGTTTCAGTATCAGAAGCTTCTCCCCATCTTCCGGTCCCCGGCTGGCTTTTGCATCCGCGTGGTACAGGGCGATCCCGTTATCGGCAGGGCCGCACGCCGGAGCTGGCGCATTCTGGGCTGCCGGGGTATTTTCTGCCACCTTCATCCGATTCTCTGTCATATAGGGATTCCCGGAATTTCCCGCATCCGGCTGCATGGCATCCGCCTCGAAACCGACGACAGCCGCGGTATTCACCCCCATGGGAAGAAACAAATTTTTCCATTTCCCATGTGGCGGATACCCGGCCATCAGGATTCAATAATTATCAACCATATTCTGCGTCTGCTCATATGTGCCCTCTCGATTTTCAGGTAACTTTTGTTCTACTAAAAGATACCATATCGTGAGATCTTTGTGAACAAAAAACGCAAATTAGTAATACATTGTAAGACTTTTGTAAAAACAGCGTAGCTGCCTTTTTAGTTACTAAGCCCCGTATCCACCAACAGATCCCCACCATCCGCAGCGCTGGTGGCCAGGCGGTCACAGCGCTCGTTTCCGGGATGACCGTCATGGCCCTTTGACCCAGTGGAACGTCACTTTATGCGGGTTCATCGCGACGAGCAGCCGTTTCCAGAGGTCCGAATTTTTACCGGTCCCGTCTTAGGGCGGACCCAGTTATGCTTAACCCAACCGTTGATCCATTTCTGGTTGAAAGCGTCCACGAGATATTTCGAATCGGAATAAAGGTCTACCTCACAGGACCGGTTTAACGCTTCAAGTCCCACGATCGCTGCCATAAGTTCCATCCGATTATTGGTTGTCCGCACATATCCCGCGGACAATTCCTTTTCGTGGAGAGTCCCATTTTTATCAATAAACTGGAGCACCGCTCCGTATCCTCCCGGTCCGTCTGGATTTCCGCGGGCCGCTCCGTCCGTATAAAGTGTTACTTTCATGTCTATTTTGTAATTCCTCTCAGATGTCTTATTTTATATGATTCCGGAATTCAGACGGCTCAAGCCGCAGTTACAGATCCCACTTCTCGCAGAGCGCGTTGACCTCTGCCGTAAATTTCTTGATATCCTTGTTCGCGCAGTCGCGGTTCTTCTGGATGATCCGCATCAGGCGCTCGCCTGCAGCCACAAGAAGAGCAAAGATGGACTTATTCTCCTTCTGTCTCGCTGTCTCCTTCTGGATTGGAATACCGACGGTCTGTTTGAGCCACGCACCCGCGGCAAGGTCAAACTCTGATCCCGAGAACGGTGCGTCCGCCACAAGATCGTAGTCCGAGCGCAGGAGGTTCGCGAACTTCGTGCATACGAGATCGTCTCCGTGTACCATAAACACACGGTCCGGTTTCTTCTTAAAGGCGTTGATCCAGGTGAGAAGTCCTTCCCTGTCCGCATGACCGGAAAGTCCGTCCAGGCACACGATCTCCGCTTCTACATCGATGGTCTCACCGAATAGTTTTACGACTTCCGCCCCCTCAATGAGGCTCCTTCCCAGAGTTCCGACAGCCTGGTATCCGGCGAACACAATCGTACACTCCTGTCTCCAGAGATTATGTTTTAAGTGGTGGCGGATTCGTCCGGCATCACATACCCGCCGCGGAGATAATGACCTTCGGCTCGGAGTCGAAGTTGATCGCCTTGGAATCGTCGCTGCTGACGGAAAGATTTAATCCCGGGAATGCGATCGGGTTGATTCCCCTGTTCACAAGATCCATCGCCTCCTCGTCAAAGCACTCGGAAATGTTCTTATTGAACACATGGGTCGCCTCGACGGCCAGCGGGCTGTCCACATAGACCGGGAATCCGTCATGTCCGGTGACAAGGCCCTCTTCCTTGATCTTACGGATAAAGTAGAGGATCTCCTGGGTCCTGCCCACTGCAAAGGCCGGGATCACAACGTTTCCGTGACGGTCCAGGGTCCTCTGGATGATCTTCGCGAACTCCTCGATATGCTCGTGGGTCCGGTCGTGGGAACGGTCACCGTAGGTACACTCCATTACCACATAGTCGGCCTCATCCGTGTACTGCGGATCCTTGATCAGAGGTTTGTTCTTGTTCCCGATATCACCAGAGAAAACAATCTTCTTCTGTACGCCGTCCTCATCGATCCAGACTTCAATGGATGCGGATCCAAGCAGGTGTCCCACATCCGTAAACCGTACTTTCAATCCGTCACAGATCGTCAGGATATCACCATAATGGCATGGCACGAAATGCTTTAAAACGCCTTCCGCGTCGTTTACCGTGTAGAGCGCCTGGACCTCCGGCTTACCGGCACGCCTGGCCTTCCGGTTCTTCCATTCCGCCTCCATTTCCTGGATATGGGCGCTGTCCTTTAACATAATGTTGCACAGGTCGCAGGTGGCCTGGGTGGCGAATATCTGCCCCTTAAAGCCCCTTCGCATAGATCAGTGGAAGCAGGCCTGTGTGATCGATGTGGGCGTGGGTGATAAAGATGTAGTCACATCGGAGAACGGGATCGGAAGCTCCGCGTTCTCATAGACGTTTCCGCCCTGTTCCATACCGTAATCAACAAGAATGTTCTTTCCCGCCGCATTCAGATAATGACAGCTTCCAGTCACTTCATGATCCGCACCGATAAATGTCAGTTTCATGGAACTCCTCCTTTCGCGGCGAAATCTGGAAACTCATGCAAATATCCTATTCCTGTGGTCGATATACAGAAATATCCATTTTTCCCAACCGTGCAGTGTCCGCAACCCTTTTCACGTTCACCGCGGATTTTATCCTTCAGGTTTCTGCCGCAAATACTGTAATTTCAGCATCGTTTTGCAAAATTCGATGAAAATCTTCATGTTTGCAAATCAGCTGTATTATTTGCATCTATTATAGCAAATTTCAGATAATTATGCAAATCATTCCGCCATTACTGTCATTAATAATTTTCTGCAGCGTATCCTGAAGTTTCATCTGACAGTCCTCAGTCATCTGGGAGATCTTGGCCTCCATGCCGTCCTCCACGATCTGCTCCACGGACTTTCCGAAGATATTCGTATCCCAGACACCTTCCTCCGTCGCTTCCCCGTCCTTTATGTACGCGATCAAGTCCTTCGCCTGCTGCTCGTTCCCAACGATCGGCGCGATCTCCGTCTCGATCCTGGCCTTTATGAGATTGATGGAGGGTGCCTGGGCATGGATCTTCACACCGTACTTGCTGCCATGACGGATCAGCTCCGGCTCATCTAAGGAGATCTCCGTCTTATCCGGCAGGACGATTCCCGTAGCCCTCTGGCGCACCTCCACCAGGGCGTTTCTCACCTTCTCGTACTCTTCCTTCATCTCGGCAGATTCCTTTAAGATTTTAAACAGGCTGTACTCATCCTGCACCGGCAGGCCGGAAATATCGCTTAAGACCTCAAAGTATGCCGCCTCATCCACCAAGACCCGGATCGTCACCCGGCCACTCGCAAGATCCAGCTCATCCGCGATCCGTTTTTCACTGCCTGATCTGTTTCCGGCACAGCCTCCTTCGGCACGTCCTTCATCTGGACGGATGTCTTCAGGAGTTTTCCCGCCTCCATGATCAAACCTGCCTTTAACGCATGATCATCCGGCAGGATCTCCACCCATTTCGGGATCTCAAAGTCGAGCTCTGTCACCGGGAACTCCAGGAGCACGGTGCCCAATATCTCCTCGATGTCTTCTCGCTTTAGCTGTTCACAGTTTGCCGCCCGTACCGGGACCCCTGTACTGGTTTTCCATCTTTAACGCCAGGGCTTTCGTCTCCGCCGCATAGGGTCTTGTAGAGTTTAACAGGATCAGGAACGGTTTTCCGATCTCCTTCAACTCCGAGATCGTCTGCTCCTCCGCCTCCCTTAAAATCATCCCTGGAGAGTTCCCCGAAGCTGCCATCGCAGGCCACAACGATCCCGATGGTGGAGTGGTCCCGATCACCTTTCTCGTACCGATCTCCGCCGCCTGGGTGAAGGGGATCTCGTAGTCGTACCAGGGCGTCTTCACGAGACGTTCCTCCCCGTTTTCCGTATGTCCCGCAGCACCTTCCACCATAAAACCCACACAGTCGATGAGCCGCACCTTCGCCCGGATCCCTCCGCAAGCTCCAGCTCCGCCGCCTCCTTGGGAATAAATTTCGGCTCCGTGGTCATGATGGTCTTTCCAGCGGCGCTCTGGGGCAGTTCATCCCTGGTCTGAGCCTTTTTCTGGCCCGTCCGGGAGGTTCGGGAGCACAAGAAGCTCCATAAACCGCTTGATAAATGTGGATTTTCCAGTGCGCACAGGTCCCACAACACCCACATAGATCTCTCCGCCCGTCCTCGCCTCGATATCCTTGTATACATGGAAATGATCCATAAAAATACCCCTCGCATATACTGTTGCAGTGTATATGCAAAGGGGGACATTTTTACCGGCAGAGCCTTTTCTTACGCCGCAGTACGGAAAAATACAGGCTGCTGCAAGGCTTGTTTCCTATTCCCACGGAAGATCGCTGTGCTCGATGCGCTTATCGCGGAGCATCAGGTCAGCCACCGCCTCTTTTGCAGGTTTTCCTTCAAACAGCACCTGGTTTACCTCCTCAACGATCGGCATGGAAACATTGTATTTCTTTGCGAGGGATCCGCAGACTTCGCTGAGTAAACGCCTTCTACCACCATCTGGACTTCCTTCATTGCCTCTTCCATCGTGTATCCTTTTCCGATGAGGATACCGGCGCGGCGGTTTCTACTGTGCATGCTGGCGCATGTCACGATCAGATCGCCGATTCCGGAAAGTCCAGTATAGGTCTGGTATTTTCCGCCCATGGCGATGCCAAGACTCGCGATCTCCGCCATACCGCGGGTGATGAGGGCTGCTTTCGCGTTGTCCCCGTAACCCAGGCCATCAGCGATTCCCGCTGCCAGGGCAACAACGTTCTTTAACGCGGCGCCTGTCTCGATCCCCAGGACATCCGGGCTCGTGTATACACGGAACACCGGGCTGATAAATGTGGACTGGACGTACTCTGCAACGTTCTTCTTGCGGGATCCCGCAACAGAGCGTCGGAAGTCCGCGGCTTACCTCCTCCGCGTGGCTCGGTCCGGAAAGAACAGCTGTTTCCGCCATCGGAAGTTCTTCCTGGATGATCTGGGTCATTGTCTTTAAGAGTATTCTCCTCGATTCCCTTTGCCACATCCACAATGAGCTGTCCCTCTTTACAGAACGGCTTCATCTTCTGCGCCGTGCTGCGGACAAACACGGACGGAACCGCCATCACCAGAAGGTTCTTATCCTTCATCGCTTCCTCAAGGTCCGCGGTATAGATGATTCCTCCGGCAACGTCACTCCCGGAAGATTCTTGTGAGTCCTGGTCTTTGCCATCTCCTCGATCTCCGCCGGGATCGCGGACCACAGTGTGACCTCATGTCCATTGTTTCTTAACAGCACTGCAATGGCGGTTCCCCATGTACCGGAACCGATAATACCAATTTTTCCATGTTCAGGAACTCCTTTTCTCTTTAATCTCAGTTCCCCTGTACCGACTGATATTTTCGTGTTAAGCGCTTATTCAGTTTTTTTTTTTCCGCCCCAGAGCTTGTTCTCTGTGCCCGGATAAAAGTCTTTATGTTCGTCTTGTGTCTCCAGATCGCCATCGCCATCAGGACGAAGGCAACCGCATAAAACTCCATGAGATGATCCGCAGAGACGGTAAATGTTCCATGCGCCCCGTAGACCAGTATCTGGATAAAGAATGAGATCACCACCAGAATAGAACCAAGGGAGACATATCTTGTAATGATGACAGCTCCAAGGAACAGTGCTGCACAGACAAGCGTCACGCGCCAGTCCATGGACACGAGGATGCCCGGCCATGGAGGCAATCCCCTTTCCGCCTTTAAAATGCAGATAGAAGGGGGAAATTGTGGCCAAGGACCACCCCCAGGCCCGCATAAAGGACGTACAGGTCCACGTGGGGTCTCCCTTCATCACCAGCCGCACCAGACAGGCAGGAAAACCGTCTTCAGGAAGTCTCCCATAAACCAGCAGGCCCGCCTTTTTCCCCATGACCCGCAGCGCATTGGTGGTGGCGGAATTGCCGCTGCCATACTGTCTGATATCGATATGGTGCATTTTTCCATAGAGATATCCGGTCTGAAACAGGCCGAACACATCCCCGTAGAACGACATAAGATCCTTTCCATGGTCTACTCCTTTTCCTTCCGTTCCCGGATGATGAATTTTAAGGATGTGCCCCGGAAGCCAAAGGCCTCCCTTATCTTGTTTTCCAGATATCTGGTGTAAGAGAAGTGCATCAGTTCCTTGTCGTTGACAAATACCACAAAGGTGGGCGGCTTTACAGATACCTGGGTCACATAATAGATCTTTAACCGTTTTCCCTTGTCCGACGGCGGCTGCTGCATGGCCACAGCCTCGGTGACGATCTCATTTAAGACGCCGGTGGCCACCCGCAGAGTCTGGTTCTCCCGGACCATGTCGATCAGGTCAAAGAGCTTCTGCATCCGCTGCCCCGTGAGAGCTGATACGAACACATACTCTGCATAAGGCATATAGGCCAGGGTCTCCTTTGAGCTTATTGGTATATTCATAGATGGTCTTGTCTGTTTTTTCGATGGCGTCCCACTTATTGACCACCACGATGATGCCCTTTCCCCGGTCATGGGCGATGCCTGCGATCTTGGCGTCCTGCTCAGTGACGTCAACGGCATCGATGACCATTAACACCACGTCGGCCCGGTCCACAGCCGTTACCGTGCGGATGATGCTGTACCGCTCGATATCCTCTTTTACCTTGCTCTTTCTTCTGAGACCTGCCGTATCGATGAATACGTATTCGGTGCCGTTATGGATCACCTCCGTGTCCACAGCATCCCTGGTGGTGCCTGCAATATCAGAAACGATCACCCGGTTTTCGCCCAGCATCTTATTGATGATGGAGGACTTGCCCACATTGGGCTTGCCTACGATGGCTACTCTGGGACGGTCGTCCTCTTCGTCGTCGTACTGGTCTGGAGTAAAATGCTTTGCCACCTCGTCCAGAAGCTCTCCCAGGCCCAGCCGGGAGGCTGCGGATACGGGGACGGGGTCCCCGATGCCCAGGTTATAGAATTCATATACGTCATTTCCGAACTTTTCCATGCTGTCCACCTTATTGACAGCTAGCACCACAGGCTTTCTAGACTTGCGCAGCATGTCGGCCACCTTGGAGTCGGAATCCACCAGGCCCTGGCGCACGTCCACGATGAAAACGATCACATCCGCCGTATCGATGGCGATCTGAGCCTGCTCCCGCATCTGGGCCAGGATGATATCGCTGGAATCCGGCTCGATGCCGCCGGTGTCGATCAGCGTAAAGGAGTGGCTCAGCCAGGTGCAGTCTGCGTAGATCCTGTCCCTGGTCACCCGGGGTATCTTTTACAATGGAAATGGCACTGCCGGCCAGCACATTGAACAGCGTGGATTTTCCCACGTTGGGGCGGCCAACAATGGCTACGATTGGTTTGCTCATATTGATCTCCTCTTTTTTATGGATGGTTTTTCTCACGAAAGGACCTCTCCCTCCTTCGGAAAGGTTCAGTCCTTCATGGACGGCTCGTACATGCCCCGTGCTCTGTGGTCTGCTCCTCGGCAGCCTCCCGGTCCAGGATGGCTGAGAGCAGATCATATCCGCCTGATTTTACTATATTTATAGGGATCTGTAAAGCATCTTCCGCCTGGGTCTTTGTGATATCGTCCAGGAATACCTCCTCTCCGCTTTTAAACATCACCGATGGAAGCAGCAGGCGGCTCCCCAGGGGCTTTCCCTTAAGCTGGGCCACCAGATCCTGGCCGGTGATAAGGCCTGCCACGGTGATCATCTCTCCGAAAAAGTCATTGCGGATCGGATAAAGATGGATCTTTCTTCCCGGGTATACTTCCGCCATCCGGTCCAGCAGACGCTTCAGATAGGGATACGGCAGGAAGCCCGTGGCCATGGAAGCTCCTCCGTCTTCCCATCGTCCTCTTTTTCTCCCAGGGCATCCATGAACTCCTCATACAGGAGCCGGATCATCCCCACGCCGTTTTCCAGCTGGATATAGCCGTCATAGCGGCTTTCCTCCGGAAGCTCCTTTCTGCTAAAATATACCACTCGTCGCTGGCAGATAAAGTGGAGCTTATGTTTTTCATACAGCTTTTTCTGCCACTCCTCGATCAGATCGATGACCTGGCAGGCATCCTCCTTCGTAAAGGGCTCCAGCGGATACAGGCCGTCCCGGAATTTAGAAAGGCCCACGGGGACCACCGACACGCTCTGCATATGGGGCGCATAAGCGGCCAGCCGCTCGATGGTGTACCGCAGCTCCTCCCCGTCGTTGACGCCCTTACAGAGAACGATCTGGCCGTTCATCTCCGTCCCGGCCTCATAAAGGCGGTCGATCTTTTTTAAGGCCTCTCCGGCAAAACGGTTATTGAGCATCCTGCATCTGAGCTCCGGGTTCATGGTCTGGACCGAGATATTTATGGGGGACAGATGGAACCGGATGATCCGGTCAATGTCCCTGTCGCTCATGTTGGTCAGTGTGATATAGTTTCCCTGGAGAAAGGAGAGCCTGGAATCGTCATCTTTAAAATAAAGGGTCTCCCGCATTCCCGGCGGCATCTGGTCGATGAAGCAGAAGATGCATTTATTCCGGCAGGAGGCGGTATTCGCTCATAAGGCCGTTTTCAAAGGTAAGGCCCAGATCCTCTCCGCCGCTTTCGATCTCCAGCTCCCATTCCTCGCCGTTTTTTTTCTGTATGGTCATGACGAAGCTTTCGCTGTCCGTCATATAGTCATAGTCAAAGATATCCTCGATCTCTTCCCCGTCTATGGTAAGCAGCACGTCTCCCGGCTCCAGCTCCAGCTCTTCGCCGATGGAGCCCGGGGACACCGCCGTTATTTTATGTCCTTTGTTTTTCAATTTCAATCCCCTTCCGGCAGTATCCTCAGCCAGTATCTGCCTTCTCCATCATACCAATCTTCCGCAGATTTGTAAAGAAATGATGTTCTTTTTTCTAAAATAGGCCGGCGGCTATTGACGAAAATCATCGAATAATGGTATAAATGATATGAGTGAAAGAATGTCCCATTCCTGGGACAGGAAAAATGGTAAAAGCGGAGGAATCTTTGACATGTCGAATCAGTACGTTTTCAATGACCGTCTTCCCATCGCGCCGTTAAAGATCGCGGCTCTGGAAAGCTGTCAGGACCTTGCGAAAAAGGTCAATGACCACATTGTAAACTTTCGTCGCAACGATACAGAGGAGTTAATGCGCAGACAGCAGGACCTTCAGTACCGTGGCTACGATGTGGACTCTTATCTCCTGGACTGCGCCTGCCCGCGCTTTGGCAGCGGCGAAGGCAAGGGTGTCGTCAGAGAGTCTGTGCGCGGTACAGATGTGTTTGCCATGGTGGATGTGACCAACCACTCCCTGACCTACAAAATGTCCGGTTATGTGAACCATATGTCTCCGGATGACCACTACCAGGATCTGAAGCGTATCATCGGTGCCTGTGCGTCCACTGCCCACAGGATCAACGTGATCATGCCGTTCCTTTACGAAAGCCGTCAGCATAAGCGTACCCACCGGGAATCCTTAGACTGTGCCATGGCCTTAGAGGAGCTGGTAAGTATGGGCGTTTCCAATATCATCACCTTCGACGCCCACGACCCGCGGGTGCAGAATGCCATCCCCTGTCCGGCTTCGATAACTTCATGCCCACCTACCAGTTTGTGAAGGCCCTGTTCAAGCATGACCAGTCCTTAAAGATCGATAAGGACCATCTGATGGTCATCAGCCCCGACGAGGGAGCCATGAACCGTGCCGTATACCTGGCCAACAACCTGGGCGTGGATATGGGTATGTTCTATAAGAGACGTGACTACTCCAAGGTCATCAACGGCAGGAATCCCATTGTGGCCCACGAATTCCTGGGAAGCTCCGTGGAAGGAAAGACCGTGATCATCATCGACGACATGATCTCCTCCGGTGAAAGCATGCTGGATACCGCAAAAGAGTTAAAGGAAAGAAAGGCTGCCAAGGTAGCCGTATGCTGTACCTTCGGACTCTTCACCAGCGGCTTTGATAAATTCGATGAATTCTATGAAAAGGGCTATATCGACAGCGTGGTGACCACCAACTTAAACTACCGGGCTCTGAGCTGTTTGAGCGTGAATGGTATGTGGAGGCAGATATGAGCAAATATATCGCCGTCATCATCACAGCCAAGTCTCCAGGAACCATCTTTGTTCAGGCAGTATGTATAGTCGCCTCCGCTGATCACGCCCGCGTCATAGTTTGACGGAGCCAGCGCAAAGGCACGCTTATAATACTTGGAAGCGCCTTCCACGTCCCCTGCTTCCAGAAGTTCATCTGCCTTCGCGTAGGACTCGTCTGCAGCGGAGGAACGGTAACTGTCCAGTTCTTCTTTATAACTTTTATTTCCAGGTCTCATGGAAACTGCCTTCTCCCAGAATCTCAGGCAGGCATCCACATTCTCGAGTTCCAGATAATAGGAAGATGCGGAATTTAAAAATTCATCAAGCTGGTCATCTGTCACCGTAGAATTCTGGTTTACGAACCGCTCAAGACCACTCTGGACGATACTCTCCGCCTCTTTTACTTTTCCTGCATCTACATATACGCCGATCAGCATAGAGTATGCATTGATCCGGTCTGGCACCTCATCGATCACAGCCTTTAAAGTCTCGATCGCCTGATCGTTCTTTCCTTCATCGTAGCAGTACTGTCCGTAGGCAACTCTTGCCTCCAGCAGGGCATTTTTAATACTTGCATCATTCTGATCTGCTTTCTGAAGAACTGACACTGCATTTTCATAATCATCCATCATGGAATATGCTTCCGCAAGCTGCAGGGAATTCTCCACGGTGACACCATCGAGTTCCTGAAGCTTTAAAAGCCACGGATCGCTGTCTCGTAATCCTCGTTGTCTGTCAGGACCTGGCAGATCGTGCGGACACAGTTATCCTGTTCTTTTTCCAGGGATGTATCCTTTGTCTTCTCATATCCCTGCTGCAGGATCGACATAGCTTCATCGTACTCTTCATTTCCAATATAGGCTTTGGAAAGCTGGATATAGGCTTTGCTGTAATCCGGATCCAGTTCAATACATTTTAAAAGGGATTCGATGGCACTCTCGTAGTCCTCTTCCCCGACGTACTGGGATCCTTCCTTATAAAGATTCTCCGCTTCCGTCGAACTTGCCTGTGCCGCCTGAGTCGCATCGTTCACTGAAGCGTCTTTCTTGCCGCAGGCGGAACAAAGCACCACCGCTGTGGCCATAATCAAAAACCATTTTCTCATTCTAATTCCTCATTTTTTGCCGGAGTATTTTGTCATAGAGCAAAATTTTATCCGATTTGCAGTTTGTTTTTATCCGGCTGATTTAAAGCTTACCAGTTTATAACTATACCATTTTTTCTCTCTTTCTGTCCAGATGGAAGTCAGAGGAAAACTATGGCAGAATTTTCGAGAAAAACAGGGACCAGCCATACAGCTGATCCCTGCAGTCATCTTTTTTATTCAGTTTTCACGAGGATCTTCAAAGCTTACGCCTCTACTTCTCCGCCTGCCGTTCTCGCTTCCACTTCCTTCTTCTGTACATCGCCGGGAGCCTGCTCGTAGCGGCTGAACTCATAGGAGAATTAACCGATACCGCCGGTCATGGAACGAAGGTCCGTGTTATAACCGAACAGCTCGGACATCGGAACATCAGCAACGATCTCCTGCTTTCCACCATGGAGAGAATTCATTCCGAGAACACGTCCCTTCTTCTGTTTAAGTCACCCATAACATCACCGGTAAACTTATCGGAACAACGGTTTTACGGAAGCAATCGGCTCTAACAGAACCGGGTTGGCATCCATAACGCCGTTCTTAAACGCCAAGATTGTCGCCATCTTGAAGGCCATCTCGAGGAGTCAACCGGATGGTAGGAGCCATCGAGGAGCGTTGCCTTGATGCCGACTACCGGATAACCGGCCAACGGACCCTTTGCACAGCATTCCTGTATGCCCTTTTCTACTGCCGGGAAGTAGTTCTTTGGAACGGCACCGCCAAATACCTTCTCTTCAAAGATATAAGGTGTCTCGAGATCGCCGGACGGCTCGAAGGACATCTTAACGTCACCAAACTGTCCATGTCCACCGGACTGTTTCTTATGTTTGGCCAGGAGCCTCCACTTTCTTGCGGATGGTCTCGCGGAACGCAAATTTCGGTTTGGAGAGTTCCACATCGACTTTGTAACGGCCGAGAAGCTTGCTGACGGTAACTTCGAGCTGCTGCTCGCCGATGCCGTAAAGTAAGGTCTGACGGTTCTCGGTATCGTTCACAACGCGAAGTGTCAGGTCCTCTTCCATCATTCTCGCGAGTGCGCTGGAGATCTTGTCCTCGTCGCCCTTTGTCTTTGCAGCAAAGCGCATGTAGGTATACGGGGTAGAAATCTTCGGTTTGTGGTATACAATCGGAGCAGATCTTAAAGCGATGGTATCGCCTGTCTGTGTCACGGAGAGCTTCGCAACGGCACCGATATCGCCGGCCTTCAGCTCCGGAACCTCGATCACGTCCTTACCTCTTAACACATAGACTTTCGCGATCTTCTCTTCTGTGTCCTTATTGACATTGTAGATGGTGCTGTCCGGTTTTAAGATACCGGTGCAGACCTTCATCAGGGAATATTTGCCGATGAACGGATCAACGATGGTCTTGAATACTCTTGCGGAGAGGGAAACCTCATCGTTGTATTTTGCGGTAAAGTGCTCGCCGTTTGATACGTCAACGCCGACACACTCGCCCTTATCCGGTGACGGGAAGTAGCGGTCGATAGCATTTAATAATGCGTTGAAGCCCTGGCAATTGATGCCGGAACCCATCATGACCGGAACAATAGAACCGTCGCATACGTGGGTCTGTACTGCGGTGTAAATCTCTTCCAGTGTAAACTCTTCGCCGGAGAAGTAACGCTCCATGTACTCTTCGCTTGTCTCGGCAACAGCTTCGATCAGGGCGTCGCGGATAATTCCGAGGTTCTTCTTTGTGTACTCCGGGATCTCGCAGTCCTCATAGTCGGACAGGTTTGTGAAGCGGCGGCCCTGCATCTTAACTGCGTTTACGAAGCCGACGAACTTTTCGTTCTCACGGATCGGTACCTGGAACGGAGCGATCTTTCTTCCGAACTTCTTCTCAAGTTTTAAGATCAGTTCACGGAAGGACGCGTGGTCATCATCCATGTTTGTTACAAATATGATTCTCGGGAGTTTATATTCTTCACACAGATCCCATGCTTTTTCTGTACCAACTTCAATTCCTGCCTTTACAGTTTACGACGATGATCGCTGCGTCAGCGGCGCTGACTGCCTCTTCCACCTCGCCTACGAAGTCGAAATAGCCCGGAGTGTCAAGAAGGTTGATCTTGATCTTTCCTCGGCACCTTCGTACTCGATCGGAACCATCGTAGTGGAGATCGAGAACTGTCTTTTGATCTCTTCTTTGTCGTAGTCACTGATCGTATTGCCGTCAGCAACTTTGCCCATTCTCTTTGTAACGCCGGTCAGATAAGCCAGTGCCTCGGCTACCGTCGTCTTACCGGCGCCGCCGTGGCCTAAAAAAGTACAACATTTCGGATCTGTTTTGTTCCATAAATATCCATATGAATCCCTCCCGTATATGTTTTTTTGCCATTTTTCAAAAGACTTCCGCAAATTACGGAGTTCAGATGTTTTGGCTATACTGCTTATTGCCTATGGTCATATTTTACCAAAACTTTTCGAATTTTTCAAGCTAAATATCGAAATTGCACAAAATATTTTCTGTTATTTTTCGATTGTGGTGGAAAATATGGGCGTTTCAAACGAAAATCTATTAAAATTGACATCCGCATTCTATTTTTATAAATTTTTCTGGCAGACACAGATCTTTCTTCTTCTCTTTTCTCTGTTTTGTAGGCAGACATGCGACGCACACCCACAGATATGCAGATCCTGGCAATGTTTGATTTATCACTTTAAAGTATTGATTTTTCTTGTTGACATTCATATCCCTGTGTTATAAAATCGAAGGGACAAAGGAGGAGTTGTACAATGTCTGATTCTACATTTGGTTTTATCGGCCTTGGCCTGATCGGTGGATCCATCGCCAGAGGCCTTCGCCGTGCGAATAAAGATATTACGATCATGGCGTACATGCGGACCCGCTCAAAGCTTGAACAGGCAAAAGCGGACGGGACCATCGATATTATCCTTGACGGGATCGATGAGACACTCTCCGCATGTGACGTTATTTTCTCTGCACCCCTGTAGAATACAACGCGGTATACCTCGAAAAGGTACGCCCGTTTCTGAAACCTGGTGCGCTGATCACTGATATCGGAAGCACGAAGACAGACATCCATCAGGCGGTGGAACGTCTGGGTTACGAGGATGTGTTTGTCGGCGGCCATCCGATGGCGGGTTCTGAAAAAGACCGGCTATGAGAGCTCTACGGACCATCTTCTGGAGAATGCCTACTACATTATTACACCTACAAAAAAAATCCACACCGGAGCAGATCGACCGGATCCGTCAGGTTGCCCTGGGCATCGGTGCTCTTCCCATCGTTCTCGACTACCATGAGCATGATTTTTCCGTCGCGGCCATCAGCCATCTGCCGCACCTTGTGGCATCCAGCCTCGTTAATCTTGTCCATGACAACGATTCAAAGGATCAGATGATGAAACGGCTGGCTGCCGGAGGTTTCAAGGATATCACCCGTATTGCCTCCTCTTCTCCGGTCATGTGGGAACAGATCTGCATGACGAACACAGAAAATATTCTGGTGCTCTTAAAGCGGTATATCACTTCCCTGAATCCATTTGCGACGCGCTGGAAAACCATAACGGTGACGCGATCTACAAGATGTTCGAGGAATCAGGCAAATACCGTTCCACATTCCCGAACCGCGGACAGGGTCCCATCGAGCGGGATTACTCCTTCTGTGTGGATGTTTTGGATGAGCCGGGATCTATTTCTGTCCTCTCTGCGATCCTTGCCGCGAAGGGAATCAGTGTTAAGAATATAGGTATCAATCACAGCCGTCAGGAAGGGGAGGGGGCGCTCCGGATTTCTTTGTATAAGGAGGATAAGAAGAATGAGGCAGCGGAGCTTTTGCGAAGCCATAACTATGTGCTGACAAAGTAAGACTTATAGTTTCATTCAGGTATGCGCCAGCATATTCCGATACCGCATGACCGCCTGTTATACGCGGACTGCTACATCAAAATGCATACCAGTTTTTTATCAGATCGTATTAAACGCAAATTACGAGGAATTTATATGAAATTACATAAAGCAGACCATGTCCGGGGTGAGATCACGGTCCCGGGCGATAAATCCATCTCCCACCGCAGTGTCATGTTCGGATCCATTGCGAAGGGAACTACAGAGATCCATAACTTTCTGGAGAGCGCTGACTGCCTCTCCACCATCGGCTGTTTCCGCCGCATGGGAATCGATATCGAAAATAAGAATGGTGTTGTCACTGTCCAAGGAAAGGGCATGCACGGACTGGCTGCCCCTGCCGAGACCCTGGACTGCGGCAACTCCGGAACCACCACAAGACTCATCTCCGGTATTCTCGCGCCGCAGAATTTCGACGTGACGCTGACCGGTGACGAATCCATCCAGAAACGTCCGATGAAGCGCATTATCGAGCCGTTATCCATGATGGGAGCTGATATCAAGAGTGTCCGTGGAAATGACTGTGCGCCGCTCAGGATCTGCGGAAAACCGCTTGCACGGGATCCATTACACTTCCAAAGTCGCATCTGCCCAGGTAAAATCTTCAATCCTGTTGGCCGGACTCTACGCAGACGGGCTCACAAGTATCACGGAGCCGCAGGTTTCCAAAAATCATACGGAACTGATGCTGAAGTTTTTCGGCGCAGAGCTGGAATCAAAGGGAACTACCGTTACGATCTGGCCGGCAAAACGGAGCTTTTTGGAAACCGGATCGATGTGCCGGGAGATATCTCCTCTTCCGTCTATTTTGTGGCAGCAGGCCTGATTCTGCCAAATTCCGAAGTTCTTATTAAGAATGTAGGCATCAACCCGACAAGAGCCGGACTCATCAAGGTCTGTGAGGCTATGGGCGCTGATCTCCCCTGTTAAACGAGGATCACGAGAACGCAGAGCCGACAGCCGACCTTCTGGTCCGCACAAGTTCCTTGGGGCTGCGTCATCGAGGGCGATATCATCCCGACTCTCATCGACGCGCTTCCGACCATCGCCATGATGGCATGTTTGCCGAGGGGACCACGGTCATCCGCGATGCCGCTGAACTGAAAGTCAAAGAATCCAACCGTATCGCCATCATGGTAGAAAAATTTGCGCGCCATGGGCGCCGATGTGGAGGAGACCGAGGATGGCATGATCATCCACGGCGGAAAACCGCTCCACGGTGCCGTCATCGACAGTCACAAGGATCACCGCATCGCCATGACCTTCGCCGTAGTTGCCCTCGCTGCGGACGGGGAGACTGAGATCATTGATGCGGACTGCGTGGATATCTCTTATCCGGCTTTTTATGAGGAGTTGGAAAAACTTACAAAATAGTAAAAAGCCGTCCATTCCAAACAGCTTTCATCTTCACGTAGAACAACAAAAACCCTTGATTTCTCAAGGGTTTTTACTCAGCTCCCGGCCGGACTCGAACCGGAGACCTACGCATTACGAAAATTTATTTTTTCATTTTGGCATTTCCACGACCTGCGAAAAAGTGAGGTTTTAAGCCACTTTCCGAGGTTTAGCCTTTTATTACTCTGCAATGTTTTTTGCCCTTTTTATTCATCGTAGTAGACAAATAGTAGACAAAGTATTGTATTGGTACATCGTACCTATTTGTCTACATGCCACACTTCCATCGCCCCGTTCGCTCTGCTGTGCCAGCACGCCCCCTGTAGCTCTCCATCTTCCTGAAGATAGTACCAGTCTCCGGAGCCATCAGCCGGATCCACCTGTTTTGTGTCTGGGTTCCAGCGGTGCCAGCCCGTCCTGACGTAACCGGATGCCCCGAAGAGATAATGATGATGGTGATCAGACGCCAGTCCGATGCTACCCAAGATCCGTCCTCATTCTGCCACCACCAGCCGTGCGCATCATGTTGCCAGCCTTCTACGATCTTTTTCTTCCGCCGATGGCCACGTCTTCATGAAATGCTCCGGGGTCTTGTAATGTTTCTTTATCCCCCTGGTTGCTGCTACCCCAGTCGGGGAGCTGGAAGTGAGGTTTATCCACAATAGATTTCCAGTTTCCTCCCCATTCTAGGCCGATGGATACTCCGATCGCGCCGACTTTGGAAAAGAATCCATCTTTATCATAATAGGCACCATGCCCATCTGCCCGGTAAATATCAAAAGGTCCCCCACTGATGATAGCTGCTATAGCTGCTGCCTTTGCATTCGTGACAATGGTCCCTGTGCGTACAGGGCATTTGTGCGTCCCTGAGCATACAGGGCATCCTGCTCTGCAGCGCCTGAGTCGCGGATGGCAGGTAATGTCTCTCATAGTCTTGTCCTCTTTTCTTTATGATATTCAGGATATGTTTTCCTGAGCAAAGTTTAATTTTCTGGTATCTTGCAATCTTATTCTGCATATGCTATAATGCCGTTAGGCTAAGAGAAATGATTAACTCAGTAGCCAGTGTCTGGAGGCGTGGTATGGTGGCTTATTCCAATGTAATATCTTATTTCTATCCAACCATTTGCAGATGAATTTTCTCTCCTCTCCTATCAGAAGAAAGCCTGAAGGATATCCTCACGGCTTTTTCGACTTGTCGCAACGGCCATATCCCGACCGTGACGGGAGATAATGGATCACCTCCTTCTAATCTTTCAGATTTGTTTCATTGCTGCTATCGATTTTATCTTTCAGAACCGCAATGTACTTCATCAGCCATTCAGGTACCGGCGCGCCAATGCGACCGGCGTTTTCTGTAATTGATAAGGCTTCATTCAATAAGTACCACACCGTTGTAAGAAGGGACAGCATCGCAGATGGCAAATGATATCCGAGATTTCCAGATGTCTTTGCTAAGATGTAATCAATTACAATTGCCACAGTGATCACAAATAAATATGCGATCTTCTTTGCGATTCCCTTTGCTCCTTTTTACTGGACCAACCATATGATGTGTCTCCCGGATGATCAATCGCTTCCACCATACTCGCAATCATCCCACTGATATAGTCAACGACCATTAAAAGACAAGCAGCCCCAGCAAATAAAATGTGATTCCCAACTTTTCAGACAAAAAGCGATTACTCCAGTTGCAAGCAACTGGATTGTTGTACATGTACCTTTGCTCATTCTCATTTCTCCTTTTGATTTTCTTACTATATTGTATGTTTGTCCGTCAGATCAGTCTGTAGTGTGGCCGTTCCTCCCGAACTTTCGGTACCGGATCCAGTCATCCAGAACGATTCCAGCCAGTGCCACCGGCAGCCACAGCACAAAGTACTGCGGGCAGATCTGCCCCAAGAGGTTGCCCGGAATCCCGCTGTAGTCCCAGACTACCCCAGCCGAGCCACAAATTTACGATGCAGCCGGTCACAAACTCCAAGATGGTGATCCCGATCGCGCCGATGAGGATCTGCTGCCATAACGGCATCTGCCAGGGAATAACCTCGTTGATCAATCCCAGAAATACGAAACAGATCCCACCGAGTAAAAACATGGTCCAGTGACTCCGGCCGCGCCAGATCAGTTCGATCAATATGTAAAGCAGTCCGCCAACACCGAACAGGAACAGATATTTGTTCAGCAACCTGTGGTTCATCTACATCACCTGCACCTTCTTTCATTGATGAAATATATGCCTTTAGAACGTCTGACTGGTACTGTTCCGGCACATCTGCGCCATAATAGATCTGCTGGATCTCATCTGTTGTACATCCTGTAATCCACATATTTACAGCATTGCAATAGGTCGTGTGGTAGATACAAGCTGCATTGCCGTGGATGTGATAATCTGCATATCCTCTGCACTGTAGTATCGGCATGGCTGACCGTCCGCGTGATACTCAAGCTCGGTGGTGCCTGATGCAAGCTGTACCTGCTTACCGAAAAGATTGAGCTGATCATGCTCCGTCAGTGCAAAATGCTCCATGGACCCATCCGACAGTCACATCGACTCCGGAATAGATGGCGGTCTCACATGCCTGACTGATCTCTCGTTTTTTCGCTGCCTGCAGCTCTTCCAGAGTCGGAACATACGGTTCTGACGGAAGAATCTCGCCACCGGTATCCGGATCCGGTGTCTGGTACACGCTACCATCATCTGACAGATAGACTGTCTGACCCTCGTCGCGATAAACTGTAGTCCATCCGGACAATGTCGCACATTCAACGTTTCCGGCCGTGTAAAGTACAATGTCACCGTTCCACTTTGTAGGCGGCGTACAGGCGAAGATGATCTGTAGCACATGCTGCTCGATCGTCTGGATGCTCCGGATGTCGTAGAGCTTACCTTTGACTTTGATTTTTTCCATGGAAATTACCTCCCTAAAAATTTTTTGAGATAAAAAGCTCCCTATGAGGGAGCTGAATTTTCAAATTTATATGATTCACAGTTGATTTTTTTTTGGTGAGTTGATTTTTCTTATGCAAATCAAGGAGTATACTCAGTTATGGTCCTCGATCTTAAATGGCAGCTCTTTTTCTATATTGCTCTCTTTACCGGTGCCCGGCGTGGAGAAATTGTTTCTCTTTTTATGGAGCGACATTGACTTTTCCCTAAACACAATCCACTTCTCCAAATCTACGGCGGTCGTAAAAAGGAGAAGTCATTCATAAGGATACAAAGACCTATGCCACGAGACAGTGTATCGTACCGGATATTGTCATAGCCGCTGCAAAAAAACTTATGCATGAACAACAGGAGGCTTGTCTCAGACTGGGTGACTACTGGAAAGGATCCCGCGGCAAACAATTTCAAAACAATTTCGTCTTTATCCGGGATGATGGCTCTCAGATGCATATTTGCAGCCCCAGAACGGAGTTTAAACGGGTGATTCAGATCTACAACACGAATATTGCAAAAGATGAGACTGAGATGATACCAGATGATCTGACGCTGCATGATCTCCGTCACACCACCGCTTCGATTCTGATCAATAAGAAGCTGGATCCAAGAGCCGTCTCCGGAGTCCTCGGCCACGCCAATACTAGCACCACATTAAATATCTACGCGTACTTCTTTCATCAAAGCAGCAAAAGAGGCTGCAAGCATCATGGCGGATGCTCTTCTGGATGAGCCGGCAGTAGTCAATCACAGGTAAAAAATTAAATAGTAGACAAATAGTAGACAAAGCCCCTTTTTTTGCTCTTTTTTGCCCATAATATCAAAACCTTAAAACACGAAAAACCCTTGATTTCTCAAGGGTTTTTTACCAGCTTCCCCGGCCGGACTCGAACCGGCGACCTACGCATTACGAGTGCGTTGCTCTACCAACTGAGCCACGGAAGCACCTTTAAAAAAATGCTGCTGCATAACGCAACAGCAAGTGACCTGTCCGGGAATCGAACCCGGGTTTACGCCGTGAGAGGGCGTCGTCTTGACCGCTTGACCAACAGGCCTTAGTATTTAAGCAAGTCGAGGCGACAAGATTCGAACTTGCGACCTCTGCGTCCCGAACGCAGCGCTCTACCAAACTGAGCCACGCCTCGTCTCGATTACGTACGTAAGTATAATATAGATTTATGAAAATGTCAACTGCTTTTTTGATTTTTTTTCTATTTTTTGCACATTATCTACATTTTCACTCTTCTTCCCATTTTTCAATCTGTCACATGCCTGACGGATTAAATTTTCGAAAAGATATTTACAGAAAAGTTTTTTTTGAGCAGAATAGTGTTATAATATCAAAGAGAACTCATCGCATCTGCTTATCTCAATCGAGAAGTCCTGCTTCTATAAAGGTCAGAGCATAACAACCTTTCCGAGCGGGAATATCATTCCATCTGGGAGAAGCACCTGCGAAGATATTTGATCCTGAAAAGAATTTGTCAGCCTGTACTGACCGTGTTCACACATCAGAGTTCATGTTGCGTTCAACTTAAATTTTCCGTAATTTTATATCCAGAGGGGCGTTTTATGAAAGCAATCAGAATCCTTCTTTCCATTGCCATGCTGATC
>VOFH01000286.1_pt1 | contig 22001 bp, 31 predicted proteins | sample 5384091 | NCBI WGS metagenome assembly VOFH01 (sample SAMN12384727, study PRJNA508395) | human gut metagenome | isolation source: healthy gut G | host: Homo sapiens
TATTTCTGTTTCCGCTTTGAAACAATGTTTTAAGGGCGTATATGGTACAGCTATTTATACATATATGCGAAATTATAGAATGGATTTAGCGGCTACCCTTCTTACACAGACAGACGAGCTTATTACAACCATTGCAGGAAAAGTGGGATATACCAACACAAGGCAAATTCTCCGAAGCGTTCAAAAAGGTTAAAGGAAACCCCTTTGGAATATAGAAAAGTTAAAATCTAAATGGAGTAAAACTCACCTTTCAAGAGTGGCAGCCAATCGAAAAAACATCATAATTAGAGAGTATTCATGTAAGATACTTCTCTATTTTTTTGTTTAAGGAGGAAGCAAAATGAAACAAAAAGCTGGATTTCTATTGTATTCTCCTTGTGCTTCACAGTGCCGGATAAAAATTTTCTTATCCGTGCTTTGTGCTGTTATCAGCGTCGTCGCCGGTCTGATACCTTATTGAGTGTTTATCAGATTATATCCCCTTTATCGGCGGTTCTCCTGTGATGGCAGAGGTTTGGAAGTGGTGCTTGATTGACTTGTCGCATACGCATTGGTGCTTCCTGTTTTACGGGATTTCAACCAGCCTGTCCCACTACTCGGCATATACAATTCTGGAGAATATACGGCTCAGTCTTGCAAAAGATTGATGAAAAGCACCTCTTGGCACTGTGCTGGGGGAATCTGTTGGTAAACTAAAGAGCGTTCTTGTAGATCGTGTGGAAACAATAGAACTTCCTTTAGCCCACATGATTCCAGAATGCATCTCCAATCTGCTTTTTGTCAATCAGCTGCTTTTTATACTGGCTTTTATCGACTGGAGAATGGCATTAGCTATGCTGGTGACGGTTCCGCTTGCTTTTTATTGCCTTCACCATAATGATGAAGAATTTTAATAAGCTATATGCGGACTATATGGAGTCAAGCAATTATGTAAATGGTGTCATTGTAGAATATGTGGAAGGGATTGAAGTCATTAAGGCATTCAATCAATCCTCCAGTTCTTACGAAAATTTTCAAAGGCAGTGCAGTCATTTAAGGATTACACTTTTTAAAATGGTATCAGAGTTCGTGGAAACTAATGAATTTTATTTCTGCTGTCCTTCCCTCTACGTTTTTAGGCACACTGCCGATTGGCATGTTTCTGTACTTAACTGGAAGCCTTGCGCCGCAGGATCTTGTAATATGCCTAATTCTCTCTCTTGGCATTGTAGGACCGCTAATGAATTTTACAACCTATGTAAATGAAACAAAAGCCATAGAATATGCAGTACATGATGTTGACACGCTACTTCATGTAGAAGAATTGCCGGACACACAGCAAACGGTGCGAGTAAAATCACAAAATATTGAATTGAAAATGTTTCATTTGCCTACGACAAAGAGAATGGGAAACAGGTGCTTTCCAACATCAATCTTAAAATTCCAGAAGGAAAAGTTCACTGCCCTTGTCGGGCCCTTTCCGGTGGCGGGAAATCTACGATTGCCCGTCTCATTGCTCGATTTTGGGATGTAAATGAAGGATCCATTCAAATTGGCGGTGTGGATATTCGCACGATACCATTAACTCAGCTTGCCGATCTTGTAAGTTTTGTTACGCAAGATAACTTTTTATTTAACTGCTCTATCAAAGAAAATATTCGTCTTGGGGAATCCTGAAGGCCACCGATGATGAAGTCTATGCGGCGGCGAAAGCGGCTTGCTGTGATGAATTTATAATGAAGCTGGAGAATGGCTATGATACGACAGCCGGTGATGCCGGAAACCGTTTATCTGGCGGTGAAAACAGCGTATTTCGATTGCCCGTATGATTTTGAAAAATGCCCTATTGTAATTTTAGATGAAGCTACTGCTTTCACCGATCAGGAGAATGAAGAAAAATACAACGGTCTATTGCAGCTTTTAATAAAAGGAAAACTTTATTGGTAATTGCCCACAGGCTTTCGACTATTAGAAAATGCCAATCAGATTATCGTATTAAAAGACGGGCAGGTAGAAAATACGGGCACACATGAACAGCTTTTAAGCAAAGATGCTTTGTATAGAGACATGTGGGAAGCTCATATAGGAGCGCAGAATTGGTCTGCCGGTTCCGGAGAAAGGAGGTAAAAGATATGTTTCGCATTGTAAACCGCTTAATCCATTGGACAGGAAAATATAGGAAACGCATTTATATCGGATTTGTTTATGCTTTTTTTCACAGTATTTTTACCGCAATCCCAATTATGTTGGCGGCTAAAGGATTGAGTGCCGTTTTAGACGATTTTCATGGTGTTGTAAATTTGCAGGCACGGGAGATATGGGTTCTGCTTGGCGCTATGGTGTTGGCGGTGTTTGGTAGATATATATTTTCTTATCTGCGAGCCAAAAACACAGGAAAGCGTAGGATATGAAGTTATGGCTGATGAAAGAATCCAGCTTGGCGATATTATGAAAAGGGTGTCGTTAGGATTCTTTTAGTAAAATAATATGGGAGCTATCCGCCGCCGCTACAACAGATTTGTCTTTATGGAAATGTACGCAATGAATATGATTAATACAGTAGTCAACGGCTATATTACTGTAATCGTCCTCATTCTGTTTCTTGCTTTTACAGTCCGCTTGCGGGTTTTGTCGCACTGGCTGGAGTTTTGCTTCTGCACTTTCTGCACTTGCTGGAAAAGCAAAGCCGGAAAAATGCACCTGTTCATCAGAAAGCACAGGATGATATGGTAGAAAGTTCGATTGAATATCTGCGCGGTATGCAGATCGTAAAGCCTTTAAGCAAGAAGGCGTCTCGATTGCGGGGGATTCAAAAGGCTTATAGTGACAGTAAAAAAAAATTAACATCAAAATTGAGTTAGAGTATATGCCCTTTAACTGCCTACACCTATTTTTCCTTAAAAGCCGCTTCGATTGCCATTGTAGCGATTGCTGCCTTTCTCACATTTAATGGAGGCATGGATCTGCCGACTATGCTTATGTTGGATATGTTCTCTTTATGCTATTCGGTAGTGTGGAAACCATGAACAATGCGGCACATGTGTTAGAAGTGATTGATGCGACACTGGATAAACTGGATCATATTGAACATGCTGAAATTATTGACAGGGATGGGAAAGATATTGTGTTAAAGAATGCGGACATTGAATTTCAAAATGTTACCTTTTCATATGATAAAACTCCGGTTCTTAGAAATATCAGTTTTTCTATTCCGCAGGGCAGTACGACAGCTATCGTGGGACCATCCGGCAGTGGTAAAACTACAATTTGCAACCTGATTGCCCGCTTCTATGATGTAGACAGCGGAAAAGTTCTTGTCGGCGGTGAAAATGTAAGAGATATGACCTGCGACAGTCTCCTTCGTAATATTTCAATGGTTTTTCAAAAGGTTTATCTGTTCCATGATACGATTGAAAACAATATCCGCTTTGGAAATCCCAATGCCTCGCAGGAAGAAGTGATTGCCGCCGCTAAAAAGCTCGCTGCCATGATTTTATTATGTCGCTTCCTGAAGGGTATCAAACCGTCATCGGAGAAGGCGGCTCTACACTTTCTGGCGGTGAAAAACAAGAGTATCTATCGCCCGTGCTATTCTTAAAATGCGAACATTGTCATCCTTGATGAAGCCACCGCAAGTATCGACCGGAAAATGAGCATTTAATCCAGCAGGCAATCAGTGAATTAACTATAGGAAAACAGTGATTGTCATTGCGCATCGTTTAGCGACAATAGAACACGCAGATCAGATATTAGTAGTAGACGATGGCCGAATCGTGCAAAAAGGTACGCACAATCAGCTTATCCGGCAGGAAGGGATATATAAAAGATTTATCAATATTCGCGAGCAGGCCGAAGGCTGGAGTATTGCTTAAAGCTGAAAATATAGCCAATAAAAGGAGGTGTGCCAATGGCTTTAACATCAGCAATGGAGGATTATCTGGAAGCCATTTTGATGATAAAACAACAACACGGATATGTCCGATGCGTGGATGTGGCCGAGCAATTAGACGTAAAAAAGCCTTCGGTGAGCCGAGCAGTGAAGGAATTATCCAAATCCGGTCATCTTGTCAAAAATGCTGACGGTACACTTTCCCTAACGGAACTAGGATTGCAGATTGCCGAACAGATTTACGAAAAGCACCTGTTTTTACAGAAGCAACTTATATTGGCTGGCGTGGATCCCGAAAACCGCAGAGCAGGATGCTTGCGGCATTGAACACGCAGTTAGTTCAGAATCGTTTCAAAAATTAAAGAAAGCATTTGATGACGGTTAGGTGGTGGTGATATGGGAAATTAGCCGTGTTGATTTAGAGGATTCTGGCAGACAAATAGGCAAAAACTGCTTTGCCCTGCTTTCCCGAATCAAAAGAAGGAGTTGGCGCAATTTGTTCGTGACTATGAGGCTGGCGATATTCCGGCTGATCTTCCATATACAACGCATTTCCGAGGCCAGTATTTTACCCATTACAGGTGGATCAGCCATTAACAGAAATACGGGAAGGTGATTTATATTTCTGTTTAGAGCAACGCCTTGTGATGGTGCAAGGCAACCGATTGAACTGACAGTCAAAGAATTTGAAATTTTTCCTTGCTTATCTTAAATCCAAAACGAGTATTCACCTATGAAATGCTCATGGATCTGGTATGGGAAGAAGATTATACTTACTATTCCCGAAAGGCGGTTAATAATCATGTAAGCAATTTGCGGAGAAAATTAAAGGTTGCTCCTGATCTGCCTAACTACATAAAGAGCGTCTATGGCATCGGCTATAAATTTGAAGAAAAATAGAAAGGTGAGGCAATGTATAAAACGCTGCCTCACCTTGTTTTATCTCCAATGTCTGAAATGCTTCTATGGGTAATTTCCCTCTTGACAGAACCCGCCTCTCGAGATAAAATATAACAGTGATATATAACAGCGTTATAAGGAGGCGACCAAAATAGACGAAAATCTGACAACCTTAGAACGCATCCACCGGGCCGCAAAAGCAGAGTTTTTACAAAAAGGCTACAAAGACGCTTCCCTACGGAATATCGTAAAATCCGTAGGTATGACAACCGGAGCCTTTTATGGCTACTATAAAAGTAAAGAAGAACTGTTCGAGGCTTTGGTGGGTGAGCATTATGCGTACCTGGGCTGTTTTCAGAAAGCGCAGAAGGAATTTGCCGATCTCCCCCACGAGCAGCAGCCGGAGGTTATGGGAGACATTTCCGGCGCTTGCATGTTTGATATGCTCCACTACGCTTATGAACATCTTGAGGAATGTAAGCTCATTCTCTGCTGTTCGGAGGGGACGAAGTTTTTCGGTTTCATTGATGAAATGGTGGAAATTGAGGCAGCGGCAACCCATGCCTATCAGGAAGTCTTGCAGGAGCTTGGACGGCCTTCTCCGCAAATTGACCCCGCACTGGAGCATATCCTGATTACCGGCATGTTCCACACCTTTTTTGAATTGGTGATTCACGAGATGCCGCTTCAAAACGCAGAAAACTATGTAAAGGAAATGCGAGCCTTTTATACGGCCGGATGGATGAAAATTATGGGGCAGTAATGCCCTGTAATTTTTGCCCACGGGTTAGCTTATAACTAACTTATACGGATATAAGAAGAACGCGCTTGTGTTCTCTTTATCGTAGATGAAATAAAGAAAAGGAGGAATCTTCTTTGAAAAAACAATCCAATCTGTCACGCCTGCTACAGATTGCAGGCAACCACAAGTACCTGACTTACGCTTCCTGGGTGCTTTCGGCCATCAGCGCCCTCATAGCGTTAGTGCCTTTCTATTATATCTGGAAGGTCATGCAGGAAGTGTTGGCAGTTGCGCCGGATTTCAGCCATGCGCAAAACCTGACCCATAACGGCTGGATGGCGGTGCTGTTTGCAGTGATCGCGGTGCTCATTTACATAGGCGCTCTGATGTGTTCCCACAAAGGGGCGTTCCGCATTGCCACCAACCTGCGCCTGCGAACCATGGAGCATATTGTCAAGCTGCCGTTGGGGTTTGCAGAGCAGTTTGGCAGCGGCAGGCTGCGCAAAATCGTCAATGAATCCAGCGCCGCCACCGAAACCTATCTGGCCCATCAGCTTCCCGACCGCGCCAATGCCATTGCGACCCCCTGCGGCCTTTTGGTCCTGCTGCTGGTGTTCGACTGGCGGCTGGGACTTTTGAGCCTCGTGCCGGTTGTGTTGGGCTTCCTGATTATGATGACGATGACCGGACAGCGGATGCAGGAAAAATGAAGGAATACCAAAACGCCCTGGATGACATGTCCAATGAAGCGGTAGAGTATGTACGGGGATCCCCGTTGTGAAAACCTTTGGACAGACCATCTTTTCCTTCAAGAAGTTCAAGGATTCCATTGACCGGTATAAGGTGTGGGTAATTGCCTATACCAAGGAGCTTCGCGCTCCCATGATGTTCTATACGGCGGCGATCAACGGCGTGTTTGCCGCTCTGATTGCCGGTGCGCTGATTTTACGGGGGCGGCGTTACCAAGGATTTTCTGTTGGATCTCATGTTTTATATCATCATCACGCCGATTATTTCCGTGACCCTTACCCGGATCATGTTCCAGAGCGAAAACGCTATGATCGTGGACGACGCTTTGCAGCGGATCGACAGCGTATTGAACTTAAAACCCCTTGCAGAACCCAAACAGCCGGAACACCCGAACGGCGCTTCGGTACAGCTTAATCATGTTCATTTCAGCTATGATGGGAAAAACGAGGTCATCAAGGATATTTCCCTGACCATTCCCGCAGGGCAGACGGTAGCCTTTTGTGGGGCCTTCCGGCGGTGGCAAGACCACGCTTGCCAACTTGATCTGCCGGTTCTTTGACCCGCAGGGCGGGCAGGTGAAGATTGGCGGCGTGGATGTGAAGAACATCGCCAAAGAGGAGCTGATGAATACCGTTTCCTTTGTATTCCAAAACAGCCACCTCATCAAAGCCTCAATTTTGGAAAACGTGCGCATGGGCAAACCGGACGCGACCCGGGAAGAAATCATGGCGGCCCTCCACAACGCACAGTGCGACGATATCCTGGAAAAGCTGCCCCAAGGCGCAGACACCGTGATCGGGACAAAAGGTGTGTACCTTTCCGGGGGCGAGCAGCAGCGGATTGCCATCGCCCGCGTGATGCTGAAAAATGCGCCTATCGTAATCTTAGACGAGGCCACCGCCTTTGCCGACCCGGACAATGAATCCCGCGTGCAGGCTGCTTTCTCCAAGCTGTCCCAGGGGAAAACGGTGATTATGATCGCCCACCGGCTCTCCACCGTGGCCGGCGTAGACCAAATCTATGTCATCGAGGGCGGGCAGGTCACAGAGAGCGGCAAAAGCCGTGATTTGCTGGAAAAAGGCGGCGTATTCAGCCGCATGTGGCAGGACTATCAAACTTCCGTACAGTGGAAGGTTGCAAAGGAGGTACAATGACATGATAAAACGGCTGCAAAAACGGTATGCCCTCTCCCAGCAGGGGGCTAAGGATCTGGTAAAAGGCTGCCTTGCCTGCGTGCTGCAGAATCTTTCCTTTATGTTCCCGCTGGGCCTGCTGTATTTTTGGTAGGCGATTTGATGGCTGGCGGTGTTCCCAAGGAAAAACTGATCTTTTATATCGTCGGCTGTGTGGTGTGCATTGGCTTGATCCTGCTTACCACATATTCCAGTACAACGCCACGTATTTTGCCACCTATACGGAAAGCGGCGTGCGGCGGATTACGCTGGCGGAACGGCTGCGAAAGATTCCGCTGTCCTTCTTCGGGAAAAAGGATTTGGCGGACTTGACCAGCACTATCATGGCCGACTGCACCTTTTTGGAGCAGAGCTTTTCCCATTTCGTTCCCGAACTGGCAGGCTCCATCATTTCCACCGTTTTAATTTCCATCAGTCTTCTGGTATTCGACTGGCGCATGGCATTAGCGGCGCTGTGGGTGCTGCCGGTGGCCTTTGCCATTGTAGGCTTCTCTGCAAGGGTGCAGGAACGGCTCAATCAGAAAGCGATGGATGTAAAGATGGCTTGCGCGGACGGGATTCAAGAGTGCATTGAAACCGTGCGCGACCTGAAAGCCAACAACGCCGAGCAGGAATACCTAAAAGGGCTGGAAAAGAAAATCCGCGCCGTGGAACATCGCTCCATTCTCAATGAGTTTGGGTTGGCTGCCTTTGTGGTATCGGCTTCACTCATATTAAAGCTGGGAATTGCCACCGTTGCACTGGTAGGCTCGATTCTGCTGATAGCAGGCAGTCTCGATGTGCTGACATTCTTTATATTCCTGCTTGTTGTTTCACGGCTTTACGACCCGCTGCAAGGGGCGCTGCAAAATCTGGCGGCGGTCATCAGCACCCGTACCAATATCGCCCGCATGAATGAAATCCTCGATCATCCCATTCAGCAGGGAGAAAGCACGCTCTCCAACAAAGGCTACGATATTACCTTCGACCATGTAGGCTTTGCCTACAACACAGGGGAAACCGTACTGAAAGATGTTTCCTTTACTGCAAAACAGGGTGAAGTCACGGCCTTGGTGGGGCCTTCCGGCGGCGGCAAAACGACGGTGTCGCGGCTGTCGGCAAGGTTCTGGGATGTGAGCCGGGGGAAAATCACTGTGGGCGGCATGGACATTTCCAAGATTGACCCGGAGGCACTGCTCTCCCTGTTCTCCATCGTGTTTCAGGATGTTACCCTGTTTGACAATACCATTCTGGAAAATATCCGGATTGGGAATAAGGACGCAACCGATGAACAGGTTTTGGCCGCTGCAAGGCTTGCCAATGTGGATGAATTTGCCGAAAAGCTGCCGGAGGGCTGGCATACCCAAATTGGGGAAAACGGCTGCCAGCTTTCCGGTGGAGAGCGGCAACGAATTTCCATCGCCCGGGCTTTCCTGAAAAACGCGCCGATTATTCTTTTGGACGAGGCAACCGCTTCCCTGGATGTGGAGAATGAAACCTTGATTCAAACCGCCCTTTCCCGCCTGATCGCAGATAAGACCGAAATCGTGGTGCTTTCTGGAAGGAACTGTGGCCGAAGAAGGCGCACCGGAAACATTGTTGAAGCAAAACGGCTTATATGCCCGAATGGTGAAGCTACAGACGGAGAGCCAGAATTGGAAGCTGGCGTAAAGTCTTTATTTCTTCCAGTTTTATTATCTGCCGCATCGGCTATAAGTTTGAAATTTGAGAAATAACATCATGGCTTATGAAAAGCCATGATGGTATTTTTTTTGCGAAAACACCTATAAAAAACACCCTTTAAAAATGTCACGACTAATAGAGAGGTATTTTTAAATTTTTCTGCTGAACCCCCGTAAAATCCCTCAAAATGAAATGACTATTAGAAGGGTATTTTTGTGTTTGTCCACGCAATAATTCCCTCGAAAATGTACGGATATATGAAAGGTATTCTGAGTCATTTCAAATTTATTTTCAAAGGGGGTGTCATTTTGCTTTCAAAATGTACGGATAAATAGAAGAGTGTGTTTTGACCGTCCAAAAGGAGGTGATAGAAATCAAAGAGAAAATCCCCGTGATGACCTACTCCCAATACCGCAGAGCTAGAAAGCTAGTCCATCAGTGCTGCAACTATGAGAGCGGGAACTGCCTTGCCCTTGACGATGGAGTTCACGGGTGCAAAATCAGATGACTTTGTGGGGAGAGGACGAGCAGCGTAATGAATGAGCTTTGTTTGAATAGGGAAAGCGAATGATATGGAGCTTGCGAGGACGAGTTTGCGTGCAAAGCATTTCCTACTTTCTGCTGTGCAACTGGTTCCGTGCCGCTGTCCTGCCTTTGGATGAACCTCTGGTGACTGCTTTGCTTCATCGGAAAGAACATAAACGGTGCGCTGTCTGCGGACAATCCTTTCTTCCCGGTTCCAACCGGGCAAAAATACTGCAAGTCCTGCGCCGCTATCGTTCACCGCAGGCAGAAAACAGCCAGTGACCGGAAAAGGCGGGCTGCCTGCGGACAATTAGAGACGAAAAGGCTTGATTCTGCGGGCTTTGCAAGCACCGGTCAACGGATAGAGGGATAAATCCTTATGCCCGCCCAGAACGAGCTTCTAATTGTCCGCACAGGCTCCTGACCTAAACGGGATTTCCCCAGACAGGCAGCAGGCTGAGTACATATAGGTTCCCGCATTTCATTTTGTCTGCCTAAACGGGAATATCCAGGATTGGTTTTTTCAGAACATGGCAAAGCTGACGCTCTGGAGCGCCCATATCCTGTTTTTCAGTCCGTGGCTTTCCCGCCTGTCAGACAGCCCGGATTTAGACGGTAGTTAATAAGAAAAGAGTTAAATACAAAATAGTCAATATCAATCTATCTATCATAGCGATGATGGATAGAAAGGAGAATTTATGATTCCATACAAAACAGATACCGATATTTCGTCTTATATCATTTTCCACGATTCCTTATCCCCTGGATTTATCCAATGACGCCAAGGTGCTGTACGCCCTGCTTTTTAGACCGGGCGAGGGATTTCACAGGAAGAAAGGATACATCGAAGCAGATGGGACTATCCGTCTGTACTTTACTGTGGAGGACGCCAAAGCGAAACTTCGCCGAAGCAGGCAGGTGGCAACACGGGTGTTTCATGAACTGGAATCCTGCGGTTTGATCTTCCGCCGGAAACAGGGGCTTGGCAGACCGGCTGTGATCACCCTGAATCTGCCAGCTAAAGAAAGGAGGAGCGCCAATGATTGATGACCAAAAGCTGTATGAGCTGCTGAAAGACTTTGACCCCGCAGTAGGGGAACGGATGGAAAAGCATTTCAAGGATGGGGCGTTTTATTTTGACCTTGGCGGCAGCAGCTATCCTTTTCTTTGAGGGGAATACCGTCTATACGGTCATTCCCCACTTTGCGGAAAAAAGGCTCGGAAGGGATCGTGAAGAAGCTGAAGCGGCTGATGGAAAAAGATTTGAAAGAGAAAGAACCGGAAAGATAGCTGAAAAAGCCAATCGGAGCGTTATAATAAAGGGCAACCGTTTACTTGGCTGCCTGAACAGAAAGGAGAAGCAAATGAACCAGCAGCCAGAGAAAATCACCGCTTTATACTGCCGCTTGAGCCAGGACGACGCCCTGGACGGAGAAAGCAATTCCATTACCAATCAGAAAAGCCCTGCTGAGCAAATACGCCGCCGATCACGGATTTCGGAATACCGGTTTTCGTAGACGATGGATTCTCAGGGAACCAGCTTTCAAAGGCCGGGGTTCCAGGAGATGATGCGATATGTGGAGGATTACGCGTATCCGCTGTAATTGTCAAAGACTTGTCCCGGCTCGGCAGGGAGTATTCCTATATGGGGCGTTTGCAGGATTTCATTTTCCCGGCTTACGACGTCCGCTTTATCGCAATCAATGATGATGTGGACAGCGCCAAAGGAGAAAATGATTTTGCCGTTTTCAAAAAATGTGTTCAACGATTATTACGCAAAGGACACCAGCAAGAAAATCCGGGCGGTTGTCAAAATGCGGGGCGAAGCTGGGGAGCATATCGCCAGCAATCCGCCTGTATGGGTACATAAAAGACCCGCAAGGATAAAAAAGAAATGGATTGTAGACGAAGAAGCGGCAAAGGTGGTGCAGCGTATCTTTCAACCTCTGTATTGCGGGGAAAAGCCCCATGTAGATCGCAAAATCCTCACAGCCGACAAGGTGCTGACTGTTACCGCCTATCACGCCAGGCAAAAGGGCTGGGCTATGCCGGAGAACCTATACCGTTGGAATACCAACGCCGTGCTTAATTTTGGAGCGGCGAGGTACACGGCTGTACCGTGAACTTCAAGACCTATACCAAGTCCCTGAAATTCAAAAACGGATGGAAAATCCGGTTGAGAACCAGCGAATTTTTGAGGACACTCAGCCCGCCATCATTGAGAAGGGCCAGTGGGAACGGGTGCAGGAACTGCGGAAGAACAAACGCAGGCCGACAAAACAGGAAGAACCAGCATTTTCTCCGGCCTGCTCTACTGCGCCGACTGCGGGGGCCAAGCTGTATTTCTGCACCTGCAATACCTACAAAGACGACAGCCAGAATCATTTTGTCTGCTCAATTACAAGAGCAACACCGGCTCCCTGCAAAATCCATTATATCCGGGAACAGGTGCTTTACCGGATCGTGCTGGAAACCATACGGCAGACATTGAGTTATGGTCCGTATGTTCCGGAAGGATTTCAAACTGGAGATGCTGGCGCAGGACGAGGAAAGCCGCAAGGCCGAACTGGCAGAAAACAGAAAGCCCTCTCCGGGGCGAAAAAACGGATGGAGGACTTGGACCGGATTATCCAGCATATCTATGAGGACAATGTGCTGGGCAAGCTGTCTGACAGCCGGTACCTAAAATTATCCCGCCAATATGAGAAGGAGCAGGCAGAGATTGAGCAGCTTGCCGCCGTACTGGAACGGGAAATTGAAACACAGGCCGGGCAGGTTTCCGATGTGAACGAGTTTCTGAAGCTGGTGGACAAGTACCTGGATATTCCGGAACTCGACGCCGCCATCCTCAATGAGCTTGTGAGCAGGATCGTGGTGGCACAGCCCGGTAAGGGAGAACGGAAGGAAGCAGGTGCGAATCGACCTGCATTTCACCTGTGGGGCAATCCGCATCCCCTGAAGATTGGAAGGGAGTCCCTAAATGAATCGGAACCGGCGTGACCTAACACGCCGGTTCCTACCAAAATTCTTTTACTTCCTGGGACGTTGCCTAACGTGGAGGGGCCTTTCGGAAGCCCCGCGTTTTTGCCTTACAAAAAGGCAAAAAAGCCGATGCTTACTGCGAGTAGGGCAGCGGATTCTCCGTTTTCAAGGATATAATCAACGCCTGACCCATATAAATTGGGAAAGATGTCAGAGATGCTCAACCGGGATTGTACGAATTCCGTTTTTCGTAATTGCTATATGCAACCGCGGCTAATCGATAAAGCGGCAGCAACCTGCTCTTTGTGTAGTTGTTGCTATCGCGTAACTCCCGTATTCTTTTATATATTTTGCCATGCCATCATCTCCTGATGAATATTATATATGACACAGAAGAAAAAACACTGACTTTTTGACACAAATCGTGTCAAAATATTTTTAGATGATACAAATCAAGTCAAACAAGGAGGGAGCGGTATGGTAGTAGAAAGGCTGTCGACGATATTTTGGCAAGGAGCAGGGGAAACGCCGGAGGCCGGAGCGGCTGCATGAACAGTTCTTTTGCAGACGCTGACAAAAGAGCAGCGCTGCCTTCGCCACTCTGATCGACGAAAAGACATGGAGCGAGGGCTGGCACAGGAACAGAACTTTGCGGCAGGGCTGACATTAGGGTCTGGGGCTGGAGGTATTTGCCGCGACGAAGAGGAAAGCTGCCGGTAGAAAGCGGCCTGCCTGATGGAAAAAGAAAAGAGCCACAGGCTCTTTTTTGATGGAAAATAGAAGGATTGCTTTTTGCCGAGCGGCTTAGAGCAGGGCGTTGAGCGCATCCAAAAACGCTTTGGCGTCGTTTGCTGCGCGGCCTTTGTATTGCACGGCTATTTTCATGCGTGGTATGCCCCAGCAGGATATCGCCGCCGGCAGGGCATCCCGGATAGAGAAACTTGATCATTGGTGCCATGGCCATAGCCGAAATCCTGAAACGTATGCTCCGGCCTTTCCAGGGCGGATACGGGCAAAACGGTTTCTGGCCGGCAGGCCGAGGACGTTGGGATCGCGCTGGATGGTGACGGTTTGCTGGATCGGTATCCAGCGTGAGCTTGGCGCCGACGCAGGAAACGGAATAGGTTGCCATGGGAAATGCCCAATTCAAAAAATGGATTTTCCTGCATTGTATCACTTTTTTCTAAAGACGGTTCCGGCGGTACAGCCACCGGCAAACAGGGCGTTTATTGGTTGAAAAAGCGGATACCCCATGATACTTTCCTCCTACTACGCAGACGAACAGACGGACAAGGAGGAGATAGCGGTATGGATTGAGCGATGCGCTGCTGTTTTTCGCGGTGCTGGCGCTGTTTGCATCGGCGTGGCAGCGGGCTGGCCCAGGGAACGGACAGGCGGAACAGGCGGGAGACCGGAGCACGCTTTGCCCCGGAACGAAAGGAAGGACAAAGCGCAGGGCCGGGGGCGGCCGGCGCGGACAAAGCGAAGGAAAAGCCGCTGTGCACGGCGTTGGATAACCTGACGGCCTATGGCACGAACCGGCAGCAGACAGAGGTGGAGGACAGGCAAGTGAAATTTGGGAGGAATGAAAGCGGCCGATAGCCGGGAACAAGGCGTAGAAACGCATTGCGGCGGAGAAAATAGAAAAAGCATTCCTGCGAAGGGAAAAGGCAGAGCGCGGAGAATAAGGCAAATAGAAACAGGCCGAGGACAGCGGCCAAGCCCCGGGGCAGGGGCAGAGCAAAGCACGAAAGACAGGCCGGAAAAGGAACCGCCCACTGGGCAAATAGAAACAGGCCGAGGACAGCGGCCAAGCCCTCGGGGCAGGGCAGAGCAAAAACATCAAAGACAGGCCGGAAGAACCGCCACTGGGCGGGAGGAGGGACAGATGTTTACACGGAACGGAACGGGAAAGCGTACCGAGAGCGACGCACGACGGGAGACATGGCAGCAACGCGGAGTATCGTACCACGAACGCAACCCTATACGCCCAAACCGACAAAAACCACCGGTATTTTGCAGGAGACCAATGGCGCGGCGCGTGTTTGGGGAAGCATTTCGCCGGTACGATTTAACTTTATTAAGCCTACGGTGCTGTACAAGGTATCCACCGTGGCGCAGAACACCATGAGCCCTGCACACTATGAACCCAACGCATTTTCCATGCTGGCAGGGCAGGGGAAAAACCAGGAGGGCGCACAGCTATTTTTGCAGGCGGCGAGAAGATCTGCCAGAAGCTGAACGGGCACGCCTCCCGGATGTGGGAAAAAAACAAGATGGACACCATGCTGTGGGACTGTGTGCTGGAGGCCGCCATTGCGGCGACGCATTTTTTACTACTTTACGAAAAGGACGGCGAGGTGGTGTGTGAACAGGTGGACACCACCAACGTGTATTTCGGCAACGAGAACGAACGCGACCTGCAAAAGCAGCCGTATATTCTGATTGCATTTCGCCGACGGTGGGCAGGTGCGGCGCGAGGCCAAGCAAAACGGCGTGCCGGAGGACCTGCTGCGCCAGATCGTACCGGACGACACGGCCACCCAGGCCGGCGACAGCGCCAAGACCGAGGTGGAAACCGACGAGGACGGCGGCAGAGTGCAGTATGGTGGTGCTGGAGCTTTCCAGAAAGACGCACAAGGACGGGCGGCGCTGCGTGGTTTCCGCAAAAGCACGCGGTATGGAGATACAGCCTGAACGCGACCAGGGGCACGCGATGTACCCGATGGCGCACATGGCTTGGGGGAGCCCATCAGGGCTGCTGCCGCGGATACGGCGAGGTGCGCTTTTTTGATCGATAACCAGATCGAGGAAAACAAAACCTGGCCAGGCGCGCGGTGGCGGTGATGCAGAGCGCATACCCCAAGATGATCTACCGCACGGACGCCATCGGCGACCCGGAAGCGCTGTATAAAAACGGGCGCATCCATTGGGGTGAACGACATGAACGCGCAGGATGCAGAACTATGTGCGGTATTTGAGCCCGGCCAGCACATCGCCGGATGCCTACACGCTGACAGAAGAGCTGTGGAAGTGACGCGCAACCTGGCGGGCGCCAGCGAAGCGGCGCTGGGCGACATCAACCCGAAAACGCCAGCGGCAAGGCCATTTTGGCGGTACGCGACGCAGCGGCGGCCCCGCTGAGCCGGCAAATCGCGGCATACCGGCAGTTTGTAGAGGACATCGGGCGCGTTTGGTTTGATATGTGGGCGGCGTACAGCCCGGAGGGCAAGGCGGTGCTGGTGACTGTGACGGACGCGATGGGGCGCGAGGTACAGGCGGTGGAGATCATCCCGTATGAGGCGATGCAAAGGCTGAAGGTGCATGTGAACGTGGATGTTTCGCCCAGCGACGCATACAGCAAATACGCCGTGGAGCAGAGCCTGGAAAACTGCCTGGCCAGCGGCTGGATTACATTTGAGGAATATGTAGAGGCGCTGCCGGCGGACAGCGCGGCCCCCTAAGGGCAAGCTGACCGGAGATCTTGCAAAAGCGGGCGATGGCAGCGCAGCCAGCCCCTATCTCGGAACGGGGGGACAGGCGCTATGATATGCAGGCATTGCCAGCTGGTGGAAATGGAACGGGTGCGCAGAGAAGGGGGAGACGAACCTGTACCGCTGCCCCAAATGCGGCGCAACACAGAGGATGACGGCACAGCAACAGCGGCGGCCAGAGCGCGAACAAATGCAAAAAGCGCGCACGAAGGACGCATAAAGCCGGCGGCGCTACTAGGCGGAAGCAAAAGAAAGTATAGATGAAAATGCTTCCCCGGGGCAGAAAGCATGGCTAGGCACAGAAGAGGAGCCGGACGAGGCGGCGCCTACTAGGCGAAGGTTTGGGCAGGACGAAAGCGAAATAAGGCCCCTGGGGCAGAAAAAGCATGGATAGGCACGGAAGAGGAGCCGGACGAGGCGGCGCCTACTAGGCGGAAGCAAAAGAAAGTATAGATGAAAATGCTTCCCCGGGGCAGAAAGCATGGCTAGGCACGGAAGAGGAGCCGGACGAGGCGGCGCCTACTAGGCGGCAGAGGCAAGGAACGGAGAGGGGCCGGACGAGGCGGCGCCTACTAGGCGGAAGCAAAAGAAAGTATGGATGAAAATGCTTCCCCGGGGCAGAAAGCATGGCTAGGCACGGAAGAGGAGCCGGACGAGGAAGCGGGCACTGCCCGCCCCCCGACGGGGGTAAAACGGGCCCGACAGGGAGGAGGAGCATCATGATGCAAGAAAAAGACAGAACAGAACTGGACACAGGCGGACAGCGCGCCCGGCGCAAGCAAGACCAGGCGGCCCTTTGGCGGAGACAGGGACGGATGCGGCCAAAGAGGCCGCCGGGCCGAGGGGGTACGGAGCCCATGGCGGCACCCATCCCGGGGCAGAGAGGATGGCAGGGCACAAAACAAAGGGCCCGAGGAGGAACCGCTGTATAGCCAGGCCGAGCTGCAAAGGGAGCTGGACCGCGTAGCGAAAAAGGAGCGCGAGCGCGGACGGCGGCAGGCGCAAGAGAGCAGCAGGCGGGCACGCAGCCATAAGGCGGCGCGGACGGCACAGATCAGCAGACGGAACGCGAAAACGCACAGCGCGCCACAGCGCCGGACGGCGAAACGGGCAGGAGGGCGGCACGGCAGCGGCAGAACAAAGCACGGAGGCAGACCCGGCCGACCTTTTGACGCTGAACAGCAGCGCATGTTGGGGCGCGCGATGGCGGACAAGGCCATCCAGGAGGGTGACGAGGCGGTGCAAAGGGGCATCGAACGGCTTTTGCTCAAAGAGGAGCCCTGACAGCCCGTGAGGACGAAACGCTGTTTTGCTATTCAACCACGCTTCGCTGAAGGCCTGTGCCGAGGAACTGACCAAGCGCGGCGTGGACGGGGAGAGCATCGTAAAAGACAAGGACTTTATCGCCTTTGCGGAGATGATGCGCAGCGACGTGCCGCTGCTAAAGGTTTACGAGCAATACGCCCGCACCCGGGGGCATCAAGGCAAAAGCCGGCCCACCGGCTCGGTATAGGGGCAGGGGCCCGCGGGGCGCGCCGTATTTTAGCCAGGAACAGGTACGGGCACATGACAAGAAAGGTAAGAGCACACTACGACGAAATCGAAAAGAGCCGCCGCTTTTGGAGATAGCGGGCCGGCACAGAACAAAGGAGAGAAAGCATTATGGCATATACCAAATTTATTCCGGAGCTATGGGCGGAGAAGATCCAGCGGAAAACGAAAAGATGCTGGTGCTGGCAAAGCTTTGCAACCGCCAGTGGGAAGGCGAACTAAAGAAAAGGGCGATACGGTGCATATCTTGGGCATCGGGCGCGCCCACCATCGGGGGATTATGACGGCAGCCATCGAAGCGCCGGAAACGCTGGCGGATACCTCCATTCCGCGGGTGATCGACAAGGCCAAGTATTTCAACGTGCTGGTGGACGATGTGGACCGCCGCCAGGCTGCGGGCGATATTATGGAATACATTTGCAGGAGGCCAGCGAGGCGCTGGCCGTGCAGGAGGATAGCGACATTGCAACCTGCATTTCCGCCGGCGTGAAGAGCGAAAACAAGATCGCGGCCGCCAGCGTGACGGCCACTGGCGATACCAGCGCCCGCCGCTATCTGCAAAAAGGCAAAGACCATGCTGTATAAAACGGCGTGAAGAAAACAGCGAGATTGTGGCGGTGGTAAGCCCGGACTTTTGGAACGGGTGGAGATCGAGGTGGAAAACCTGGAGACGGACAACACCAAGACGCGACCAACGGCTTTGTGGGTAAGACCAGCGGCATTTCGCTGTATCTTTCCAACAACATCCACACCGAGAGCACGAAAGAGCACATCTATGTGATGACGCGGCGCGCGGTGGCGCATGCCAGCCAGATCAACGAGGTGAAAGCCTATTCGCCGGAGGATCTGTTTGCAGACGCCGTCAAGGGCCTGAACACCTACGGCACCAAGGTGGTGCGCCCCGGCGAGCTGGTGGTGCTGGAAGTAACGGCCTACGCATAACTGGGCCAAAGAAGGGCCAGGGCAAGCCCCCCGAACGGCCCCTAAAAACGCAAAGGGAAAAGGAGGGGAAACACATGACGCTGGGACAGGCCAAATCGGCGGCGATGATGCTGATCGACCAATACACGCCGGACAGCCCGCCGACAGACGACGAGGAAACGCTTTCTAAGCTGAACTGCCTGGTGGAGCTGGCACAGGTGCAGCTTTGCCAGATCAAGAAAAAGGAGCGGCGCTGCGTTTTTGAAAGCCAGGGCACGGTGGATCCGGAGACAGGGATGCTGACGTTTGCCCTGCCAAAGCGATTTTTACCAGCTAAGGCGGGTGACGATGGCCGATACCGGGCAGGAGGCCTGGGCAGAGATCTATGGCGATACGCTGGAAACGCAGGCCGGGCACGGAACGATGATCTTGCAATACTATGCCTACCCGCCGGAGATCACCGACGATACGCCGGACGACACGGCGCTGGAGCTGGACAGGGACACGGCCCAGGTGTTGCCGTATACGGTGGCGGCGGACCTATTGAAGGCCGACCCATCGGCGGACTATGCCCCGTTTGAGGCCAAGTATATGGGGCTTTGGCCAATTTGGACCCGAGGATGAGCGCGGGGCGGCTGGTGATCTCTACGCCGGAGCAAAGGGGGCTATGATGGCGAACTTTCTGCTATGACATTCCGGCCAGGCGCACGAAAAAGCGCGCGGGTGCGCACCTACCAGCGCCTAAAGGGCGTGGATTTTTCCTCGGACGAGGCGCAGGTGGCGCTGCAGCGCAGCCCCAACAGCCTCAACATGTACAAAAACCACAGCGTGGAGCTGGGGCAGTGTGGAAACGCGGCCGGGGTTCCGGCGGCAGGTGGTTTTTCCTGAAAAGGAGGACAACACGGTATACGGACAGCTGTTTTTTTGAAAACAGGACCAAGACCGTGACCAAAGATACAGCCGCTGTTTCATGTGGGGGATACGCTGTATCTTTTGGGAGAGCTACCCGCAAAAGGCGGACACGCTGGACGAAACCGGACAGAACCCCGGGCTATCGGCGCTGTATACCGGCCTTTGCTGCCAGGACAGCGCGATGATGGTGTTTGACGGCAGGTATACATTCTGGACGGCGCACATTACCTTTTGCTTTGACGGCGAAACGGTGCAGGAGGTAAAGAGCCCTGGCGCTGACGCCCACGACGTATATCGGCCGCGATCCGCTGGGCGGCGGTACGCAGTATCAGCAGAGAAACCTATTGCAGGATGCGTTTATCAACACGTTTTTGTCCGACGGGAAGAGCCAGGACTATTACCTATCCATGACGGACATTGACGAGGTGGTGCGCGTGGAGGTGGACGGCCGCACGCTGAGCGCGGACGAGTACACAGTGGACGCTGAAGAGGGCAAGGTGACGTTTACAAACGTGCCCCCCGCACCGCAGACCCCAGGGCAGGACACCGTTTGATCGAGGCAAAAAAGCACACCGACGGCTATGCGGCGCGCATTGAAACCTGCCGCGTGATGGCGGTGTTTGACAACCGCCTGTTTTGCGCCGGCAACCCGGAAACGCCCAATGTGGTGTATTTTTCCCAGCGCAACGACCCACGTACTTTGGCGAGATCACCTACGAGACGGACGGCAAGGGAGCCGACGGCTGTGGTGGGGTTCATGCGCATCGGCAGCCAGCTGGCCGCCATCAAGGAGGAAAGCCAGCAGGAGGCCACGGTATTTTTGCACCAGCCGGTGGAAACAAACATAGAGCTGAGCCCCAAAAGCTACCCGGCGGACCAGGGGCTTTCCGGCCTGGGGGTCGCAGGAAGGCGGATGTGTTTGAATTTTCTGGACGACCCGGTGTTTTTAACGACGATGGGGCTAAAGGCCATCGGCAAGCTGAGCATTGCCTCGGGCGCAGCATAGAGCACCGCTCTTCGCTGGTGGATGGACGGCTGGTCAACGAAAAAGGGGCTGGCAAACGCCCAGCTTTGTGCTTGGCGGGGGTATTTGATCTGCCTGGTAGACGGGCGGATGTACCTGGCGGACAGCCGGCAGACCTATGTGCAGGCCGCCACATGGGGCATACCGAGTATGAATGGTATTTTGGGACAACATCGGCGTGTATGACGGCAGCGGCGCGTTCCGCCCGGCAGTCAGCATGCTGGCGTATAAGGACCAGCTGTATATCGGCACGGACAACGGAGTGGTACTCACCTTTAATACCGACAGGATCAAAAGGACGACAGCGGGGAATTGTCCGCCGAGGCGTACACCGACGACGGCGGCCCATCTTTTGGTGCTGGACCACGCCGTTTTGACGCCCTGGGCCAGCCCAACCGCGTAAAACGCGACAACAAGCGCGGCGGCGTGCTGGAATTGAAGAGCATGAGCCACGGGCAGGTGAAGGGGCAAGGTGCGCACCAACCGCGCGCCGTGGAAGGAATTTGTGCGGGTGGATGGCGGGTATTTCGATTTTACCGATCTAAACTTTGCCGATTTGAGCTTTGCCACAGAGGAAAAAGTCGCTGGTGTCGTTCCAGAGCAAGCAAAAGCGCTGGGTGAAAAAGCAGCTGATGTTTTACGGAGACGAAGCGGGGCGCCCGGCGGCCTGTACGCCATCACCATGGAGGCGTTTTGGCAGGCTATTACAGATAGGAGGAGACCATGGCGTTTACAAAACTGACAACGGATGTGGAAAACATCCAAAAGCTGGCGGATAGGCCGCAGCTTTCGGCCCAGCAGCTAAAGGCTGCGTTTGACGGCGCAGGGCGGACATCAAGCAGTATCTGACGGAGACGCTGGTGCCGGAGATGGAGGCTGTGACGGCGGCGGAAAGCATCGGCGCTACGTATCTTGGCGACGGCGACCCGCACCCGGAAAACAGCCGCAATGTGCAGGCCAAGCTAAACTATTTATATGAGCAGATCAAGCAGGCGCAGATGGGGCAGATCCCGGACCGCAGCATTGAGAGTAAAGATCGCCAGCGGCACGCTGACAAAAAACGAGCTGGCGGATGGGGCTGTGACAACGGAGCTGGCGGACGGGGCCGTGACAACAGCCAAGCTGGCCGGCGGGCTGCTGGATCTGTGCCCGGTGGGCATGGGGCTGGTATGGTGGAGCGATACGCTGCCCAGCGACAAATGGATGCTGGCCGGCGGAACGCTGACGCCGGGGACGCATGACGCGGCCATCGCGTTTTTGGCGGCACGACGCTGCCGGATGTAAAGGGGCGCGTGATCGTAGGCGCGACACGGGCACGGCGGCGTTCAATGCGCTGTACCGCACAGGCGGGGCGCAGACCGTGCAGCTGACGGCAAACGAACTGCCGAGCATCAGCGGGAATATTGAAATGCACAGCATCTATACCGGCACGAACGTAGCGGATGTAGGCGGTGTATTTTCCGGGGGTAAAAATATC
>VOFH01000557.1_pt1 | contig 22001 bp, 22 predicted proteins | sample 5384091 | NCBI WGS metagenome assembly VOFH01 (sample SAMN12384727, study PRJNA508395) | human gut metagenome | isolation source: healthy gut G | host: Homo sapiens
AACTGCAGGAACTGGCTCCCACCGGCGACCGCCGTCTGGCTGCAAACCCGCACGCAAACGGCGGCAAGCTGCTGCGTGACCTGCGCACCCCCGATTTCAAACAGTATGCAGTGGATATCCCGTTCCCCGGCTCTGTCGAGAAGCAGGATATGATCGAGCTGGGCGGTTACATCCGCGACGTGCTCAAGCTGAATGCTGATGCTAAAAACTTCCGCATCTTTGGACCTGACGAGACCATGTCCAACCGTCTGTACAAGTGCTTCGAAGCTACCCAGCGTGATTGGAACTCCACCATCATCCCGGGCGATGAATTCCTGGCAAACGACGGCCGCATCATGGACTCCATGCTGTCCGAGCATATGTGCGAAGGCTGGCTGGAAGGCTACCTGCTGACCGGTCGTCACGGCTTCTTTGCTTCCTACGAGAGCTTCATCCGCGTGGTGGACTCCATGGTTGCACAGCATGCTAAGTGGCTGAAGGTTTGCAGCCAGCTGCCCTGGCGCCAGAGCATTGCTTCCCTGAACCTGATCCTGACCTCCAACGTATGGCAGCAGGATCACAATGGCTTCACCCATCAGGATCCCGGCTTCCTGGATCACATCGCCAACAAGAAGGCAGACGTTGTCCGCCTGTACCTGCCGCCGGATACCAACTGCCTGCTGAGCTGCTTCGACCACTGTGTCCGCAGCCGTGACTATGTCAACGTACTGGTCACCTCCAAGCATCCGCGTCCCCAGTGGCTGACCATGGAGCAGGCTGTTAAGCACTGCACCCAGGGCAGATGCAGGACAAGCTGGTGGAGCACCACCAGTATATCACCACCCACGGCCAGGACCTGCCGGAGGTCCGGAACTGGACCTGGAACGAGGGACGCGGAAACGCTGGAGTCTCCCCTTGACCGCACCCCGGTTCTGTGGTATCTTAATGGTAACCGCTGGCTGAAGCCGGCACTCCGTTCCCTTCTGTTATGCAATCAATACCGCGAAGGTATGTTCCGCCCAGCAGGGCGCGCCGCCTTCGCGGTGTTTTTATGTCATTATGTAAATCAAAAGGAGAGATCATTTGTGACCCGAACCAACCGTCCCGTTCAAAACCTGGTAGTAGCCGCCCTGATGCTGGCCTTGGCTTACGTACTGCCCTTTTTCACCGGAAATATCCCGCAGATCGGCTCCATGCTGCTGCCCATGCACCTGCCCACCCTCCTGTGCGGCTTCCTCTGCGGCGGCCCCTGGGGGGCGGCAGTGGGCTTCCTGGCCCCGCTGATGCGCTCCGCCATTCTGGGGATGCCCCCCCCCTTCCCCACCGCCGTGGCCATGGCCGTGGAGATGGCCGTCTACGGACTGGTCTCCGGACTGCTCTACGCCCGCCGGCCCAAGAACCTTGGCGGGATCTACACCGCTCTGATCTCCGCCATGGCTGCCGGCCGTCTGGCCTGGGGCGCGGTCATGGTCATCCTGACCATGGGCAGCGGGAATGCCTTCACGCTGGCAGCCTTCTGGGCCGGCGCGGTGGCTAACGCCATCCCCGGCATTATCCTGCAGCTGGCGGCCGTCCCCGCCCTGGTGATGGCGGTCCAGCACGTCCGTCAGCCGGTCCCTCAGGAAGGCTGACCTATGGAACATCTGGCGCAGCTCCTGCAGGAGCACTTCCGTAACCACCCGGGCATGGAGCTTCGGGACGCCATCAAATTTCTGTACCAGAGCTCCATGGGGGGCGGTCACCTGATCGCCGACCCCCGCGGGGCTCTGGCCCGTCTGGAGGAGGAGTGGACCCGGACAGAGGGGGCCCCGGCACTTTCCCCCACAGAACCCCTGGGAGGCGGCCTGTGCCGCCTTTCCCTGGCCGCCTGTAAGGGACTGGGGCTCGCCCCCTCCACCGTTTTCGCTCTGTTTCTCCGGGGAACGGAGGAATTTTCCCGACAGCCGGAGCGGCTGGACCGGAGCCTGGAGCTTCTGTACCGCCTCCCCTTCCCCCCCAAGGAGATCGAGGCGGCTATCCGTCAGTACCGCGCCGCCGGCCTGCCGATGGTGGGACACAGTACGGCCTACCGTCAAGCCTTCTCCCCCGCCTATCGGGTAGTTCTCCAGTCGGACGCGGCCCTGCTCCCCCTTCTGGCCGCCATCGACCGCAGCCGCCGGGAGCACCCCCGGACGCTGACCGCCATGGACGGCCCCTGCGCCACCGGGAAATCCACTCTGGGCGCCCGGCTGGCCCGGCTCTACAGCTGTCCCCTGTTCCACATGGATGACTTTTTCCTCCCACCGGAGCGCAAAACGCCGGAGCGGCTGGCCCAGCCGGGTGGGAATGTGGACTATGAGCGCTTTTTTGCCCAGGTCCTCTCCCCTCTCTCCCGCGGAGAGCCCGTCCTCTATCAGCCCTACCGCTGTCATTCCGGAACTCTGGAAGCGGCCCGCACCATCCCCCCCGCCCCTCTGGCTGTGGTGGAAGGAGTTTACTCCCTGCGCCCGGAGTTCCAGTCCCTGTACCAGGTCAAGTGCTTCCTCACTGCCCCCTGGCCAGTTCGTGAGGCCCGCCTGCTGGACCGGTGCGGCCCGGACGGGCTGGAGCGCTTCCGGACTCTCTGGATCCCACTGGAGGATCAGTATTTTCAGGTGTTTTCTATTTCCGGCTCCTGTGATGTGCACCTGGAGACCGGCTCAGGTCAGGGCGGGGCACCGCGTACCCCCGCGGACTGAACCATAAGACGTCCGTCCAGGAGGCCACTGAAACAATAGACCGCCTGCAAAAAAAGCTGCTGAGAACGTCCTCAGCAGCTTTTCCTTGTCCAGATTGGAAAAGACGCACCCCGCACGGTCCGATCCAGCCATGTGTCAGGCACACAGGGTATGAAACTCATCATTCTATGGCAATACCCCCCTGGTCCAGACAATCTTCTGAACCAGGGGGGGCTTTGACAGGGTCCATTTTACCGGACCTGTTTGAAATGTGCTTGTTATAAGCGGAGAGAAATCAGTGGATCATGCTGGCGACCTCAGCGGCGAAGTCGTCCTCCTTCTTCTCGATGCCCTCGCCGGTAGCGAAGCGGGTGAAGGCCTTGACGGTGATCTGACCGCCCAGTTCCTTAGCAACGGCGGCCACATGCTTCTCCACAGAGATCTTGTTCTCCTTGACGAAGGCCTGCTGCAACAGGCAGTTCTCCTCGTAGTACTTGCCCAGCTTGCCCATCACGATGCCTTCCTTGACCTTCTCAGGCTTGGCGGCCATCTTGGGATCGTTGGCCATCATGGCCAGCTGGATCTCCTTCTCCTTGTCCAGGGTCTCCTGGGAGACGTCGGACTTGTCCAGGAAAGCGGGGTTCATGGCCGCGATCTGCATGGCCACGTCCTTGCCCAGCTCGATGACCTTGCCGGCCTCGATGCCCTCGACGGCCAGGTTCACCAGCACGCCGATCTTGCCGCCCATGTGGATATAGGGAACATTCACGCCCTCGGCATAGCGGACAAAGCGGCGGATCTGGATGTTCTCGCCGATGGCCAGCACCTTGTCGGCGGTGACGTCGGCCACGGTGCGGTCAGTGCCGGGGTAAGTGCAGGCCTTCAGAGCCTCCACATCGGCGGGGTTCTCGTTGGCCACGATGCCGGCCAGGGTCTTGACGAAGTCCTGGAACACCTCGTTCTTAGCAACGAAGTCGGTCTGGGAGTTGACCTCAATGACCACGCCAACGCCGTTGTCGGCCACGATGGCGTAGGACACGCCCTCGGCGGCCACCTTGCCGGCCTTCTTAGTCTGGGCAGCCAGGCCCTTCTCACGCAGCCACTCGATGGCCTTGTCGAAATCGCCCTCGGCCTCGGTGAGCGCCTTCTTACAGTCCATCATGCCAACGCCGGTCATCTCGCGCAGCTTCTGTACGTCCTTAGCAGTAATCGCCATGGTGCATTACCTCCATATAGTCGTAGTAAATGACGCCCGCGCATGGCGGGAGCCAGAATCAAATTTTTCAAAAAGCGCCCGCCCTTCGGCGGGCGCTTCAGAACGCGGGTCGAATCTTACTGGGCGGCAGCCTCAGTCTCGGCGGCGGGGGCCTCATCCTGGCCCTGCTTGCCCTCCTGAATGGCGTTGGCCATCACACCGGAGATCAGCTTGATGGCACGGATAGCGTCATCGTTGCCGGGGATGACGTAGTCGATCTCGTCGGGATCACAGTTGGTGTCCACGATGGCGACGATGGGGATGTGCAGCTTGCGGGCCTCGTTGATGGCGTTGCGCTCCTTGCGGGGGTCAACCACGAACAGCGCGCCGGGGAGCTTCTTCATCTCGACCACGCCGCCCAGATACTTCTCCAGCTTGGCGATCTCGCCCAGGTGCTTCATGACTTCCTTCTTGGGCAGCATGTCGAAGGTGCCGTCCTCCTGCATCTTCTTGAGCTGGTTCAGACGGTCCACGCGGCCGCGCATGGTCTTGAAGTTGGTGAGCATACCGCCCAGCCAGCGGGCGTTCACATAGTACATGCCGACGCGGCCGGCCTCTTCCTTGATGGCCTCCTGAGCCTGCTTCTTGGTGCCGACGAACAGCAGGGTCTCGCCCTTCTCGCCCAGGGAGCGGACGAAGCTGTAGGCCTCCTCCAGCTTCTTCACGGTCTTCTGCAGGTCGATGATATAGATACCGTTGCGCTCGGTATAAATGTAGGTGGCCATCTTGGGGTTCCACCGACGGGTCTGGTGGCCGAAGTGCACGCCGGCCTCCAGCAGCTGCTTCATAGATACGACTGCCATGATTGTTTCCTCCTAAAATTCAGTTTGATCTTTCCGGGCGCTTCATATCCCCCGCCAACCGAAAAATCTTTCCGGCACTGGGCGGAAAATCAGCGTTCCCAGGCATAATGCCCTGGTAGTATAGCACAGACAACAAAAAGATGCAAGTGATTTCCGAAAATTAGGCAGATAGAATTGTAGGAGTACAATACATATTGGACAGTTGAATAAAAAAGGATGAAGGATAAGGCCTCAGCGGTTATAGTTGAAGTTGTGAGCAACAACTGAACGAGAGGGGGCTATATCCTTCATGAGCAAGAGTATAACACAAGACATGGCATATCGGCAATCCCTGATGAAGTATGCGGCGTGAGCCGTGCCAGCCGGAAGTACAACAAGAGCCGCTCGTACATCTACTTCTGGAAGGCCCGCTGGGACGGAACGGCGGGCTCTATGGCCTGTCAGTCCCGGCGTCCCCACAGCCATCCAAATCAGCACACAGAAGCAGAACTCAAACTCATCCGGGATCTGCGCCGCCGAAATCCCAGCCTCGGCATGGTGGAACTGTGGCATCGGCTGCGGCTGCGGGGTTATACACGTCGTCCGGAGAGCCTGTTCCGGGTGATGCGGAAGCTGGGGATGTTTCCTGCAGCTGAGAAAAAACCAGCGTATAAGCCCAATCCCTACGAGCAGATGACCTATCCAGGCCAGCGGGTCCAGGTGGATGTGAAAGTCGTACCCCGCAGGTGTATTGCAGACTCGGAGCTGCGCTTGTTCCAGTACACTGCCATAGATGAATTCACCCGCCTGCGCTTCCTGGCCGCCTATCCCGAGCAGAGCACCTACTCTTCTGCTGACTTTCTGAAGCGGTTGTTCAAGTGGTATGCCCGCCGGGGCATCCGGGTGGAGTGTGTCCAGACGGACAACGGATTTGAGTTCACCAATCGTTTCTCCAACAGCAAACATGACCTGCCCACCCTGTTTGAGGCTACCGCTGCACAGCTCGGTATACACCACAAGCTCATCCGTCCCTACACGCCCCGCCACAACGGCAAGGTGGAGCGCAGCCACAGGGAGGACCAGAAACGCTTCTATGCCTGCCACAGTTTTTATTCTCTGGACGATTTTGATAAGCAGCTCGCCGTCCATAACCGCCGCTCCAATAACTTTCCCATGAGGCCCCTCGCATGGCGTTCGCCACGTGAGTTCACTGTCCAATATGTTTGACAAACCTACATTTCCGAAAATTAGGCAGATAGAAGATATTGATTTTAATACTTCGAGCACGCTTGCTAATTACCTCCAAAATATACTATAATTGACGGGAATCTCCCTTATGTTTTTAGATTCGTGGAAATTACAAGGTATCTCTTGGGAGAGCATACTTCCCATATAGAATAGAACGGAGGAATACATCATGAATCCAAATGAAACTCAGAAACGCAGGCTCCCAGATTATCTCAAGCGCCTTTTCACGATCAAAGCCATGTCAGTCATCCTCATCATCGCCCTGCTTATATTTGGCGTGATCGGCTGGAACAAGTACCTCTCACTCGACAACAAAACAACCTCGCTCGGCTTTGAAAACATCGGCGAGTTCGCAACGCAGGCCGCCTATTGTACCACAGTCAACACGGAAGAGGCCGCTCAGAATATCTGGGGCATCGAAATCCCCTTTACTCAGAGCAAATACACATACAGCTATGATTCTATCATCAAGGCAGGCTTTGATTTTTCTCAAATCACTTGGAGCGTTAACGAGGAAAAACAAATAATCCGTGTCACACTCCCCCCAGTAAGGATTTTAAGTCACGAGATCGATCTTGACTCCTTTAAGCTATATCACGAAGCAGAAAGTATCTTCCGTCAGGTCACTCTGGACGAACATAATGCCGCCCTGACACAGATGAAAAAGACCGCTGAACAATCGGCTATCAACAATGGTCTATTCGAAGACGCCATTCAAAATGCCAAAACACTTCTATACGGATTTTTCTCCCAACAATATGATCTGAGCCAGTATCAGCTTGAATTTTCTGAACAGTAAACAGGAAGGTGTTTTATGAAAAAGAAAATTTTTATCATTCTTGGCATCATTGTAGCCGCAATCTTTCTCTTCTACTTTGCACTGTTTTTGACAGCATAACTCAAAGAGGATTTTCTATTGATAACGCCATAATTCTAAAAAAGCCATGTGGAATCGCCGAACAAGCAATTTCACATGGCTTTTCCGTTCAATAGGGCGTAGATGCTTCTGTATGGCGCATCTGCCGCTCCAACAGCTCCACATTTTCCCGCAATCTCCCGTCCTCCGGCGACAGGGCCAGCGCCCGGCGTGCCTCCTCCAGGGCCAAAGCGGTCCGCCCCGTATGGTAAAACGCCTGACAGCGCAGATCATGGGGCAGGCTGCCCCACGCCTCCGGCTCGCAGATGTAGGTGCGGGGTCGCTCTTGGACCGCCAGCGCCTGACCGGCGGCATACAGCACACCGTCCCACTCCTCCCGCTGGTACAGCAGACGGGCCAGCTCCACCCATGGTTCCCGAAGATAGGGGGCCTCCGCCGCGGCCCGGAGATACCACTCCAGCGCCTCGTTCTGACGGTCCAGTTCAAGGCAGGCCCGTGCCAAAAAGCGCATGGAGGCCGCCCGTTCGTCCCGCCACACCGCCTGCGGCATGGCCAGATGGCGCTCCAGGGTGCGGATGCACTCCTCCCACCGGCCCCGGAACAGATACTCCCGGCCCAGATAGTGCATATTCCGGTCGTCCTCCGGGTCCTCCTCCACAGAAAGTTCCAACAGGGGCAGGTACTGTCCCCGGGATTTCTCCGGATCCGGGTGGTGGTCCAGCTGGATCCCCTCCGCCGCCACAGTGGGCCCTGGAGCGCCCTCTCCCTCCCACTGGAGCACCTCGTGCACCGGGTGGACCCACCGGTAGCCCCGGCGGGCGTGGATCTTATCACTCCAGAACACAACACCCTCTGAGCCGTCCTGCTGAAAGCTCCAGGTATAGCGGTAGGAGGCCCGGCCGCAGCCCGGCCTCCAGGCCCGCTCCAGTGCCTCCCGCCACCCTGGATGGAACGCCTCATCCAAATCGGCGCAGACACACAGGTCCACATCCTCCGGCACCAGCTCCAGGGACCGGTTTCGGGCCGCATCGAACCGCCAGGGAAGGATCCGCTCCACAGTGACCTGCGCACCCCGGGCCCTCAAGCGCTCTACGGTGCCATCCTCCGACCCGGTATCCAGCACCACCACCAGATCGGCCTCCCCCATGGAGTCCATCCAGCCGTCCACAAATTTCTCCTCATTTTTACAGATCGCGTAGACACATACCTTGTACTGTCCCATTTCCGCCACCTCCTGATTCCTCCTCAAGCTTTTTTCAAGACTCAGGGCGGCGTCCAAATGAGAACGCCGCCCATGATTCAGGATCCTTCTCTGCCGTGTCTGTCAAGTGTCCAACAGGTGGACCTCCCGCATATTCGCCAGCAGCTGGTTCAGCTTGGTGACCGCATCCTCGGCGCAAGTGGCGTCTGCCACGGAAGCAGCCATCGGTACGGAGCACTTCGGACCAGTAGGTCCGGTGGGACCCTTGGGGCCAGTAGGACCAGTGGGACCCCTGGGACCTACCGGACCATCCTGCCCGATCGGACCAGTTGGGCCGGTGGGACCTTGTGCGCCTGCCGCACCCGTGGCTCCGGCAGGGCCGGTGGGACCTTGTGCGCCTGTGGCTCCGGTAGCCCCGGCAGGGCCGGTGGGACCCTGCGCGCCTGTGGCTCCGGTTGCCCCGGCAGGACCGGTGGGACCCTGCGCGCCTGTGGCTCCGGTTGCCCCGGCAGGGCCGGTGGGCCCCTGTGCGCCTGTGGCTCCGGTTGCCCCGGCAGGGCCGGTGGGACCTTGTGCGCCTGTGGCTCCGGTTGCCCCGGCAGGGCCGGTGGGCCCCTGCGCGCCTGTGGCTCCAGCAGCCCCGGCAGGGCCGGTGGGCCCCTGCGCGCCTGTGGCTCCGGTAGCCCCGGCGGGGCCGGTGGGACCCTGCGCGCCTGTGGCTCCGGTTGCCCCGGCAGGGCCGGTGGGACCCTGTGCGCCTGTGGCTCCGGTAGCCCCGGCAGGGCCGGTGGGCCCCTGTGCGCCTGTGGCTCCGGTTGCCCCAGCAGGGCCGGTGGGACCTTGTGCGCCTGTGGCTCCGGGACAACCGGCAGGGCCGGTGGGCCCCTGTGCGCCTGTGGCTCCGGGACAACCGGCAGGGCCGGTGGGACCCCGTGCGCCTGTGGCTCCGGGACAACCGGCAGGGCCGGTGGGACCCCGCGCGCCTGTGGCTCCGGTAGCCCCAGCAGGGCCGGTGGGACCTTGTGCGCCTGTGGCTCCGGTTGCCCCGGCGGGGCCGGTGGGACCTTGTGCGCCTGTAGCCCCGGGACAACCAGCAGGGCCGGTGGGACCCTGCGCGCCTGTGGCTCCGGCTGCCCCAGCAGGGCCGGGGATTCCCTGCGGACCGGTGGGGCCTGTCGCGCCATCAGGGCCCGGATAGCCCTGCGGCCCGGTAGGGCCGACCCGCCCCTGAGAGCAGGGCGGAGGACAGGGCTGCGGGCAGCAGGATGGCACGCAGGACTGAGAGCCGGAGGTCGTGAGATAGGCGGTCACGCCCTCCCGCTGCCTCCAGTCCCGGTCTGCGGGCAGATAACGATTCATCATACGATACGCTCCTTATTCTGGGATCGTTCTGTGTGGCGTCCGCCACATCCCAGCCTATGCGCCTGGATGAGAAATGGTCCCACTCCCCCTTGCCCACAGCCTGGGATTGTGGTACAGTTTCCTTATCTGAATTTTTTGTCGCAGGAGGGCGTTGTTGATGCACGCATTTGAATTTTCCATTCCCACCCGGATCGTCTTTGGACCGGGGACGGAGTCCCGGACTGGGGAACTGGCCGCCGGTCTGGACGCCCACCGGGTCCTGCTGGTCTGCGGCGGCCAGAGTGCCCGGCGCAGCGGACTACTGGACCGGGTGGAGCAGTCTTTGATTCAGGCCGGACTCGCCTGCCGCGTCTTTGCGGAGATCCACCCCAACCCCCGCCTGTTCCAGGTCCGTGAGGGCGTTCAGACGGCGCTGGAATTTGGGGCGGACCTGATCCTTGCCGTCGGCGGCGGCAGCGTCATCGACGCCGCCAAGGCCATCGCCCTGGGCGCTGCGGAGCCCGAGGCCGACCTGTGGGACTTCTGGCTGGGCAAGCGCCCGGTGGAGCGCACCCTTCCAGTGGGGGCGGTGCTCACCATCTCCGCCGCCGGGAGCGAGACCAGCTCCTCCGCCGTGCTCACCCGGGACGATACTTTGGAGAAGCGGGGCCTGACCTCAGAGCGGATCCGCCCCCGCTTTGCAGTGATGGATCCGGAACTGACCTGCTCCCTCCCCCCCTACCAGATCGCCTGCGGCGTGGTGGATATCATGATGCACACTCTGGACCGCTATTTCACCTGTGTCACCGGTAACCTGCTCACCGACGAGATCGCCCAGGGGCTGCTGCGCACGGTGATCCGCTGCGGCGCCCGGGCCCTGGCGGATCCCTGCGACCTCCAGGCCATGAGCGAGCTGATGTGGGCGGGCAGTCTCTCCCACAACGGGCTCACCGGCCTGGGCGCGCCCAAGGATTTTGCCGTCCACCAGCTGGGCCATGAGCTCAGCGCCCGCTTCGACTTCGCCCATGGGGCCACCCTCTCCGCTGTATGGGGCAGCTGGGCGGAGTACTGCGTGGAGACCGATCCCGCCCGCTTTGCCCAGTACGGGGTGAGCGTCTGGGGTCTGGACCCCGCCGGAGGCGGCCAGGAGGAGCTGGCCCGGCAGGCCATTGCCCGCACCGTGGACTACTTCCGCTCCCTGGGGATGCCCACCTGCCTGACCGAACTGGGCTGCGGACTCCAGAGCGAGGAGGAGCTGAAGGAACTGGCCCGCCGCTGCACCTTCTACGGGGCCCGGACCATCGGCGCCTTCCGGGTGCTGGGCGAGGCGGACATCCTGGCCATTTACCGGGCGGCCAACCGCTGAGCCAGGCGACGTCTCCCTTGTTTTTCATCCATATCCCGGCGGCTTCGCCGCCAGAGAGGAGTGATCCCTGTGAAGCGATATATCGCCGCCCTGGATCAGGGCACCACCAGCAGCCGGTGTATCCTGTTTGACCAGGACCAGAACATCCTGGGCACCGCCCAGCGGGAGCTGACCCAGATCTATCCCCAGCCCGGCTGGGTGGAGCAGGACCCCATGGAGATCTGGTCCACCCAGTACTCTGTCCTCACCGAGGTGCTGGCCCAGACGGGCATCTCCCCCCATGAATTGGCCGCCATCGGCATCACCAACCAGCGGGAGACCACCATTGTCTGGGACAAAGTCACCGGGCGGCCTATTTACAACGCCATCGTGTGGCAGTGCCGCCGCACTGCGCCGCTGTGCGAGCAGCTCAAGGAGGACCGGGCCTTTACTGATTACGTCCAGGAGCACACCGGCCTGCTCATCGACGCCTACTTCTCCGCCACCAAGCTCAGCTGGATCCTGGACCATGTGGAGGGGGCCCGGGCCCGGGCGGAGGCCGGAGAGCTTCTGTTCGGCACCGTGGACTCCTGGCTGGTGTGGAAGCTCACCGGCGGAAAGGTCCATATCACCGACTGCACCAACGCCAGCCGCACGATGCTCTTTGATATCCAGTCACTGTGCTGGGACCCCCATATCTGCGGCCGCCTGGGCATCCCCATGTCCATGTTGCCCCAGGTGCGGGACTCCAGCGGGATCTACGGCTCTGTAGAACTCCAGGGTGCGCAGATCCCCATCGCCGGCATCGCCGGCGACCAGCAGGCCGCTCTGTTCGGCCAGGCCTGCTTCTCTCCCGGCGAGGCCAAAAACACCTACGGCACCGGCTGTTTCCTGCTGATGAACACCGGCGAGCGGCTCTACCGCAGCAACAACGGCCTGCTGTCCACCATTGCAATCAGCCTGGACGGGAAGGTGCAGTACGCCCTGGAGGGCTCCGTCTTTGTGGGGGGCGCGGTGATCCAGTGGGTCCGGGACGAGCTGCGCTTCATCGGTGAGGCCAGGGACGCGGAGTATTACGCCTCCAAGGTGCCGGACACCGGCGGCGTCTATCTGGTCCCCGCCTTCACCGGCCTTGGGGCCCCCTACTGGGATATGTACGCCCGGGGCGCTCTGGTGGGACTGACCCGGGGCACCGGCCGGGACCACATCATCCGGGCCGCCCAGGAGTCCATCGCCTATCAGAGCTGGGATCTGGTCCACGCCATGGAGAAGGACACCGGGATCCCGCTCACCCAGCTGAAGGTGGACGGCGGGGCCAGCCGGGACCGCTTCCTGATGCAGTTCCAGGCGGACATTCTGGACAAGCCGGTCCGCCGCCCTGTGATTCGGGAGACCACCGCCCTGGGCGCGGCCTATCTGGCCGGTCTGGCGGTCGGGATGTGGAGCGGCCTGGAGGAGATCCGCGCCCAGTGGCGGCTGGACCGTCTCTATGAGCCGGACATGGGCACAGACGACCGGGCCCGCCTGCTGGCCGGCTGGCACAAGGCGGTGGGCCGCGCCCTCCGCTGGGCTGAGCCGGAGCCGTGACCGCCGGAGGAAAGGAGCCTGACAAAATGGAAGAAGAACAGATCTGCCGGGAGATCTGGACGCGCTGGGTCCCGAAGCGGGGACAGTCCACCGTCCTCCAGGGGGAGCTGCTGCGGCAGATCGAGCGGCTCCGACACGAGGCCCAGGCCAACGGGAACCGGAACTGGTGCCGGGACCATGCCTTTTTCTGTGCTTTTCTGGACCACACCCTGCTGGACTCCGGTGTGCTCTCTCCGGAGGAGGGGGAGCGGCTTCACGGCGTCCTGGTCCACCTCCGCTCCTGCGGCGAGGTGGCCCACCGGTACCACCGGGGAGAGCTCACAGAGCGGGAGCTGGAGGAGGACTATCACGGGGAGACCGCCTGTACAGACGACGCCCCTTACGATCTGGTGCGCGGGGCCGTCGTCCGCTTCTGCCAGGCCCACCCGGCCCCCATCCCCTATCAGCCCCGGCCGGACATCCGGCACTGAGCCGCCCTTCGGCGGAAACATCACAACAGGAGTGACCCCTATGTTGAGTCCCATCGAGATCCCCACCATGCTGTTCTGGGAAAATGGAAACACCTGGTACGGCAGCAAGGGAGAAGCCCGCTTTTTTATCCACCCCTCCTCCCACGAGGACGGGGAGGCCCCCGCCCGCACCACGCTGGATGCAGAGCTGTGGAAGGGCCCCCTCAGCCGCGCCCTGAGCCAGGTCCTGGCTGAGGCCTCCTTTCCCCTCAGCGAGGATGGCCTGGTCCAGCTGACCGCCTGGCTGGAGGAGCAGGCCGCCGTTCTGAACGCTCCGGAGACCTGAGCCCTGTGAAAAAACCGCCCCGCCGCCGTTTTCAAAACGGCGGCGGGGCGGTTTGCTTCTGTCCGAGGGTCAATGGGGTCAGACGCGCCTCCGCTCCCGGCTCCGGGCGGCCAGCCACAGGGCACACAGGGCGCACAGGCTGCCGATCAGAGCCCCGGCCAGGACATCACTGGGGTAGTGGACGCCAACATAGAGCCGGGACAGTCCCATGCACACTGCCTGGATCACTGCGGCAGTCCGGGCCCAGCGCCAGGGCAGCGCTCCGGCCCAGGCCATCCCCGCGGCAAAGGCGGCGCAGGTGTGGCCCGACGGGAAGGAGTTTGGGTCGGCGGAGGTCAGCAGGGGAATCAGGCCCTCCACCATCACATAGGGGCGGGGGCGGAGCACGAGCTGCTTCAAGACCACATTGGTACACAGCATCCCCAGCGCCATAGCCAACAGGGCGATCCCCCCCGCCCGCCGGGTCGGCTTCCAGCACAGCATCCCCAGGGAGAGCACGATCCACATCACCCCCGTGTTGCCCAGCGACGTAAAGGCCTCCACAAGGGGATCCAGGAACGGGACGCGCACAGCATCCTGGATCCAGAGCAGTGCGCTCTCATCCAGTATTTGTATCATTTCCAGCATTGTTTTCCTGCCTTTCTTCCCTTGACCGGCCCCTCTGAGGCCGGTATAATGGAACCAGTGAAATGGACAGGGGAAGTCCGGCGTTTCAGCCGCTCCGCTGTCAGACTGATTTATTATACTTGCTTTCCCTGGCCCATGCAAGGGCACGCGGCGTTTTCACAGGAGGCCCATTTTGAAGCAGATCGTCTGTCTGTCCAACGAGGCCTGGAGCCACTCCCCCGGACGCACCCAGCAGCTCATCACCCGGCTGAAGCACACCCAGGTCCTCTTTTTTTCTCCCTCCGGCAGCTGGCGGGAGATTCGATTCCGCGCCAAGGGGCGGGCCGTCAAGCCCAACATCACAGTGTACCCCCTGCCCCCCATTCTGCTCCCCGCGGACGAGCGGTACGGGCCGCTGTTCCGTCTGGAACAGCTCCGGCTGGCCAGCTTCATCGCCGGGCGCATGGAGGAGCACCGCTTCCGCTCCCCCCTGCTCTGGTGTGCCTGCCCGGAGCAGGTCCACCTGCTGGACCGTCTGGACTACGACGGTCTGATCTACGACTGCGACCGGGAGTGGGACGACCTGCCCCCGGCCTGGGAAGGCTCTCTGGCCTCTGCCGCCGACGTGGTGTTCGCCGCCTCCCCGGAGCTGGCAGAGCGCCTCTCCCCGTGCAGCGGCAACATCGCCCTGCTGCCCAACGGGGTGACCTATCCCCTGTTCTCCCGGATCGCCGCTCCCAGCCGTCCCCGTCCGGAGGACCCTGTGCTGGGCTGGGCCGGCACCATCCACGGGGATCTGGACCTGTCCCCCCTGCTCTATGCCGCCCAGGCGCGGCCCCGCTGGACCTTCCTCCTCCTGGGACGCCGGGAACAAAATCCACTCCTGCACCGGCTGGCCCGGCTCCCCAATGTACATTTTCTCCCCCCCTGCCCCCTGATGGAGGTGCCGGAGCATCTGTCCCGGTGCCGGGTGCTGCTGAACTTCCTGCGGGAGGACCAGCCGGACTGCGACGTGATCCCCACCCGGATCTATGAGTATCTCTCCACCGGGCGGCCCATCGTCTCCATGCTCTGGCCCGACCAGGTGGAGCACTTCCCAGACGTGGTATACGGGGCCCACTCCCACCAGGAGTTCCTCACCCTGTGCGAGCACGCCCTGGAGGAGCCCCCTGCCTGGGTCTCCCAGCGCCGTCTGTCCCACGGGGCGGCGGCGGCCTGGTCCCTCCGTGCCGGACAGGTCTCCCGGATCCTGGGCACCGCCGGTCTGCTGTGAGGTCATTCTGTCCCGGCCCCACAAGTTTCTAGCGCTTTCCCCGGCGTCTCATTGTACAAGCCTACGAATTTAAGTCCCCCCCTTGCAAATCCCGGCTGTTTTCGATAAAATGAAAGCCTAATCAGGGCAAGGAGGTTCTTCCCATGGGATATGCGTGTCTGTTTCGCCATTCTGTTCAGCGCCGCTTTCACCAGGGCCCCAATCTGCCCATTCCTACAACCGCATCCTAAATTTTCAGGCCCCCTGTCACCCGCAGGCGGCCTGAACTTTTTTGAGCTGGAAGGAGAGATCGATCTATGAGCAAGAAAGTAGCGGTCATCATGGGCTCAGACAGCGACTGGCCTGTTGTCAAGGCGGCCTGCGCCCAGCTGACGGAGTTCGGCATTCCCTATGAGGCCCACATCCTCAGCGCCCACCGCACCCCTGCCGCCGCCGCGGAGTTCGCCCGGGACGCCCGGAAGAACGGCTTCGGCGTGCTGATCTGCGCCGCCGGCATGGCGGCCCATCTGGCCGGCGCCTTTGCCGGAAACTCCACCCTGCCGGTCATCGGCATCCCCATGAAGGGGGGCGCCATGGACGGGCTGGACGCCCTGCTTGCCACCGTGCAGATGCCCAGCGGCATCCCCGTGGCCACCGTGGCCATCAACGGAGCCAAAAACGCCGCCGTTCTGGCCGCCCAGATCCTGTCCGTTTCTGACGATGCCCTGGCCGCCAAGCTGGATGCCGCCCGGGAGAAAATGGCCGCCCAGATCGCCGAAAAGGAGCAGAAGCTCCAGGCCGAACTGGCCCAGTAATCCGCTCCTGACACAGCCATCTCTTTGCAAAACCCTCAAAATTATTTATTATAAACGGAGGAATCCCACCATGGAAAAGAAGCTTGTTTACACTGGTAAGACCAAAGATGTGTTCGCTCTGGATAACGGCAACTACCTGCTGAAGTTCAAGGATGACTGCACCGGCAAGGACGGTGTTTTCGATCCCGGCGAGAACTCCGTGGGTCTGACCATCGACGGCGTGGGCGATGTAAACCTGCGGATGTCCATCTACTTCTTTGAGAAAATCAACGCCGCCGGCATCAAGACCCACTTTGTCTCCGCCAACCTGGCCGACACCACCATGGAGGTCCTTCCCGCCAAGGTATTTGGACACGGCCTGGAGGTCATCTGCCGCCATAAGGCGGTGGGCAGCTTCATCCGCCGGTACGGCGAGTACATCGCCGAGGGCGCTGACCTGCCCGCCTATGTGGAGACCACCTTCAAGAACGATGAGAAGGGGGATCCCCTGGTGACCAAGGACGCCCTGGTCGCTCTGGGCGTGATGACCGACGCGCAGTACGACGACATCAAGGACATGACCCAGAAGATCACCCAGATCGTGGCCGACGACCTGAAGGAGAAGGGCATGGTCCTGTATGACATCAAGTTCGAGTTCGGCTATGACGCTGACGGCAAGGTCATGCTCATCGACGAGGTGGCCTCCGGCAATATGCGGGTATACAAGGATGGGCAGTATGTGGATCCCATGACTCTGTCCAAGCTGTTTTTCGCCCAGAAGTGACCGCACTGTCCCCCAACCCCGGAGGCGCTCCGGATGGCACACTTGCATAAATGAGATGGCCTGGAAAGGGGCGGAGCATTTTAGTCTCCGCCGCTTTTCCGCTCCATCTTTCACTTTACCATTTGTATCATTGAGGAGGACATCATGGGCGGCTTTTTTGGCGCAGTGTCCCACGAAGATGTGACACTGGATATTTTCTTCGGAGTGGACTACCACTCCCACCTGGGCACCCGCCGGGGCGGTATGCTCATCCACGATGAGAAGGACGGGTTCCAGCGGCAGATCCACTCCATCGAGAACACCCCGTTCCGCACAAAATTTGAAAAGGACCTCACCGATTTCCACGGGTGCAGCGGCATCGGCTGTATCAGTGACACCGATCCCCAGCCTCTGCTGGTCCGGTCCCACCTGGGGCTGTATGCCATCACCACGGTGGGTATCATCAATAACTCAGAGGAGCTGATCCAGCGGTACTTCTCCGACCACGGCCACCAGTTCATGGCCATGAGCTCCGGCAAGGTCAACGCCACTGAACTGGCCGCCGCCCTCATCAACCAGAAGGATGACCTGGTCTCCGGCATCCTCCACGCACAGGAGGAGATCCGCGGCTCCCTCACCCTGCTGATCCTGACCAGCCAGGGCGAGATCATCGCCGCCCGGGACCGGGTGGGCCGGCTTCCGGTTCTGATCGGGAAAAAGGAGGGGGCCCACTGCGTCTCCTTCGAGTCCTTTGCCTACCACAAGCTGGGCTATACCGACGCCTATGAGCTGGGCCCCCGGGAAATCGTCCGCATCACTGCCGACGGCATCGAGACCCTCTCTACCGCCGGCAAGGAGATGAAGATCTGCGCCTTCCTGTGGACCTACTACGGCTATCCCAACTCCAACTACGAGGGGATGAATGTAGAGGTCATGCGCTACCGCAACGGCGAGATCATGGCCCGGGACGAGGTGGCCCGGGGCCAACTGCCCAAGGTGGACTATGTGGCCGGCGTGCCCGACTCAGGCGTGCCCCATGCCATCGGCTTTGCCAACCGCAGCGGCAAGCCCTTTGCCCGCCCCTTCGTCAAATACACCCCCACCTGGCCCCGCTCCTTCATGCCCACCAACCAGGAGGTGCGCAATCAGGTGGCCAAAATGAAGCAGATCCCCGTGCCTGAGCTCATCGAGGGCAAAAAGCTTCTCTTTGTGGACGACTCCATCGTCCGGGGCACCCAGCTGCGGGAGACCGTGGAATTCCTCTATGAGTCCGGGGCCGAGGAGGTCCATATGCGCTCCGCCTGTCCCCCCATCATGTACGGCTGCAAGTATCTGAACTTCTCCCGGGGCAACTCCGATATGGACCTGCTGGCCCGCCGCATGGTCCAGGAGCTGGAGGGGGATGAGGGACAGCAGCACCTGGAGGAGTACGCCGACGCCAACTCCCAGCGGGGGCAGTGTATGCTGAAAACCATCTGCGAAAAATTCGGCTTTAATTCCCTGGGCTATCAGTCCCTGGACGGACTGCTGGAGGCCATCGGCCTGGACCGGGACAAGGTATGCACCTACTGCTGGAGCGGCAAAGAATAACGGCTGCACCGTTGTTCTTTGCAATTAGGAATGAGGAATTATGGCTTCCGGCTCCGCCGGACTAAATTCCCATCGCGCGCCTGGGGCGCGCTCCACAACTCCTAATTCCTAACTCCTAATTCCTAATTTTAAAACGGAGGTTTTGGTATGAAGAACTCTCACTCTGAGTCCTACGCCGCCGCCGGCGTGGACGTCACCGCCGGATATGAGGCGGTCGAGCGCATCAAGCCCATGGTGGAGTCCACCTACATCCCCGGCGTCATGGGCACCCTGGGCGGCTTCGGCGGCATGTTCGCCCCCGATGTGGCCGGCATGAAAAAGCCCGTGCTGGTCTCCGGCACCGACGGCGTGGGCACCAAGCTGAAGCTGGCCTTCCTGATGGACAAGCACGACACCGTGGGCATCGACTGCGTGGCCATGTGCGTCAACGACATCGTGTGCGGCGGCGCCGCCCCCATGTTCTTCCTGGACTATATCGCCTGCGGCAAGAACCACCCCGCCCGCATTGCTGACATCGTCTCCGGCATCACCGAGGGCTGCCGCCAGGCCGAGTGCGCCCTGGTGGGCGGCGAGACCGCCGAGATGCCCGGCTTCTACCCCGTGGACGAGTACGACCTGGCCGGTTTCTCCGTGGGCATCGTGGACGAGGAAAAGATTATTGATGGCAAAAAGCTGGCCGCCGGCGATGTGCTGGTGGGACTGGCCTCCTCTGGCGTCCACTCCAACGGCTTCTCCCTGGTGCGCAAGGTGCTGGACGTGGAGCACGCCGACCTCAAGACTCCCCGGAAGGATCTGAACGGCAAGAGCCTGGGCGAGGCCCTGCTGGCCCCCACCCGCATCTATGTCAAGGCGGTAAAGGCCCTGCTGAAGGCCGGTGTGGACGTCCACGCCGTCAGCCACATCACCGGCGGCGGCTTCTATGAGAACGTCCCCCGTATGATGACCGAGGAGCTCACCGCCCGGATCGATCTGAGCACCTTCCCCCGCCTGCCCATTTTCGACCTGATCCAAAAGACCGGCGGCATCCCGGAGCGGGATATGTACAACACCTTCAACATGGGCATCGGCATGATCCTGGCCCTCCCCACCGCACAGGCTGAGCAGGCTCTGTCCGTTCTGAAGGATGCCGGTGAGACCGCCTATCAGATCGGCTCTGTCATCCCCGGCGAGGCCGGCGTAGAGCTGGTTTAATCAAATTAGGAATGAGGAGTTAGGAATTGTAGCGCCCGGATCCGTCGGACCGCTCTCACATCGTGCGACCAGGCTCACTCCTAACTCCTAATTCCTAACTCACTTGGAGGTTCGCTATGTCCAAACATATCGCCGTGCTGGTCTCCGGCGGCGGCACCAATCTTCAGGCCCTGATCGACGCCCAGGCCCGGGGAGAGCTGATCAACGGTGAAATCACCGCCGTCATCTCCTCCAATCCCGGCGCCTACGCACTGGAGCGGGCCGCAAAGGCGGGGATCCCCGGCTATGTGGTGGCCCGGAAGGAATTTCCCTCCAGTCAGGCCATGACCGCCGCCCTGGTGGAGCAGCTGCGGGCGCTGGACATCGACCTGGTGGTCCTGGCCGGCTTCATGGTCATCCTCACCGGTGAGATGGTCCGCGCCTTCCCCAACGCCATCCTCAACGTCCACCCCGCCCTGATCCCCTCCTTCGCGGGACCGGGCTGTTACGGCCTTCACGTCCATGAGAAGGCCCTGGAGTACGGGGTCAAGCTGTCCGGCGCCACCGTCCACTTCGTCAGCGAGGAGTGCGACGGCGGCCCCATCGTCTTGCAAAAGGCGGTGGAGGTCCTTCCGGACGACACCCCGGAGGTCCTTCAGCGGCGGATCATGGAGCAGTGTGAGTGGAAGCTCCTGCCCCAAGCGGTCTCCTTGTTCTGTCAGGGCCGCCTGAAGGTGGAGGGGCGCCTGGTCCGGGTACTGGACCGCCCGGAATGAATTTGCTTTTGAACCCCAGCTATGATACAATGTGAAGTGTGCGATATGACTGACGGTAAGTGGAAATGACCACGGGGAGTATCGCCCTGAATATGCCGACCGTCTGGGCGCACCGTTTCAAAAAATCGGTGCGCCCTTTTTTCCTGACACAGCTGTGGAAAGGAGCGTTTTATGTCCATACCGACCATCCTGGCCACCGGATTTTTGTTCCTGGGCGGCATCCTGCTGCAGCTCGTCAATATGCTGCGTTACAGCGACTGGCGCGCGATCATCGGCCCGCTTTTGATGCTGATCGGGGCTTTTCCCCTGATCCTCCACTTGGCGCAGGTCTGGCTGTCCTGGCATCAAACGCCTTCTCCCCCCACTTTTGACCAACTCGCGAAGGAGGACTCCCATGAAACCCAGAACTGAATTGCTGCTGTGCAGCGGCTTCTTCTTCCTGGGCGGCCTGCTGCTGTACCCGATCGTCCAGTCAGACGAAGTCCTTGCACCCATCAGTATCCTGCTCGGCCTTCTGGGAGGCGCCGGTCTGCTCATTTCTTATTTCTCCGCTGTCAGGCGGCTGCTATTCGAAGAGTCCTGTAAAAATCCCAATTCTGACCATCACAAGGAGGATTCCCATGAAAACACTTGATCTCAATGAACTCTTACAGAACCACCCCTACCCCGGCCGGGGCATCGTCCTGGGCCGCTCCGCCGACGACAAGAAGGCCGTCATCGCCTATTTCATTATGGGCCGCAGCGAGAACAGCCGCAACCGTGTCTTTGAGACCACCGAGGACGGCATCCGCACCCGTGCCTATGATGAGAGCAAGATGGTGGACCCCTCCCTCATCATCTACCACCCCGTCCGCATCGTGGGGGACGACACCGTGGTCACCAACGGCGACCAGACTGACACCATCCGGGACGGGCTGCTGGAGGGCAAGGTCTTTGCCCAGTCCCTGCGCACCCGGGAGTTTGAGCCCGACCCCGACAACTACACCCCCCGCATCTCCGGCCTGCTCCACAAGGACGGCAGCTACGCCCTGTCCATCCTGAAGAGCAACGACGGCGACCCCTCCTGCTGCTGCCGCTATTTCTTCGGCTATGACCACCCCAAGGCCGGCGAGGGCCGCTTCATCCACACCTATCAGGAGAATCTGGATCCCCTCCCCTCCTTTGAGGGCGAGCCCCGGAAGGTGGCCGTCACCGCCCCCGACGCCAAGACCCTGGCCGACGAGCTGTGGGCCAGCCTGAATGAGGACAACAAGGTCTCCCTGTTCGTCCAGTATGTGGACCTGGCCTCCGGCGAGCGGGACACCGGGATCATCAACAAGCACCAGTAAGCTGCATCCCCCTGTCAAAAGGAGTGTTCTCATGGCATTGACCGACCCGATCATCCAATTTCAAAAGGAGCGGGCCTCCGTTCCCTTCCAGCCCCCCACCCTGTGTACCGCCGAGACCTTTCCTCTTCTGCTGGCCGGGGTTCCCGCCCTGCGTAAGATCCCCGGCCTTGCCGCTCTGGAGGACGCGGGAGAGGCCTATTTCACCTCCGTCCCCTTCTGCCTGAGCCGGGAGGACCGCCAGGCCGCTCGGGACCATCTGGAGCAGGTCTACGGCATCACCGACAAGGACAGCATGGTGGCCTTCTGCAAGGAGGCCCTGCTGACCAACCACGAATATCTGGACTTTGAATCCTTCTGGGATGGCCGCCCCAGCTTCTCCCTGGAGGACCTGTCTCCGGACGCCCGCCCCGTTTTTCAGCGGCTGTCCGACTTTGCCCGGCAGTTCCAGCCCCTGGTGGGCCGCCGGGGCTTCCTGGCCTGGGACATCAGCGAGACACTGGGACATCTGCGGACCGCTGAGTGATACCCTGAAGAAGATATATTGGGTCGACGATCTGCCCTTGTCGCCCTTGGCTACGGCCTATGCCTGCGCCCGTGGTGCCGACCGCATGAGTTC
>VOFH01000647.1_pt1 | contig 22001 bp, 44 predicted proteins | sample 5384091 | NCBI WGS metagenome assembly VOFH01 (sample SAMN12384727, study PRJNA508395) | human gut metagenome | isolation source: healthy gut G | host: Homo sapiens
GATCAGATGAAAGAAACTGAGCTGGTAAATACATATACGGCACAAGGAGTTGCCGGCATCGCCATCTCCCCTCTGTCCGCAACGATTTCTCCGGAGGCATAAGGTTTTCAAGCGATAAAGGGGTCAAAATCTGTGCGGCCAATACAGCCATGGACTCATACCCTTTTCCATAGCAGCCTATACCTCGGATAATTATGCCTTTTGTAAACAGACTGGCGAGATTGCAGTAGACTTTATTAAGGAAAAATATAGGGATGAGAAAATCGAGCTGGAATCCTTCAGTTTAAGACACAAATTCCGGAAACCTCAGCAGAGAGGTCAACGGCTTCCCTTGCTGCCCTGGATGAGGGCGGGGTAAAGCGAGATTTGTTTCCAACCAGGATGCATGGCCCAGGATACAGCCATTGCAAAGGCAGGAGACATGCTGGCCGCCAACCCGGATATTGATATCATGTTTGCTGCCAACGACGGCGGAACCATCGGTGCTGTTATGGCAGTGGAAAATGCAGGACAGGCAGGCAAGACCTTTTGTATTCGGTACCGACGCGTCTGAGCAGATTGTGGATTTGCTGAAAGCAGATAATGATATTCTTTCAGGCCGTCACAGGACAGGACCCGTTTCAGATTGGATATAAGACGTTTGAGACTCTGGTTCAGTCCATTGAAGGAAAGGATGTGGCGGACCAGGGAAAGACAGTAATTGTGGAAGGTATACCGTTAAGGACGCGGCGATACAAAGCAGCTGGATGATTTTATGTCAGACCTTAAATCCAAAATGTAGCTGAGTTCGGTACCGGTAAGAATAAGGAGTATGCCATGAGCATTTTGAGAACGGAAGGGATTATAAAGGATTATCCGGGAACAAAGAGCATTGGATGATGTCACCGTATCCTTTGACAGCGGAAAAGTCCATGCCTTTATCGGAAAGAACGGGTCGGGAAAATCAACCTGGTTAAAGTATTTGCAGGCGCCATTCAGCCCACAAGCGGACATTTTTATCTGGATGAAGAGGAATTGCATTTCAGTACACCGGTGGAAGCACTGAACAAAGGGAATCGCCACTGTATATCAGGAGCTGAGTCTGGTTCCCATCTCTCAGTGGCGGAAAATATTTTTTTTGGGACGTCTTCCAAAGAAGGGACGTCTGGTAGACTGGAAGAGGACGTATCAGATGGCAGGAGAGCTGCTGCATGCAATGGGCGTAGATATTGACCCCCATGAAAAGTGTTCAGGCTCAGTATGTGGCAGTGCCAGGTGGTGGAAATTACCAAGGCCATGAGCTTTAAACCGAAGGTGCTTATGCTGGATGAGCCCACATCGGCTCTGGCCGCCAATGAAACCCAGAAGCTGTTTGAGGCAATACGGATGTTAAAAAAAGCAGGATGTAATCATTATCTACATCTCCCACAGGCTACAGGAGCTGTGGGAGATTGCAGACAGCGTTACAGTACTGCGGGATGGAAAATACATAGGAACAGAGCCAATCAGTTCGCTGCAGCACAAGGGATATCATTACTATGATGTTCGGTGATGTGGAAATCAAAGGAAAGACCTGAGACCTTAAGGTACAGGATGGAATCATCATGGATGTAAAAACATCTTACCCGCAAGGGAAGTTCCAGGACGTATCCTTTCAGCTGAGAAAGGGAGAGGTATTAGGAATTGCAGGAATGCTGGGGTCCGGCCGTACAGAGCTGCTGCGCTGTATATTTGGCGCAGACCCTTACGACAGCGGTGAAATCCTGGTGGATCAGAAAACTGCTCCCAAAAATGCCGGTCCCATCGGAATGATGATGGGGCTGGGGCTGACGCCGGAAGAGAGAAAAACGCAGGGGTGATTTTGATTCATTCCATCCGTGATAATCTCTGCTATGCCAGTATGGATAAGATGACACAGCGCCATGTGATAAATGAAAACCAGAAAAGAATTTTCAGAGAGACAGATTAGGGATTTACAGATTAAAATTCCGGATTTGATGGCCCCTGGTAAGCTCTCTTTCCGGCGGCAACCAGCAAAAAGGTAATTATTGGAAACTGGTTGAATACGGCTCCCAAGATTATGATGTATGATGACCCTCCAGAGGAATAGATGTAAAAGCAAAACAACAGATTTTCCAGATTATGTGGGAGCAGTCCAGAAAAGGAATATCCAGTATTTTGTGTCATCAGAGCTGGAGGAACTGGTGGAGGTATGTCACAGGATTCTGATTATGCATATGGGAAAAAAATCGTTGGAGAAGTGTGTCTGGACGACCATGTTACCATAGATGCATTATACGCGTATTGTATGGGAGGAAAAGTAGAATGAAATCTGTAAAAATCGACTCATTGCATATGGAACTATTTTCCGGCAAAAAACAAAGAATTTAATTCTGGACCACCTGATTGAAATTCTGCTGCTGGCTCTGATTATAGGCGTAAGTATTGCGGCGCCGTCCTTTCTGAAATCGGGGAAATATCTTAAAATATATTGCGGAATGCGGCTATGAAGGGTGTCATTGCTTACGGAATGTGTCTGGTAATCATTTCTGGTGAAATAGACCTGTCCGTTGCTCCTCAGGTAGCTTTAAGCGGAGTGCTGGCAGGATTTATCTCAAAGGGACTTGCTGAGGCAGGAATCATGCCCATTGAGCTTGGCGCTTTAGTGGGGGAATTGCAGCAGCCACCCTGGTGGCTCTCTTGACAGGATTGTTCACGCATGGGCCAGACAGAAATTTAATATGCCCAGTTTCATTATCACACTGGCTACCCTGAATGTGATGTATGGTTTTGCGGCCATTGTGTGCGGCGGATTTCCTATCGCCAATGCCTTTCCAACCTGGTATGCCTTCTTTCTGGGAAGCGGAAGGATTCTGGGAATACCCTTTCCCTGCCATTGTTTTATCTTAATCTTCCTGTTTTTTGGTTCCTGACAGAGAAAACTGACCTGGGAAGAAGAATTTACGCAGTGGGAGGTAATGCGGAGGCTGCCCGTTTAAATGGAATCAGTGTGTGGAAAACCAGGATTTTTGTCATGTGTATGGTGCAGCTGATGTGTGTATTGTCAGGTATTATGAATTCCGCACAGGTCCGTTCTGCCACATTTACCTTTGGCCGCGGCTGGGAGACGCAGATTATATCCTCTGTAGTAATCGGCGGAACCAGTATGTTGGGCGGCATTGGAACCATATGGGGAACTTTGATAGGCGTATTATTTACAGGTGTAATCACCAACGCCATGACATTGCTGAATGTAAACGAATTCATGCAGTATGTGATTAATGGCGCCTGATGTTTTTCGCAGTTATGTTTAACACATACATGACGAAAAAAAGAAATAATTAATGAGAGTGGCTTGGAGGAAGGAAATGAAGCTGGGAGTCGGATTATATCGTTACATGCTAAAGGATGAGGAATTTACATTTGCAAGACAGTGCGGATGCTCGGATGTAATTATCCATCTGGCAAATTACTACGATGGAGAAAATGATATTGTCAAAGCTACGGATGAAAAGGAAAATTACGGAATCGCCAGAGCAGGGGAGTCTGTTTGGAGTCTGGACCACATGATGGCGCTCCAGAAGCAGGCAAAGGAAAAGGGGCTTAATATTTACGGAATTGAGAATTTCAGTCCGGCGGACTGGTATGATATATTGCTGGATGGACCTAAAAGGAAGAACAGATGGAGCATCTGAAGGAAATTATACGCAATGCAGGAAAAGCAGGTATACGCTGTTTCGGATATAATTTCAGTCTTGCTGGAGTGTGGGGCCACCAAAAACAAAAAGGCCAGAGGAGGAGCGATCAGTACCTGTTTTCATGCCGGACAGCTCAATCTGGATGCCAGGATTCCAAAGGGTGAGATATGGAATATGACCTATGCAGAGAATGCCCGGGGAGAATACATAGAAGATATCGGATACGAGGAATTGTGGAATAGGCTTAAATGGTTTCTGGAGCGTATTCTTCCGGTGGCGGAAGAGGCTGGAGTCGTAATGGCCCTGCATCCGGACGATCCGCCTATGCCATTTTTAAGAGGTACTCGCGCCTGGTCTACCAGCCGCAGCTGTATCAGAAAGTGCTGGACCTGGTTCCAAGTCCCTGCAATGGCATTGACTTTTTGCATGGGAAGCATTCAGGAAATGACGGAGGGAAATATTTACGATGCACTGGAGCAGTATTCCTCACAGGGAAAGATTGGCTATGCCCATGTCAGGAATGTACGGGGCAAGGTTCCGGATTATACGGAAGTATTTGTGGATGACGGGGGATATCAATATAAAAAAGAACATTGGAGATTTTTAAAAAGAATCACTTTGAAGGTGTTCTGATTCCTGACCATACGCCGCAGATTCAGTGCCAGGATACATGGCATGCAGGAATGGCCTTTGCTCTTGGATTTATAAGGGCGGAGTTAATGGGGCTGGAAGGATAGGAAGATAAAAGGAGGTCTGTATATGCAGTTATTTGATTTAACGGATAAGAATGTCCTGATTACAGGAGGAACCAGGGGAATTGGCTTTGCAATTGCACAGGGAGTGAAGCAGGCAGGCGGCAGGGTATGGATTCATGGCAGCAGTGAGGACAGGACCAGAAGGATTGCAGAGGAAAATGGATTTGACTATCTTTACGGCGACCTGAGAGACCAGGATGGGTTAGACGGAATGCTGCGTCCTTTCCTGTCCAGGGAGGACAGACTGGATGTGCTGATTAACAATGCCGGCTTTGAGACTCACAGCGCCATTGAAAATGCTGAGGAGGAGTCAATGGACGCCATCTACAATGTAAATACCAAGTCGCCTTATTTCCTGCTGCAGAAGCTGCTTCCGGCTCTGAAAAAGGCCGGGCGGGCATCCGTCATTAACGTGACCTCCATTCATCAGAAGGTGCCTGTGCGGGAAAATGGCTATTACTGTATGGCTAAAGCATCGTTAGGTATGTTTACCAAGGTGGCTGCCCTGGAGCTGGCCAAGTATGGAATCCGTGTCAATAATCTGGCCCCGGCGCCATTCTTACGGATATGAACCGTGAACTGGTGGAGGCCATGGATTTTTGAACAATGGATTCCCATAGGACGGGTTGGCCGTGCGGATGAGCTGATTGGTCCTGCCGTATTCCTGGCTTCTGACGCCTCCTCCTATGTAACCGGAACCACATTGTATGTGGACGGTGGGTACAGTGAAAATCTGCTGCGGTATTAAAGGCTGGGAAGTGGAATTGCGGAGTGGGGATGCAGATTGGCATTGCGAAGAGCGCAGAAAGGAGAGTGGCAATGTACAGCCGTAATTATGGGTGCAGGATCACAGACCAGATAATCATGGATGGCAACAAGGCGGTTGTCATGGAAAATCAAAAAGCTGCGGCTGACGTTTTTGGCTGACAGGGGCATGGACTGTGTGGAAATGCTGTACAAGCCGGAGGATATTGATTTTATGTGGCGGTCTCCGGCGGGGCTTCATAAAAGAAGTGAGTATCTGTCTAATTCCGGGGATAGTCTGGGGAATTACCTGGACCATAATTCGGGAGGATGGCAGGAGATACTTCCCAACGGAGGAGGAGAGTGCAGCTACAAAGGCGCTTGCCTGGGGATGCATGGGAGATTTCAAGTGTGCCGTGGGATTGCAGGATCATAAAGGATTCTGAGGAGGAGGTTGTCCTTAAGGCATGCATTACCACCCTGCGTTCCCCGTTCCGTCTGGGAAGGAAATATCCTTAAAGAGGGATGAAAGCGCCATCACAATCCGGGAAAGCCTTACCAATCTGGCAAAGGAGCCAATGGAGCTTATGTGGGGCCATCACCCCACCGTGGGGAAAACCTTTTCTGGATAGCAGCTGCCGGATTGACACAAATGGGACCGTGGGTTTTCCATGGATCAGCCCGATTTTGAGACACAGCGTCTGAAGCCGGGAACCAGGTTTGCATGGCCTGCGCCCGGCAATGGAGTGGACTTTTCAAACGTGCCGGGGGAGGATGCTGATACTGCGGATATGGTTTATATAACCGGTTTTCCGGAGCGTGCCTGGTACCGGGTACATAATGAAAACAAAAATATAAGTTATGGAATGAGCTGGGACGGGAAACTGTTCCCATATATGTGGATGTGGCAGGTAAGCGGTGGTTCTTATGGATATCCATGGTATGGAAGAACCTATAACCTGGCGCTGGAGCCATGGACCAGTTACCGTCATCGGGTTTACGAAAGGCCATTGAGAATGGAAGCGCTCTCTGTCTTGAGGCAGGGAGGTAAGGCAAACAGAACTTTGCTTCTGGATTAAAAAGGAGGAGATATAAAATGGTGTTAAAAAAAACATGAATTGCTGGAAGTTATAAAGAAAGAGCTGTATACTCCTGTGGTAGGGGATATACTGGACCAGATGGGATTATACCACCAGTTTCTCCCCAGGCAGTCCCCCTTAGGGATGATATGAAGCTGGCAGGTTATGCTATGACCGTTTTAATGATTGATGTATTCGGCCAGCAGAAAAAGCCCTTTGGTTATTTGACAGAGGCGCTGGATGACTTGCAGGAGGAGGACGAAATTTATGTGGCTTCCGGAGGTACCATGCGCTGTGCGTATTGGGAGAGCTTTTTAACGGCCACTGCAAAAAGCGTGGGGCGGCAGGCAGTTGTCAATGGGATGGCATAGGGATACGCCGCAGGTGCTGGAGCAGAACTGGCCGGTATTTTCCAGGGGATGTTATGCCCAGGATTCTTCTGTGCGCACCCAGGTGGTGGATTACCGCTGCCGGATTGAAATAGAAGGCGTAACCGTTATGTCCGGCGATTTGATCTTTGGTGATGTGGACGGTGTTCTGGTTATTCCGGCAGAGCATATTGAATATGTGATTGAAAAAGGCCCTTGAAAAAGCAAGAGGAGAGAAGAACGTAAGAAAGGCTATTGAGAAAAGGCATGAAGCGCGACGGAGGCATTTGCTACCTTTTGGTATACTTTAGTACCTATCTTTTTTTGAAAAACAATGTTTTCAAACAGGTTACGGGGGATGGATGTATGATGGAATATAGGATTTATGCAGGAACATATGCGGTGCGGATGAAAATGGTATTTTCAGATACAGGATGGATGGAAACAGCCAAATACTGGAAAGGAACTGGCTCTTCCGGGTATTTCAAACCCATCGTATCTGGCCCTTTCGCAGAACGGGACCATGATGTATGCAGTGCTGGAGGATATGGCGTATCATGGGCACGCGGGGGGAGGCGTTTGCGCCATAAAATGCCGTGAGAATTCTCTGGAAATTCTCAATTCCAGAGGAACTACAGGCACCCTTCCCTGCCATGTGACCCTGGATGAGGAAGCTGGGGGTTATTTATGCGGCTAACTATATGAGCGGAAGCCTGTCCATGTTTCCTCTGATGCCGGATGGAAGTCTAGGGAAATGAGTGACTGCAGACAGCATAAGGGAAAAGGACCCAACACCCCTGCGCCAGGAAGGTCCCCATGTGCATTTCAGCGGTCTGTCCCCGGAAAAGGACGGAATCTGGTGTGTGGACCTGGGCCTGGACTGTATATTATTTTATGGAATAGATGTTCATACCATGCCCCTTAGCCATAGGCCGGGCGGGATATTATGCTGCCAAAGGGAACCGGCCCCAGGCATGTCGTGTTTCAGCCGAAACGCGCACAGGATGTATGGTCTGTGAATTGAGTTCAGAGGTGTTTGCGGTGAATATATTAAAAAGAGGGATGCCAAATATTGCAGAGGATTTCCTCCCTGAGGCTCACCGAATGATAAAAGCTCCTGTGCAGCCATCAAATGTTCGGAGGACGGCCGTTTCCTATATGTGTCCAACCGCGGAGACGACAGCATTGCTGTATTCAGTTGATCAAAAACGGCCTTCTCCATCTGGTGCAGATAGAAAAGGCCGGCGGCAGGACTCCCAGAGATATTCTGGTACTTAAGGACATGCTTTTGTCTGCGAACCAGGACAGCAATACCATTACATATTTCTATAGGAATGAAGATACGGGAATCCTGACGCGGAGGACGGGAGAGACTTCCTGTCATGCTCCTGTCTGCCTTACTGCCGTCCCCACTGCATAGCCCCCGTTGGCATCCAGCATTCCGCCGCTTAATACCTTGCCGTTCAGGCTGTCCATCTTGCGGGCTGAGGCCAGGATTACGTTTTGATGTCTGTAAGGCTTAATTCCGGTCTGGAGGTATAGAGCATGGCTGCGTGGCGGTGACCATGGGAGCGGCCATGGAGGTGCCCTCATGAAGGCGTAGCCATTGTCCGGGGTGATGCCCAGGATGAAGGTGCCGGGGGCAGCGATGTCCACGCTGCCCGCGCCGAAGTTGGAGCTCTCATCCAGTTTGCCGTCAAACATCAGGTTGGCTACGGTTATCACGTTGTCAAAAGGGAAGGGAGGCAGGGTAAATGGGGAGGCGTCTATGCTATAGCCGATTGCGTTGTCATCCCCGTTGCCCGCGGCTACCGAAAAGCATTCCGGAGTCGCGGATAGCTGCCTTGAATTCTTCGGTGCAGTTCTGGGAGCCGAAGCTCAGATTGCATATCTGGCGCCGTTGGCCTCCGCATATTTGATGGCTGCAATCACATTGTCCGGTGAACCCTTTCCCTCTTCTCCTCCCAGGGCCTTTACAGGCATGATTTTTACGTAATTGATTGTCGGCTATTCCCACGATGCCGCCGTTATCCCATGGAGGCCGCAATGGTGCCGGCTGCATGGGTACCGTGGACGTCCTCCGGGCCTTCAGTAAACCTGGTTGGTATTGCTGTAAAAATTCCAGCCATTTACATCATCTACATAGCCGTTTCCGTCATTGTCAATGCTGTCTCCGGGAATCTCATCTTCATTGACCCAGATGGAGCCCTGCAAATCCGGATGGGAGATGTCCACGCCTGTGTCTATGACCGCCACGGTCGGGGGCGCTTTGTCTCTGTCTGGGGAGTAGGCCTCCCATGCTGGCTGGATATTGATATCAATTCCGGGAACAGCATCAATGGCGCTGGTCAGGGATATTGGCCGGTTCCAGCGGGGAAGGGCTATGGCGTCTACCTTTCCTCTTTTGTTTCTGTGTACATAGGCGGGGTCCAGGGAATCAATATCCAGTTCCTGGACTATTTTTGCGCCTGGCCGTCATTTTTAAGGGCCCACTGGTAGGAGGCCTTGTCGTCCTTGATGGACAGGTTGTTGAGGCCGGGCCTACCGCATAGGCGGAGAATGTGTTATCCGCCGCATTATAGGGGACGGCCCCGGACGCTGTGGCAATGCCAGGAAAAGCGCCGTGGCCGTAATGAGTTTTTTTCATGACTATGCTCCTTTTTGATGTTTCATTATACCATTGTAATAGTATAACACATAAGATAGCATAAGACTTTGAAAATTTTATGAAAATCCTTCCGATTTTATTACAAATTATGGTACCAGACCCTGTATCTAACTTCCATATATCCCTGTTGTACTCCTCAATGGTACGGTCAGAGGAGAAGTAACCGGCCTTGCTGATGTTGATTAACATTTTCCTGGCCCAGGCCGTGCGGTTTTCGTAGTCGCTCAGAGCCTGTTCCCTGGCCTGGCAGTAAGCCTTAAAGTCGGGGAAGGTCATGAACCAGTCCTTGTTCAGCAGCTCGTTGTACAGGCGCTCCAGGTTTTCTTTGGAACCAACGGCGCCAGTCATTTCCGGGGCTGATGATGAAATCAACAGCTTCTTAAAGGTCCGGGTCCGCTGTTCATAGTAGGTCGGGAGCAGTAGCTGCTTTCTGCGTACCGCCGGATGACTGTTTCGCTGGAATCACCAAAGATATAGATATTGTCATCTCCCACAAGTTCGTGGATTTCCACGTTGGCCCCGTCGTCCGTTCCAAGGGTTACGGCACCATTTAACATGAATTTCATGTTTCCTGGTTCCGCTGGCTTCCTTGGAGGCCAGGGAAATTTGCTCAGAGATGTCGCAGGCAGGAATCAGTTTTTTCAGCCAGGCTCACATTGTAAGTTGTTTACCATGAACACATTCAGTATGGCTTTACGTCAGGTCTTTGTCAATGACCTGACGGAGGCAGAGGATCATGTGGATGATATCCTTTGCAATCACATAAGCAGGCGCTGCCTTGGCTCCGAAAATGGCGGTGATCGACCGGCCTGCTGCCCTTTTGATTTCCAGGTATTTGTGTATCAGGTACAGGGCGTTCATCTGCTGGCGCTTGTATTCATGGAAGACGTTTTACCTGTATATCAAAAATGGATTTGGGGTCAATGCCAATGCCCTGGGTTTCCTTCAGGATAGTCTGCCAGCTCCTGTTTCTTACTGTCCTTGATGGCTAAAAGGCGGTGCAGGGTTTTATGTTAGCTGTGAATGCCCTGTCATCCAGTTTCTTTAAGTTCAAATGCATCCTTCTTAAAACCATCGCCTATGAAAACCGGATGATGATAATCAGCCAGCTGGGGATTGCAGTGAAGGAGCCACCGGCGGAAGGTGATGCCGTTTGTCTTATTGTTGAATTTCTCCGGGTAGAGCCTGTAAAAGTTGTTCATGCTCATTCTTTTCAGTATGTCTGTGTGAAGGGCAGCCACACCGTTGACGCTGAAGCCATAGTGGATATCAATGTGGGCCATGTGTACCGGTCGTTTTTATCGATAATATATACAGATGGATCATCGAATTTGCGGCGTACCTTATCATCTAAAACTTCCATAATAGGAAGCAGCTGGGGAACCGCTTCTTTAAATAGTCCATGGGCCAGGTCTCCAGTGCTTCTGCCAGTATCGTATGGTTGGTGTATGCGCAGGTATCCGTCACCACCTCAATGGCGTCGTCCATTTCCATGCCGTGCTCTGTGGTGAGAAGGCGGATCAGCTCGGGGATAATCATAGTGGGATGGGTATCGTTAATCTGGATCACGGCATAGTCAGCCAGGTCATAAAGGGTGGAGCCTTTTGCAGCTGCCTCGTGACAGTATGAGGCGGGCGGCGTTGGCGACCATGAAGTACTGCTGGTAAATCCGCAGCACGCGGCCGGCGCGGTCGCTGTCGTCCGGGTAGAGGAACAGGGTCAGGTTTTTCTTGATGTCCGTCTTGTCAAAGGAAATACCGTCCTCTACAATGGACTCATCCACGGTCTCCACATCAAAAGATGCAGCTTGTTGGTGCGGTTGTCATAGCCGGTGACTTCGATGTCATACATCCGTGAGGTGAGCGTAAAGTTCCGGTATGGAATCTGGTAGGTAACATTGGTTTTATTCAGCCAGGAGGTGTTTTTCCATCCATGGGTTGGGCTCCTTCTGAAGATTATCCCTGAATAACTGCCTGAACAGGCCGAAATGGTAGTTCAGCCCGATTCCGTCCCCGTTCAGTCCCAGCGTGGCTATGGAGTCCAGGAAACATGCGGCCAGCCGGCCCAGGCCTCCGTTGCCGAGGGATGGCTCAGGCTCCAGTTCCTCCAGGACACTGAGGTCTTTGCCGCGGCTTGCCAGAATGGATTTCACCTGGCTGTAGATTCCAAGGTTTATCATATTATTGGACAGCAGCTTGCCTATAAGGAATTCAGCGGAAATGTAGTACAGTTTTTTTTGCCCCGGACGGATTCCCGGCCCTTGGACAGTTTATTTTACCAGGCAGAGAAGGCCTGTGTACAGCTCTTTGTCAGTGCAGCTTGAAATGTCTTTTTGCACGCTTCTGTCAGCATTTGTTCCAATTGGTTCTGATTCATGATTTACATTCCTCCGTAAGGTGTGCCGTAGCAGCATGATTGTACGTTTGTCTGTATTATAATGGGATGGAAAAAAGAAAATCTTGCATAATTATGTGATGATATAGTACAATACTATCAAATTTATGAAAAAGGTGGTCTGCGGATGCAGGACGGCATGAAAATGGGAAGCGGAAAAGCGGTTATCAGGGGAGAGACAGGAGGCAGGATGCAGGGGAATGGGAATATGGAGAAGCAGGAGTGAGGGAGTATAGAGGACGCGGGCGTGAGCAATATGGGTACCATGAGATAAAAGAGCATGCGGGAAGGGATTTCCCTTTTAATATTTACCCTGCTCTATTCCGGCTGATTTCAGGCAGGTTCCTGTTCACTGGCATGAGGATATGGAGATTGTGCGGTGAAAAAGGGACGAGGTGGTGATGACTGTGGATATGGAGCCGTATGAAGCAGGGGGGGGGGAGGCCGTGGTGGTGTTTCCCGGACAGCTTCATGGCATCAGTCAGTGCGGCTCTGAGGCGATGGAGTATGAAAATATTATTTTCTTCCTTCTATGCTTATGTCGGCTGAATCAGACCTGTGCACCTATGATTTTGCGGCCCATGACAGAGGGCGGTATCGGAAAACCTCTTCATATTACAGGAGGTCTGCCGGATTATGGGGCTTTTATGGAATGTATCGGGATCCTGGACCAGCTGTGCGGGAAAAAGAACTATGCCTATCAGATGGGGGTAAAGGGAACCCTGTTCTGGTTCCTGGGCCTGATTGCAGGGATTTGGGGCCCGGGGGCTGCCGGGCAGCCCCGTAAATCCAGGGAGAGGATGAAACGGCTGCTGGAATACATGGAAGAGCACTACGGTGAAAAGATAACCGTGGAGGACGGGGCAAAACTCTGTTTTTACAGTAATTCCCATTTTATGAAGTATTTTTAAACAGTATATGGGTGTGCCGTTCATACAGTATCTCAATGAATTCCGTCTGGAAAAGGCGGCGGGAATGCTGACTCTCCACCCCGGATCCGGTGACGGCAGTGGCCCAGAGATGCGGGTTTGATAACATATCCTATTTTAACCGGCTGTTCGGAGAAAGACAGGAAAACGCCGGGGAATACCGTAAGAATGGGGAGATTTACTTGTAGGGGATATGAAAGTGTGATAAAATGAAGCGGTATTTTCGGGGCCTGTCAGATTGCAGCAGTGCAGCTGTGCGGCAGAATGATTGTGCGGCAGAGTGATTATGCGGCAGAATGATTATGCGGCAGAGTGATTATGTGGCAGAATAATCGTACAGCATGAAATGAATGGGCACACCGGACATAAAGGGAGATTATCACTATGCGGGAATGCGGTATGCTGCTTCCGGTTGCCAGCCTGCCTTCGCGGTACGGCATCGGGGCATTTTCTAAGGAAGCATATGATTTTATTGATACACTAAAGGCAGCGGGACAGAGCTTCTGGCAGATTCTGCCTCTGGGCCCCACGGGATTCGGAGATTCGCCATACCAGTCCTTTTCGGCCTTTGCGGGAAATCCTTATTTTATTGATTTGGAAAAGCTGGCAGAGGAAGGACTTCTCACAAGGGAGGAGTGCCTGGACGCGGACTTTGGAAACGATGAGAGGGACATTGATTATAAGAAGATATACGATGGTAGATTCCCGGCTTTTAAGGAAGGCTTATGAGCGCTGGAAGGAAGGCCGGTCCCAGCTGGTTCATGAGCTGGCGGGCCGGAAACTGGGGGATGAGACCAGGGAATATTGTTTCTATATGGCTGTAAAGAACCATTTTGATTCTTGCAGCTGGAATCTGTGGGACGAAGGTATCCGTCTGAGAAAACCGGAGGCACTGGAGGCATAAGGGCCATGCTGACGGATGAGATTGGGTTTTATGAATTCCAGCAGATTAAATTTGAGGAGCAGTGGGATGCCTCTTAAGAGATATGCCCATGAAAAGGGTATCCGTATTATCGGGGATATCCCCATTTATGTAGCTTTTGACGGGGCTGACAGCTGGTCGCGGCCCGGAACTGTTCCAGTTTGATGAGAATAATATGCCGGGGGCAGTGGCGGGCTGTCCGCCTGACGGGTTTTCAGCCACAGGCCAGCTGTGGGGAAATCCTCTGTATAACTGGGAATACCATAGGAAAACTGGATTATGCCTGGTGGATGCGGAGGATGGAATACTGTTTTTGCATGTATGATTTGGTGCGGGTGGACCACTTCAGGGGATTTGACGAGTATTACGCCATTCCCTACGGCGATGCCACGGCTGAGTACGGCCGTTGGGAAAAGGGGCCGGGACTGGAAATATTCCGGCAGATGCAGGAGCATTTCGGCGGGGACAAGCTGCCCATCATTGCAGAGGATCTGGGGTTCCTTACCCGGAACTGTGAGATGTTAAAAGGAAAGCGGATTTCCGGGAATGAAGGTACTGGAATTTGCCTTTGATGACACAGAAAACAGTGATTATCTGCCCCACAAATACAGGAAAACTGTGTGGTGTACACAGGCACTCATGACAATGATACAGCGGAGGGCTGGTTCGCGTCACTGGATGAACATGACAGGAATTTTGTCAGGGAATACATGGGTTGCCGGATACACCGGAAGGAGGAGATTCACTGGGATTTATCAGGGCTGCACTGGGAAGTCGTGGCGAAGCTGGCAGTAATACCGGTTCAGGATTATCTGGGATATGATACGCAGAGGCAGAATCAACGAGCCGTCCACTTGGGAAGAACTGGCGGTGGAGGATGAGCAGGGAAGATTTGAATGAGGATGTTTTAAAGCAGTGCAGGAGAATGGCCGAAATTATATGGGCGCCTGGGGAAGCAGTAAAGGGAGCGGACTTCCCCGGGGCAGGAAATCTTAAGACAAAAAGCCATATGTTTAAGGAATTGTTATGTAAATATTCAAAATTAATTCATGTTCGGATGGGGACCCAGCATTTTTTTCCATCCAGATAAAATCCAACCACTGGCCCAGTTTATATCCGCATTTTGAGGGTAAAATGAGAGCAGAAACGGATGAAAAACTGGATAGGGCATTATTTGGGAACGTCCCACCGCAGCCCGGTTCCCATTTTCTGGAAGGCTATGCTGCCCGGATTGGGGTAGGCAATGCAGGCATTGACGTTGATGACATTCTGGCGTAGTAATCTTCCAATGCCTCGTAAAAGAGAGCCCGCGCCGGTGCGCCGGGCGACACATAGATGGAGGTTTCCACAGCCCAGTCATAGGGCTCTTAAATGTAAAAAATGCATAGGAAAACTTCCCAGGGATGTGTCCATTCCTGGATGGAAAGCCAGATCTGGCGAAGAATCAGGGTGGGATGCGATGCGGTTTTTAAATGCCGGGACAGTGGCACCTCATATGACAAAAGATGCCTGGGTCTATGTGGATGAAAATGATGGTATCCATGAAATCCGGCTGGTATTATCTGAACCGGAATGGAAATGGTGAGAAAAATGACTGAATGACATAGAAAAAGGGGTATTGTTTTGACAGCGATGGACGGATGCTGTACCGGCTGGCATTATGCAACTGGGAAATGGTTCATTTTAGCACTGATTTCAGAAATTTTTCCTGAAAATGGAAGATGGTATTATTTTCCAGCAGTATCCAAAGGAAACAAATTGATGGAAAGAAAACATTTTGACTGTTTGGAAGAAAAAGTTTCACGGCACTTCTGGTAAAAAATGGACATCAGAAAGTAAACGGCATGATTGGCTGGAAAAAGGGAGATAAATAAAATTAAGTAATCTGGGCGGAAAAAGAAAAGGCTTTCTCATCCTGTGGTTTTCACTTTCTGATAAAATGGTACTATAAGGAGGTGGAGGTACAGCTCTGACCAGACGAAGGAGTGAGAAAGACAGGATGGGCCATAGGACAGCTGTTATGAAGGCTGACGGCACTGATTGGGTTCTATCCGATGGAAACAGAGGACGGAGTTCTTAAATTTGTGGACAACAAGGGTAACTATGTGACCAATGAATGGAGGACAGGGACGGAAAATCATACTTTCCTGGGCAGCGACGGGAGATTGAGAAGAGCACCTAAGATAGAGCTTACTTTATGTGGACGACAAGGGAGTTATGGTGAAGAATTCCTGGTCCCACAGACGGCAAGGGACGGCCTGAAGGAAGAGGGCTGGTATTTCCTGGGCAAGAACGGCATGGCTCTTTTAGACGGAGGAAGGCTGGAAGAACGTAGGAGACGGCCGGTACAACTTTGACAGTGACGGTAAGATGCGCACGGGCTGGTTCTACGAGGGCGATAATATTTACTACCTGGGCGGCAAGGACGACGGAGCCATGAGAAGGGCTGGGGTATGCCTGGAATTTGAAAAGGATGATTCTTTGAGATTGGGGATATCTCCAAGGAATATAAGAAAGCAGATGAGAATTCACGGTGGTTTTTCTTTCAGAACAACGGTAAGGCCAAATCAGAATTTACCGGCAATTATGAAAAGGAGACCATTCACGGAAAAATTCTATTTTGACCGGAACGGTGCCATGCTGACGGGCTGGCATGCGGTGAAGGAGAAAGCGGACAGCGATGATGCACAGGCATCAGCCGTTTCGTGTATCTGGGCGGTAAGGACGACGGAGCCATTGCAAAGGGACAGTGGAAACAGCTGTCTGAGCATCCCGGTGATTCCGACGACGGGGCAGCCATCTTAAAAATCTATGTGCAATTTGACTAATAACCTGTTTTTTATTACCTCTTTCTTATGAAAATAGTATAAAAAATAAATATGAACGAAATGTGAACATACTGTAAACAGATTATAAATCATTGTACAGGAAAAAGAAACAATATGTGAATAAATCAAAAAGACAAAAGAATGAGCGCGATAAGCATCTCAGGGAGGGAGAAATGGAACAGGAATTAAACAGAAAAACGATGGTGATCGGACATAGAAATCCAGATACAGACTCCATCTGTTCAGCCATTTGTTATGCAAATTTAAAGCAGGCAGTAACTGGGGAGGAATATATGCCTGCAAGAGCCGGACATGTAAATGGAGAGACACAGTTTGTACTGGATTACTTTGGGGCAGAGGAACCGCAGCTTGTGGAAGATGTGCGTACCCAGGTAAGGGATATTGAGATCCGCAAGACCAAAGGTGTGGCAGACAATATTTCATTAAAGAGAGCATGGAATATCATGCAGGAGAATAATGTTGTGACCATTCCTTCTGTAAGGGAAGATGGTACACTGGAAGGCCTGATCACAGTAGGAGACATTACCAAGACCTATATGAATATTTATGACAGCAGTATTCTGTCAAAGGCAAATACCCAGTATTCCAATATTATTGAGACATTGGAAGCAGACCTGATCATCGGAAGCGCAGAGGCATATTTCGACCAGGGAAAGGTACTGATCGCAGCAGCTAACCCGGATCTAATGGAATTTTATATTGAGCCTCACGATCTGGTTATTTTAGGAAACCGTTATGAGTCCCAGCTTTGTGCTATTGAAATGGGAGCGGATTGTATCATCGTGTGCGAAGGCGCAGGGGTTTCCATGACTATTAAAAGATCGCCCAGGAAAGAGGCTGTACCATTATCGCAACTACTTACGATACTTATACAGCAGCCCGTCTGATCAACCAGAGCATGCCGATCAGCTACTTTATGACAAGAGAGCATCTAATCACATTTAACAGTGATGATTATATTGATGAGATCCGCGAAGTGATGGCAAGTAAACGTCACCGTGATTTCCCGATCCTTGACAAGGATGGCTATTATCTGGGGATGATCTCCCGCAGAAACTTACTTGGCGCAAAAGGAAAACAGGTTATTTTAGTAGACCACAATGAGAAGAATCAGGCAGTGGCTGGTATTGAAAATGCTGAGATCCTGGAGATCATCGATCATCACCGTCTGGGAACCATCCAGACTATGTCACCGGTATTTTTTTTTCCGGAACCAGCCATTAGGCTGCACGGCTACCATTGTCTATCAGATGTATCAGGAAGCTGGAGTGAAGGTAGAGCCGAAGATCGCCGGATTGTTATGCAGCGCCATCGTATCTGATACGTTGCTGTTCCGTTCTCCAACCTGTACAGCTGTGGATGAGATGGCAGCAAGAGCGCTGGCTGATATTGCAGGCATTGATATTGAAAAATATGCAATGGAAATGTTCAGTGCAGGAAGCAATTTAAAGGACAAGAGTGACGAAGAGATCTTTTATCAGGATTTCAAGCGCTTTACTTCTGGGAAAGTGACCATTGGCGTGGGACAGATCACTTCCTTAAATGGGGGTGAACTGGACAGGTTAAAGAGACGTATGGAAGCATTTATGGAAAAAGCACTGGAAAACAATGGCTTGGATATGATATTCTTTATGCTGACGAATATATTGACAGAGACAACGGAACTGATCTGTGAAGGACAGGGAGCCCTGCAGCTGGCTGGAAAGGCATTCCACAAGGATATTGAGCTGCTGGAAGAGGAAGGTTTAAAGGAGCCGGTACTTTGTCTGCCGGGAGTTGTTTCCAGAAAGAAGCAGCTGATCCCGGAACTGATGTTAGCAGAGCAGGAATAGGGATCAGATCAAGAAAGGATAGAAAAATGAGTAAAGAATACTGGAAGCCGGGAAACATGCTGTATCCTGTTCCGGCTGTTATGGTAAGCTGTGGAAGAGAAGGGGAAAAACCGAATATCATTACCGTTGCCTGGGCCGGAACCATCTGCTCTGACCCGGCTATGGTTTCTATTTCTGTGCGGAAAGAGCGTTATTCCCATGATATCATCAAAGAGACAGGGGAATTTGTTATCAATCTGGTAAATAAGAGATTGGTTCGGGCTACGGACTACTGTGGCGTAAAATCCGGCCGTGATGTGGATAAATTTGCCGAAACACGTTTAACACCTCAGGCATCCCGTTATGTAAAAGCACCTGGTATTGAGGAAAGCCCTGTAAATATTGAGTGCAAGGTAACTGAGGTAAAAGAACTGGGAAGCCATGATATGTTCCTGGCAAAGGTTGTAGGGTGTGACCATTGACAATCAGTATATGGATGACCGCGGCAAGTTTAACCTGAATGCTTCCGGACTGACTGGTTATTCCCACGGAGAATATTTTGAACTTGGTAAGAAGCTTGGAAGTTTCGGATATTCTGTACGCAAGCCTGCCAAGAAGAAGAAAAACGTTAGTTTGCGTCATTGCTCATAAGGAGGAAAAAAAAATGAAGCCGAATATTACTATGATCGGTATGCCTTCATCGGTAAAAGTACCGTAGGCGTGCTTCTTGCAAAGAGACTGGGATTTTCTTTTATTGATGTGGACATTGTGATCCAGGAAAAAGAAGGAAGACTGTTAAAGGAAATTATCGCTGACGAGGGCATGGACGGCTTTCTGGAAGTAGAGAACCGCATTAATGCAGGTCTGGAAGCGAAAATGTCTGTGATCGCTCCTGGCGGCAGCGTTATTTACGGGGAAGAGAGCGATGGCTCATTTAAAGGAGATCAGTGAGATCGTTTACCTGAAAATGAGTTATGAGGAAATGGAAAAGCGTATCGGAAACGTAGTAGACCGTGGTGTTGCATTAAAACCGGGCATTTACCTTGCGTGACCTGTACAATGAACGTGTTCCTTATTATGAGAAATATGCGGATATCGTCATCGATGAAGAAGGAAAAAATGCCGGTGAGACCGTTGATGAACTTAGAAATATCATCGAGGGCATGATGGACCAGAAGATGATCCAGATGTTCATCGATGAGCAGAAGCGACAAACTGGAAGAAAAGACCGGAAGATCCGTTACGAAAGGCGGGATTGCAGAAGGAAGGAAGAGATGGCCCTTTTCTGGCTGAAACAGAGAGGCGGATCGCGCAACTAAAAGCGGAAGGAAACATTTTTCTTCAAAAAGTTTCCCATCTATGACAGAAAAATGGAAGATAGGGGCTGCCGACTATTGATCATGGAAACTCGCACGCGTTGAAGATGATTAAACGGCAAGCCCTTATTTTTTTAATACCGGCGTAGGTTATCCAAACACTAGAACGAATTTTTATTGTTTTATACGCAAATATTTTTTATTGATCCCACATAATTTCGGTATAATTTTGATCAGAAGCTGGCAGGGATCACGATCACCAGTGACACGGCAAGAAAGACCATTTTATAGTAAAGATAAGCTCTTGCAAAGTCCTGCATTTTGTTGTGTTCTGGCTGGCAAGGGCCAGTTTTTTCAGGTAGAACCATCCTGCGATGGGAATGTTCATGCACATGAAGGTGTGGAACCATTCGATCTCAATGGGGGAGTCATAGGGGATTTCTGTATTGTCAAAAAACTTCATTCCCTGTGTTGTTCCTGTACCAGGGGGAACCATTCATTTTGGGGCAGACCCGAAGACAGGCTGTCCCTAAAACCTTCTTTTTATTTCCTGGCGTTCTTTGCCCAAGGCCATGTAATTTTCTTAGTTTTCATCGCCTCTGCCTCCTGGTCCATAGATTTCTGCATTGTTCCACTTATACTGTTCCTTACTTAAAGCAGAGCGGAGCTGACGCTGCTGGGATTGTACCTGCACTTGAGCCTGGCTTTCTTTCTGGGCTGCTTCTGCCTCTTTTTCAGCCTGGGCAGCATTCCACTCACTTTCCGTTGGAAGAGTGGTGATACGGGAGATGGCAGCCTGGAGCCTTGCAGAAAGGGAGGCTTCCTCATCATCACCTGCAACAAGGGAAAGCTTGTCGATGGCGTCAGATACAAGATCCTGAGCATCCATTTCCTGGTATTCCAGATTTTCGATCCGCTCTAAGGCTTGCATAAAGGTCTGTTTCTTTACTGCCTTTTCTTCCTGGGCACGTTTGGCTTCTGCGTCTTTTGCAGCCTGTTCCTGTGCCTGTTTCTTTTCCTCTGCCTGAACCGCTTCATACCGGCTGATCTCATCGCTCATACCGGCAATGATCTCCTTAAAGTAGTCATACCGGCTTTCCACCTTCTCTAAAAGACTGGCGCGAAGTTCGCCGTCATCTAACAGCGGCAGCTTGGAGGTAATACTGTTGTATTCGTCTTTTACAGTATAAGTATCTTCTACAGATCCGATCTCCTTTTTCTATAAAGGCATCTACAGAAGCCTGAAGACTAGTCTCTAACTGTTCCTGCTCTTTTCATGAAGACTCTGTTCTGCGCGGAACTGGGCAGTGGTGCTGAAATAATCTTCCATACCGGTCTTGGAGTCTACTTTGCGCTCGACTGTTTCCGGCTGTATCCAATCCCAGGGTTCTAAGCCCTCATGGATCTGATCCATAACGGATTTCCAGATCCTTCCTGCATAGGTGGCACCATAGATACCAGGCATATTTCTTGGTATATCATAACCTACCCAGATCGCAGTAGTGTAATAACGTGTATAGCCGCAGAACCACGTATCCTTACTGCTGTTGGTAGTACCGGTCTTTCCGGCTGCAGGCATATCATTGTCCAGTCCCAGTCCCTGACCGGTGCCGTAGGAAGCAGTAAATGTGCCTTTTAAAACATCTGTAAGCATAAAGGCAGAGTCATCTCTGTACACCTGATGGGCAGATGGTTTTAAAGTCTTTGGTCAGTTCCCCGTCATGTTCATGTTCGATCTTAATAATGCAGGTACGGTCATTGTATACGCCGCCGTTTGCAAGGGTGCTGTATCCCTTGGCCATGTCCACGACCCGGACGCCGTTGGTAAAACCGCCGATACTTAAGGAAGGAACGTTATTATCCACATAAGTCAGTTTCTGGAACTGCATTTCTCCTAAGTAATCCAGACCATAATCAATGCCAATGTCCTCTAAGATCTGCCACGCAACTGTATTTAAGCTTCGGTTTAAAGCTTCACGGACTGTTACATTTCCAAAATAGCGTCCGCCGCTGTTGGAAGGACCGTCGGTCCACTTGTGGTCATTTACAATTCGTGTAGGATAATATTCACCGGTATCAAAAGCAGGGCCATAGTCGATCAAAGGCTTTATGGTACTTCCGGGCTGTCTGGCGCTTAAATAGGCTCTGTTAAATTTATCTTCTGTGCCACGGCCGCCCACAATGGCAACTACGTAGTTGGTCTTATTATCTACAATGACACCGGCTCCCTGAAGAGCAAATTTACCATTTTCCTGCAGCTCTGTAAAGCCGGAAAGAGACTGGTCGATCTGGGCCTGGAGCTGGTCTAGCTGGTACTGTCTAATGAAGTATAGAGCTTAAAGCCTCCGCCGCGGATCTGGTCGGATTTTTCAGAATAAGCTGCTGTATACAGGTCTGTATACTGGGTATAATCTTCTTTATCTTTAAAACATACTGGAACTGGAAGTTGTCTTTCTTCATCAATTCCAGGGCTGCGCAGTGGATGGCAT
>VOFH01000799.1_pt1 | contig 22001 bp, 35 predicted proteins | sample 5384091 | NCBI WGS metagenome assembly VOFH01 (sample SAMN12384727, study PRJNA508395) | human gut metagenome | isolation source: healthy gut G | host: Homo sapiens
GATGCGCAGTTTCCCGGCAGGGGTCTCCTCTTTATGGACAAAGGTGCTTGCGTCCTCTGCAGCCTTCATCACCTTCATTCCATGGTCCATAAACTGCATGCCGTGTTCTGTTAATTTGATGTGTTTCCCAATTCGATCAAAGAGCTGCGTTCCCAGCTCTTCTTCCAGCTGCTTTGATCTGCACTGTAACCGCTGCCTGAGAATAACCCATCTGCTCTGCAGCCTTTGTAAAACTCTGCAGCTCAGCCACTCGTAAAAATGTCCTGATGTTCCTGATCTCCAATTTTCTCACCCATTACTTTTTTAAATCATTCTATAAAAACCATTAGTTTTACAAATTCATGTTCTCATGGTATCTTTAAATTTAGAAAGAAGTCAATGCATTGCTTCCAAATTTTCGAGGAGTTAATAATATGGAGCAAAAACAACAACTACAACAAGAACCATTGCTCAACGCGATGATTAAATTCGTACAGTCTTATATGGACGCACAAAGTGATATCAAGTCCAACAAGATCATGCAGACTGCCAGCGATGAGACCATTGCAGAGCTGCGTCTCTGCGGAATCCCCAGAAAAGGACGGGCCGTAGAAGCTGTCATGGACGAAATGGTGGAGGATGTTTACGCCAATCAAGTAATCATGCAGCACCCTCGCTGGTTCGGATTCGTACCCAGCCCAGCTTCACTGCTCTCATGGCTCGGTGACATTATGACCAGTGCTTACGACCCTCATGCAGGCAGCTGGATGCAGTCATCAGCCGCAGCCTGCATTGAGCAGGAGGTTATCGCCTGGAAGTGCAGGCAGGCTGGTTATCCCGATACCAGCGGCGGCTTATTTGTTTCTGGCGGCTCTATGGCAAATCTCACAGCCCTCACTGCTGCCAGAAATGCAAAGCTGTCAGAGTTTCAATATCCCTAGGGACAGCCTATGTCTCAGAGCAGACCCATTCTTCTGTATCGAAGGGCTTGCGCATTATCGGACTGAGGACCGATCAGATCAGAAAAATCCCAACAGATTCTGATTTCCGCATAAATATCACTCTGCTGAAAGATGCTGTGTCAGAAGATCTTGCAGCGGGTAAAATTCCATTTGCAGTGATTGCCAACGCTGGAAGTACCAATACTGGAAGTATCGATCCTTTTAACGAAATCACAGCTCTCTGTGAGAAACATCATATCTGGATGCATGTAGACGGCGCATACGGCGCATCTGTGCTGGCCTCTTCTAAATATCGGCATCGTCTGCGGGGAATCGAACGCGCAGACAGTATCAGCTGGGATGCGCATAAGTGGCTGCTGCAGACTTACAGCTGCAGCGCCATTCTCGTAAAAAGACAAAAGACTTTGACAGACAGTTTCCATACTTGTCCGGAATATCTCAAAGACGCCGCTGCAAATGACGAACAAGTTAACTATTGGGACTACGGACCTGAATTAACCAGGCCGGCTCGCAGCTTAAAGCTATGGCTTACTTTGCAAGTCTTGGGAACAGATACAATCAGTGATATCATCGAACACGGTTTTCAGTTAGCCCAATGGGCGGAGGATGAAATTAGGAAACATCCACGCTGGGAAGTCATATGTCCGGCACAGCAGGCGATTGTCAATTTCCGCTATGCACCTCCCGGCCTCTCCGAAATAGAAATCGCCGCCCTCAACCAGCAAATTTCAAAAGAGATGCTGCAAGATGGCTATGCCGGAGTTCTGACAACAGAACTGAATGGCAGAAAAGTCTTGAGAATCTGTGCACTTCATCCTGAGGCAAATGAAACAGATATGCGAACTACTGTACAGCTTCTCGACAAAATTGCCTGCAAGTTAACGATAGAATTAGAAAGAGAAAGGAATGCATCATGAAAAACAATACCTCTATATATGCCTGGACCATGTTGATAAGTTTGATTGTCGTCGTAACAGTAACTTTCATAATCTGTCTTGCAGAAGTCAGTAAAACAGTCAGCTATCTTCTGTTTGCAGTAGATATTGTCGCTGCAATTGTCTTCACGGTCTGCCCGTACGGATCACAAGAGCATCTGCAAGGTGACAATGATAAGTCCTAATAAATTGAATAAATGCATAAAGAAAAAGACGCTGCCACATTGGGCGTCTTTTTCCATTTATAAATCTTCTATTTCCAAACGTCAGTATTGTGAAGGCCGATGCTGGCAGCCTTAAATACAGGATTCCTGCCTTCCCGCTTCTGGGAAACATAGTCGTCCAGTGCTTTGATGGCGATGCCGCCGAGGCAGAACATAGCGATGATGTTCACAAGCGCCATACCGGCCATCAAAATATCAGCCATATTCAGGCGATTTCCAGGTTTGCGTTGGCGCCGACAAATACCATCAGCACTGCCAAAATTCTGAACACAGTGAGGAACAGTTTATTCTCACTGATAAATTTGATGTTAAACTCCGCATAAAAGTAATTTCCGATGAGGATGTAAAGGCAAACAACGCCACAGATACAGTAATGATACCTACGCCCACCTCTCCGAACATAGACTGTACAGACTGCTGTACCAGCGGAATGCCGTTCAAATCGCCGCCTACCGTATACTGTCCTGTACAGAGCACGATAAATACCGTCGTAGAGCAGATGACGATGGTGTCGATAAATACAGAGATGACCTGAACAAGCCCCTGTTTGACAGGGTGGCTGACATCTGCAACGCCGCAGCATTTGGGGCGGAACCCATACCTGCTTCATTGCTGAACAGTCCTCTCTTCACGCCCCAGACCATACAGGAACCGGCAAACCCGCCGAAGATCGATTTGAAATCAAAGGCTTCTCTAAAAATCTCACCAAAGATCTCAGGCAGATCTGCCACATGAGCGAAGGTGATGATCAGCCCAATCATAATATAAATGCATGCCATGATGGGAACTAAAATAGAGGATACGATACTGATTTTCTGTGCGCCTCAAAAACAGGAATGCAGAAATCAAAGCCAGTATACCGCCTGCGATTAACGCCGCCATCTGGTAATTGCCGCCTACATAATGTTCTAAAGACGAAGCGATGTTATAAGACTGCAGCCCGTTGAATCCAAAGGCAAAAGTCACAATCAACAGTACAGCTTAAAAAAGAACGCCCAGCCCTCTCGACTTCATCGCTCTTTCAATGTAGTATGCAGGCCCTCCTTTATAAATTTCGCCTTCTTTCTGCTTATAAATCTGCGCTAAGGTCGATTCGATAAATGCTGACGCTGAACCGATGATAGCCATGATCCACATCCAGAATACCGCACCCGGACCGCCGGCAACAATGGCAGTTGCAACACCGGAAATATTGCCCGTACCTACCCTGGATGCAGTAGCGATCATCAAAGCTCTAAAAGATGAAATTCCGCCGTCGTGGCTCTTCTCTGTCAAAACTCTGATTCCTTCCGGAAACAATCTAAGCTGCACAAATTTTGTACGAACTGTAAAAAACAAGCCTGTGACAATCAACAGCCAAAAAGAACGTTACTGTAGATCCAACCGTCTACCTCGTCTGACCACGCCGTAAAAGGCATCAATAAATCTCTCCATATAGTTTGTCCTCTCCTCATTCAATTCTAAATACATCCTAAATATATTATGTGTTTCTTTATAACGATTCTGTCAAAACAGCTCGATAATTATACCACGAATGTTCCACTGCCTAAATAATCAGAGTTCGTGATTCAATGAACGCTTCCTTGCAGCAGAATGGCAACGCCGTAAGACGAACGGAATTATTATATCATATGGCAATTCCTCATACAACAAAAATGTTTTTTATTGTTTACTGTCTTCAAAAACAAAATAGCAGGGGAGCCGGCAATTGTCCGCCGGCTCCCTGCCGCTGTCATATATCTTATTTCTATTTCTAGACTCTGTTCGCCTGGTTGGACCATTTGGTGTAATAAGTCTTTCCGTCAATCTTTCTCACACCGCGAACTTTGTAGTAGTAACGAGTTCCTTTCTTCAGACTCTTGCTGTCCGTGAAAGAAACGGTCTTCGCGTTCTTCGTCACATAGTACGCTTTTGGTTCCATAGCTGCTTTTTTCTTTGTGCTTCTGTAAACCTGGTATTTATCACCTTGTAGCTGCCGCTCTTTTCCAGGATACTTTGATTCCCTTTTCTGCCTTTGCTGATTTTGCCGAGATCGTCGTATTCTTCACGCCTTTGATGGTTTTCGCGTTTGCAAAATCCTCACCCAGCATCTTTTCGTAGATGGCATTTGCTGCAAAACGGTAATCGTCCTGCTGGTGTGCTTTGTTGGTCAAAGTGTTGGCAAACAGGGTGACCTTCATGCCATTCTTCGCATAGTCGATGGCCTGTACCGTATTCTTGTACTTTTTCGATATGTGCAGAAGACATGAAGCCTTCAATCGGATAATCGGACGTGGTCTTGACCAGAACTTTGGCGCCCTCTGGAACGCTGGTAATGTAGTTGCCGCCGTATCCGTACATGATAAAGTCTTTTTCTTTTTATATTTTGCTGTAATCAAGCTGTCGCTTTCGTAAGTCACAGTGGTCAGGGCGTCATAACCGCCTCCGTCCACATATTCACGCCGATACCCATAGCCTTGGCAGCCTTCAGGGCGTTTGCCGTGTAGCCGACATAAGGTTTGCCCTCTTTTACCAGATTTTTTCTGCATCTGTCAGGCTGCGGTTTCCAACGATGACATCAGCCTTCGCAGGATTGCTGACGATGGTGAATCCCATCTGCTTTCCATAGGCAAAGAGATCCCATCCGAGGCTGGTATTCAGTCTGTCAGAGTAGTTTTTCACGCCGTAGGCTCCCTGTTCGTTGGACTCAAACGGTGATGCTGTTCTGCCAGGAATGTAAACCTTTACAGACTTCTTGATGACCTTTGCCTTCGGCGCTGTCTTTACAGAGTATCCTTTCAGGATGTACTGATTCTTTACAGAATTGAAATCTGCCGTGGATACCAGGAACTCTCCTTTGTAAGTGCCTGACGTTACCATTCAACAGATTTGCCTTTCTTGAGCAGCGCGTTGACCGCCTGAATTGCATCGACACTGTTGTTCCTCAAAATCGTATAGTTTCCGCTGCCGGATTTTGCCGATTTGATGGCAGGCGCTTTGGTGACTGCCTGCATGTTCGAAGATTTGATGGCGCCTTTCTTGGTGATGACAGCCATGTCGAAACCTCTTAACTGGGGAGAACGCAGTCAGCGGTTCGGGTAGAGATCGTTCCAATCGGTGATAACCACGTTGGTGTAAAGGGCTGCATTAGCCATATTCCGCTTGGCCTGATGCATGTCTACGACGATAGAACCTTTCACATAGGTAACGCCGTTGATTTTCACATCCGCCGTCAATTTTTCAGTTTGACGTCATTCCTCAGCAGGTATTCTACCATCTCTTTTGCAGCTTTCATATCCTGCTGCTTGGAGGATGTCATCGGGATGATGTAATATTCCGGGAAGAAGTTATCGTTTTCCTTATACTTCTTACGGAATACGTCTGCTTCTGCTCCGATTTCGTCGCTCTGGCTCACATACCAAGGACGAATGGCATCAGAGTCGATGTTTTCCATTCCTCTGCGGTAAAATTCCAGTTGATTTGTAAACATCCTGTCTTTGTTCTCCGCTACGAAGGCAGCGTTGCCGATGAAACCGTATTTGATAGCATCGACAGCTTCCTGGCTTCCATAGGGAACTTCAACCGTAAATGCATTCACGCCATGGAGGAATGCGTACTGCGGGGTATAGCTGGTAGACATGTCGTCAAATGGAATCAGTTCTTCTTTCCGCTCTTGTCTACTTCCAGATAGTCGCGCATCGGAACCTGGAAACTGTTGATTTTCTCGTTGTTTGCGATTGCTGTAGAACCGAAGTTCTCTCCCTGTGCCAACGCGGTATCCATAAACAGATCGTATTCTGCATTTGGCTCGTGGGTCGGCGAACAAGGCTCTACCTGGAACTGCTCATAGAATCCATGGATTTCGTGGAAAGAAACTGGGTTCCACTTTTGCAATCAAAGCAGTCATCGCCTGGGTTTCTGCCTGGGTCTGATAAGTATTGTCTCTGTTCAGGTCAAAATAGTTAGAATTGGTACGGGTGAAGTTGGTTCTTCCGTCAACGTTTTCTGACGGTACTACGATAAAGAAAATGTCATCGAGAACGTCTTTCACATTGAGGTCAGTGTCTTTCATGTTGTAGTATTTTGCCATCTCTTCATCTGTCATATTTACCGTTGCGTCACTGGTTCTCGAATAGGAGGACGCGCCGGATGATGATGACGTTGGCTCAACTTTACCATTACCGCGGATGTAACCGACACCTGTTACTTTGTCTTTGATCAGTTCAGACCACACTTTGCCCCCTCTCTGCCATTTCTGATTTCACAGCGGCAGTTCCGGCGCTTGTCAGTCCTGTAATCTTGGTATATGGGATTTTGCCGTCGCCTTCAGCAGCTTTCTACCAGCGCTTCAACAAAATCGAGACAAGAATCCGGCCCGATGATTTCATCTGCATGGACATTGCTGTACATCACCGGCACTTTGTACTTGAGGCTTCCGTTTTGATTTCAGACTGCACTTTAGCAGGCTCCGACTCCGCTCTCTTTGACAATGCCTGAGAGTTGGACAGATCGCTCGATGAAGCCGAAATAAAGATCGCTCTCATCGGATATCCTGCGGAGGAAGTGCCGATCTGTTCTATTTTGGCATAAATGCCTGCTGCGTTGGCTCTTGCTGCCAGCTCGTCCATCTTCTTGTCAACCTGGCTCTGTGTATAGAAAGAATCGTATGGTCTGACCCATACAGAAGTTTCACCCAGCCTCACATCGCCGTTGGTGCAGGCAAGGGTGTATTCGCCAGTGTAGTCCAAGACTTTGTTCCTGACTACCTTGCGGCCTCTTCCGTCAACACCGTTATAACCGAACATGGTCTTCGCATCAAAGGATAGCTGCAGATAAACGGCATCCCCTCGGCCACTGCGGTCTGTTTGATGTTTTCGAAAAGCGGTCCCCGTTCCTGAGCCTCTGTCTTTTCGCACTTCCAATCCTCCAGCTTGCCGCCCAGATACTGGTATGGGAACATCGATGCGTCCTGCATCCCTGCACCCCTGCTCAGCGTCCACTGGAAAGCGCCGTCTGCAATAGCTTTTTCAAGTTCTTCCTTAGTCATATCCACTTTTACTTTTGCCGTGAAAGATCTGGCATCCAAAAGTGAAATTGCGTCTTCGCCTGCCCCTGTATTGTCAAATACAATCGCGTCCTGCGGCGCGGTCTGGTCAGCAGCGAAAGCAGGAACTGCCATAACAAAAGAGGACATCACCATTGTAATGGTAAGTACCATTGTCAGGATCTTACTTCTCGTTCTTTTCGTCTAAAACAGTCCATGTTTACCTCCATTTCAAACTAAAGTGGCAATAAAATATCACAAATAAAATATTCGTCAGCTTGAGTATAACTGCTCCATATATGCCCTGTCAATACAAGAATTTGAATTTTCCCATTATTCAGCATACTCTTACTAAAGAATGTTCATTTGCTCCAAAAACGACATTAGACGTTGGATTTCCAACGTCTAATTTGAAGTGTCTTCTGATTATTTTCGTCCGGAGCGTCTCTGTATTTCTACAGTGATATCGGACAATCTGTAGCTTTCCAAAGCGTTCTCCAGTGCTCTCTGCGCCTCTGCAAAAGGCGTCTCTAAAGCACCTTGAATATTGTGGCCCACCCAGCATTTCTCGGACGGGTTTTGATGTACGTCAAAGATGACCTCATCTTCTTCCCTTACTGCTTTATAAATGTCTAAAAGGGAAATTTCTTCAGCGTCTTTTGCAAGACTGAGACCGGCAACACCAGCCCTTGCACAGATGAGTCCCGCCGTTTTCAGTTGGGAAGACAGCCTTCTGACGACTACCGGATTTGTACCCACACTCTTTGCGATGAGTTCCGAGGTAGACGGCATCGTGTCGTCCACGTTCAGGGCAGCGACTGCCAGGATATGAATCGCCATAGGAAATTTGGTGTTGATTCTCACAGCACAAAATCCTCCTCTCTGAATGTATCGCCTGCTTCCCCGATCAGAAATTGATGATCCCATCTGCCTGAGACCAGTTTTTCCAGCAAAAGATTGCTGCCCTCCACATAACAGATCGGGCACTGAATCAAATCCGCATTTGCCTTTGCTCTTGTCACATAATCGCCGCTGTAGCAGTCGTACACGCCCGTATCGATGATATCCACGCTCTTATAGGACTCAAACCATATATCAAAAACCATCAGACCCTTTTTTTTCTCACCGTATCGCTCCACTAATCGATTCCTTATATTTATGATGGACAAATCACTGTCTACGGTATCGGTCAGATACATATGGCCGCTCCTCTTGAGATTGGGATACCAGTTATTGTCAGTGTGCATCAACAGCGTGATACAGTCATCTACCTTGGGCATGACCACTCTTACCGGCAACGGTCTCTCGGACACGGAACCGCCGCAAAGACCCATGGACAAAAGCACCGTGTCCACTTGCTCGGGCAAATTCTCCATCGCTTCAAAGACAGCAGCCCGCATCTCTTTCGGTTCTGCATGAAGTCTGCTGTCGAGTTCGTAAACTTCGTATGCGGTATTCTCCTTTTCTGTGCAGCATCGACATGTCTCCTGAGAGAACTGCAGGTCATAATAATCCCAGCCATATGCACCTCCTTATCCTGTAATCATTATAGTTACAGGATTCAGAATTGTCAAGGAGAATCGTCAGTACAGCCTTCGGTTAAAGCAGCCTTGCCACAGCCTGTTCGCGCAGTCTCTTTCTTACAATCAGGAATGTGATGACATGGGCGGTCAGTGTCAATATCCAGGTAAGGGGGATATGTGAGGAAAAGCATGTTCATAGTATGAAATTTTGGTATCTGAAAGATGGTTGCAAGCCATATGATTCTGATGCCACAAACGCCTACCAGGGAGACCAGCATCGGTGTAACGGAACAGCCCATTCCTCGGAGGGAGCCCACCATAACGTCCATGGCTCCGCACAGTGCATAAGTCATGGCAATGATCTTCAGCCTCTCCATGCCGGCGTCAATGACCGCGTCGCTGGGCGAGTAAATACTCAATAACGTTCGGCCGAAAGTCACCGTCAGCAGTCCCAAACCTAACCCTACCGCAACGACACAGAGCTCGCCCCTGGTAATCACCTTGTCAATCCGCTTGATCCGCCTTGCGCCTACATTCTGACTGGTAAAGGGAAATGGTCGCCTGGTAAAAAGGCATTCATGGCAAAATAGATGAATCCTTCCAAATTTGCCGCTGCTGAATTTCCCGCAACGATAATAGCGCCAAAGGAGTTTACAGAGGCCTGGATCAGTACATTGGTCAGAGAAAAAAATCACACCCTGTACGCCGGCCGGCAGCCCAATTTGGAATATGGCCGCCAATTTATCTTTGTGAATACGCAAATCCCGCGGAACCACGCGAATCCCACTGTCTACCTTGGTCAGACAGCGAAAGATCAATATCGCCGAAACCCACTGTGAAATAGCAGTCGCCATGCCTACACCAGCCACATCCATTTTCAGTACGATGACAAAAAACAGGTTCAGCACCACATTGATTACACCAGAAAAGGCCAGATAATACAGCGGTCTGCGTGTATCTCCCACGGCCCGCAAGATTGCGCTGCCGAAGTTATAGACCATCATGCCAGTCATTCCGAGGAAGTATACCCGCAGATAGGTAGCCGCAAGATCCATGCCTTCTTCTGGGGCTTTCATCCAGAGTAGAACCTGTCTGGCTCCGATGAGTCCCAAAATAGTGAGCAGAATGCCGCTTATGATACTGAGCATCATAGCAGTATGTACGGTGTCTTTCAGTTCTCGTTCTCTCTTTGCACCGTAATACTTGGCAACAGTGACATTGGCGCCGATGGACAGCCCAATAAACAGATTAGTCATCAGCGTAATCAGAGAGGTGTTTGACCCACTGCCGCCAAAGAGTTATCTCCTGCAAAACGTCCGACTACGATGATGTCTGCCGCGTTAAACAATAGCTGCAAAATGCTGGAACACATCAAAGGCAGTGAAAATATCAGCATTTTCTTCAGTACCGGTCCTCTGACCATATCGATTTCAAATGATTTCTTTTGTCGTTCTTCTTCCATAAGTTCCTCTCAAATTTCATTCAGTTTCTTAATCTAATCTCTATACGCCTCTAGCATTATATTCCTCTGATTCCAAAGATACAAGAGCAGTAACAATATTTACTTTGTATACTTGTCAGCGCTGCATCCGTGTCGGGACAGCGCTGCATCCCTCTCCTTCGTCAGTCCGCCAAACTCCCTCTTGTAGTCCGCAATCGTCTTGGTTCCCAGAAATGTCTTGCACATTTTTCCGCCGTGCTCCTTTGCAGACTATGCAGACTGTCTGCCACCAAAGAACGCCCATAGACGCGCAATAAGACCTACTGATTCTTCTTGTCTGGCTCGGGCAGGGCATGTATAATATGATTAAATATCATTAACAGGGACACCAAAATAAGATCATCCTGCCAGGGAGGATAACAACATGAAAATCGATCGCCTGATTGGCATCATTACAATTTTATTGCAGCAAGATAAGATCACTGCGCCGGAGCTGGCGGAGCGTTTTTGAAGTGTCCAGGCGAGCCATCAATCGGGATATTGAAGATATCTGCAAGGCTGGTATCCCTTTGATTACCCATCAGGGATATGGCGGCGGCATCTCCATCGCAGACGGGTATAAAATTGACAAATCTCTGTTTACAGAAGACGAACTGCAAACTATACTAGCCGGGCTGAAGGGGATCGATACAGTATCTCGCGCCTCAAATCAGGTAAAACTTCTCGACAAGTTCTCTAGCAAAGCGCATCGAGTCTCCCCAAAGGATACGATTATCATCGACTTGGCTTCACATTATCAAATCCCACTCACGCAGAAAATTGAAGCGATCAAACAGGCTATTTCACGCAAAATATCATTAGATTTCAGTATTACTATCAAAGGGAGAGCAGAGACGCAAAGTCGAACCTATCATTTGGTATTCAAATGGTCTGCCTGGTACGTATTTGCCTACTGTCTGGATAGAATGGATTACCGTCTCTTCAAGCTGAATCGTCTCTGGGATTTAGAATTAACAGAAGAGTCCTATCTCCCCGCACGGTTCCCACAGCGAAGCTGAACCTGGAAAACTACTTTACCACCAACAAAATCCATCTAAAGGCCCCTCTTTTCACCAGCAGCAAAATACAGGCTGATTGAAGAATATGGCATAGATTCCTTTTCTGCCCGTGAAAATGGCGAGCTGCTGCTTGAACAAGATTTTGCCAGCTATGAAAACATGCGAGAGTGGGTATTCAGTTTTGGAGATCTGGTCCGTATTTTGGAGCCAGCAGACCTTCGGGACGATCGATACAGAGCCGCAAAGGCTATTTTGCAGATGGATGACTGACCGTTATTCCTCATGCACAAATAGCAGCAAAGAGAAAGCAACATGACAGACAGTTGTCATGTTGCTTATGGTAACATAGCAGAAAAAAAGGAGGGAACAATGATGATAGAATCGAGATGTGGATTAAGATGCAGAGACTGCGAATATCGCGAGCAGATGAATTGCCCGGGATGTACATATGGACAAGCCTTTCTGGGGTGAGAGCTGTCCCATAAAGTCGTGTTGTGAACAAAAGGAGCACGACCACTGCGGACAATGCAAGGACTTTCCCTGTGCACTCCTCAATCAGTTCGCCTACGACGAAGCACAGGGCGATGATGGAAAGCGGATTGAGCAATGCAGACTTTGGTTGGAAGGGTAGGTGCCAGGTATGTCCTCAACTTTAGATTATGTAGATTACGTCTGCGATCAAATGCGCGGCGCCGGTGAAATCTCCTATAAGAAGATGTTTGGCGAGTACGGTGTTTACTGCAATGAGAAATTCATCGGCGTCATCTGCGACAATCAGCTGTACATCAAAAAGACCGAAGCAGGTGCATTGCTTTATCCAGGCTGCGAGGAAGCGCCTCCTATGAGGGTGCCAAACCCCATTTTCTCATCGATAAAGTAGATGACTACGACCTGATGAGCCGATTTATTGCAGCAACTTACCAGGAACTACCCATGCCCAGGCAAAAAAAGAAAAAAGGGCATATAAGGAACGTGGAAATGACGGAATCAAAGATTCCTATTTTCACATGTTGCCCACAAGAGGCGGCGCTTGTCAAGGTACGTTCTTTGCTATTTCCTACATAATAAAGAAAGGGCTTGCTTTCATACAATGCAGTATGTCTGGCAAGCCTTTTTAGTCCATTTTATTCTTTATTTCTGCGTCGTACGAGCCAGCGAAGCTCCCCTTCTGTCAAATGAAGCCGTTCAGCCATCTTTTCAAAAGTTAGATGTCCGTCTTGCCATGATTTGAAGCAGGTATCAAAATCAGCAGGATAGGGCTTTCGCGGTCTGCCTAAATGCTTACCTTTCGCCCGTGCGATAGCAATACCCTCCGCCTGCCTTTGGTGGTTGAACTCCCGTTCTGCCTGTGCCACATAGGATAAAAGCTGTAGGACGATATCAGAGATGAGCGTGCCTATCAGGTCCTTGTTGGTACGGGTATCGAGAATAGGCATATCGATAATTACTATATCTGCCTTTATCTCCTTTAGAATATACCGCCACTCACTTTGTATCTCCTCATAATTACGTCCCAAGCGGTCAATGGATTTTATCACAAGTACATCTCCTTTTTTCAGCTTCTTCCGCATATTTTGGTAACTTGGGCGGTTGAAGTCCTTGCCGGATACCTTGTCAGTATAAATATGCTTTTCCACAATACCCCAGCGCACCAACTCCTGTCGTTGACGCTCTACATTCTGCTCCACGCTTGATACTCTCATGTAGCCATAAAACTGTTGTTCCATAAAATAAAAACACCTCCTGTGTCTGTATACAAGAGGAATCTTAGGGAAACTGTCTGGTTTTGTAAAGGTATGCCTTTAAGCAACTATTTTGCATGACTAACTGCCACTTTATATTTTACACTGTTTGAAAGAGGAAAACAAGCTGAGTTTTTATGCTTTATAGTGAAATTGGGATGATGAGGTAAAGGTATACTTTTTTTTACAAACGGTGCTGTATGAGTAATACAGATCAAACGAAAGGAGAACGAGAAGGAATGATAAAGAAATGGATGAAAAAGGGAGGTGCATGTCTGCTGGCAGTTATGATGATGCTCCCTCTTATGCCCGCGACGGATGTTCATGCGGAAGCAGCGGATTCAAATCAAATCTGGGTAAATGGTACTAATATCATAACTGTTGGGCAGACAACGCTGTACAGTGCGGAGACGGTACAGCGGTTTACGAGCCTGCAGAAGGAACCCTTTACATTGACCAATGCAGTTATCAACGCCGGTGGACTGGATAATGGACCAACGTTCTATGGAATAAATGTTGGAATCAGAGCAAACTGTAACTCTGAATATCGTCCTTGTTGGTGAAAATGTGATTGGCGACGGCGAAAATACGGCTCTTGGCGGAGGAATTATGACAGACGGCACACACATATTTCCGGTTCAAAATTTGAACATCAACACAAACCGTTCAAATCGAGCTACAACGCACGACGCCCTAGACGCAAACGGGGCAGTCTCAATCAAGGATGCTGTCCTGACCATCAAAGATTGGGCTGCGAGCAGATTCTCTTCTGATAATATTTACTTCCTCAAGCGCGGGCATCCGCCTGCGTCGACAATTATACTTGATGCAGTTACAATTACAGGAGAAAATTTAGATTCCATTGCCGTTACACCAGATCAAAATATAACGATTAAAAACTCCAAAATGGAAGTAACAAATTCTTTTGCAAGCGATAAATACTGGCGGAATTGTTACAATCACAGACAGCAGCATCACCGGCTCTGTTACACCTGCAGGTACACCGGGCATTCCTAGCTATTATTATGATACCGGCATTGCAGGAAGCAGTGTAACATTCGATCATTCAACTGTCAATCTGGACACTGTCCAAAGCAATGCAATTTTGCAGACGATACGCTTACGATAAAAAACAACTCGTCAGTAACGGCTAAAAGTGTATGGCCCACATTAAACAGCAAGAATGCTATTGAGATTTTAGACAGCATTGTAAAGGTGGAAAGTAAAAGTGGAGAAGAAAACGCTATTTTGGCTTCTAACTCGCTGACCATACGAAATGCAGACGTTACAGCAAAGAGTTACTATCCTGCATTGTTCAGCGGGAGCACACTGGAAATTGCAGATAGTACCGTAAAAGCAGAATCGACTGCAGATCTGGGAATTTGGTCAAAGGGTTCTCTGGCTATTAAAGGGGATTCTGATGTTGTGGCAACGGGTACCTCCGGCAGTATCGGCGCCTTAACATCTGCCACGGTTACTCCGACAGCAGGCAAGAAAGTCGAAATTCTCGTCGGAAATGATAGAGACAGCGCCGCAGCTGTTGAAAATTCTCCATTCGCAGGAGAAACCGACATATCTGCATATAAAACGAATACCTATTTCCGTAGTAAAGTAAAGGCCGTTCCCCCAGTAGGCGGTGGCGGTACAGTAATGCCAAATGACAACGTTACCAACAATGTGACAGAGAAGACCACGACAGCAGACATAACGACTACGTCTGAACGGACGGCAAGGCAACCGCAACCGTTGACAAAATTACCGCTGACAAGATCGTGGACAAGGCTGTTACAAACGAGTCTAAAGAAGTTATCATCGATGCGACCACGACAAAAGCAGACGCTAAGGCTGCAGAGATCAAACTCCCCGCAGAAACAGTCAAGGCTCTCGTTGAAAAGACCAGTGCAGACATAATCTTCAAAACGGATACAGCGGAGGTCGTTTTTGACCAGAAGGCGGCAGAAGCAATAGCAGAGAAAAACAACCACGGGCACTGTCTCCATCATCGTGGAAAAGGTAAAAGAAGACGACACTCAGGTTCAGGTTAAGCTGAAGGTCGTAACGGAAAACGGCAGCATCACCGACTTCAAGGGCGGCAATGTAAAAGTAACCTTAGCGCTTCCAGCAGTCTTTGAAGGACAAGAAAGTCGTATGCGTATACATTGATGATGAAGGCGTATACCACAAAGTTGACGGCACCAAAAAACGTTGACGGTACTTTTATACCTTCTGCACAGGGCATTTCTCAGCCTATGCCATCCTGGCAGCAGAAGAGGCTGACAAGATCCTCGCAGAGCAAGAGAAAGCAAGACTCAGCAGAATCAAAGCCGGCGTGAAAGCTACGACCATCAAGGCGTGGTCGTCTGCCAAAAGAATTCTATCACTGTCAAGTGGAAGAAATCTGCCGGTTACAAAGTGGACTACTATCAGGTATTCCGTTCCACAAAGAAAAAACAGCGGATATGGAAAAAAGCATTTTATACCACAAAGAAAGGCACTCAGAGGAGTTACAAAATACGAAGGCTTTGAAAAAAAGGCACCAGATACTACTACAAAGTAAGAGGTGTCAGAAAAATCGACGGTGGGAAAGTTTATACCAAGTGGTCCAACAAGGCGGTCAGAATCGCTAAATAGGAAAGATCCACGCTATGCATAGACCCGCAGGCTTAGTTCTGCGGGTTTTCCTTTGCTCTTCACGACAAGAACTCTTAAAATTCTCAGATAGTCAAATTCTTTTTGCCAGGGAATATCGCATATGGAAAATGTAAAGAAAAAGCAGATACTTTCATACCTGCTTTTTACTGCCAGGAGCGAAGCCTCAACTCCGCTCTGATTAAATATTTTTTGTTTCCGCTTTGCCGGAGATGATCCACGGCGCAGGCTGCAGGTCAAAGGCATTTTTCGGTCCCAGTTTTGACACCGCGATCTGAATGACCTCTGCCTCTTTGATGCCGTACCGTTCAAGCAAGCTGCACATGTTGCCTGCGACTACGAAATCCAACGTGTAGACGACGATATTAATCAGCGGATTCAGCTTGAGCAGGCACTCGATTTCCTGCTCCATGCTGGCAGAAGCCACCAGGAATGCGACCGAAGGCACTGGCATATCTTTCAGAGCCTCCTCATCTACATGGTCGATGACGGTGACATTGCGCAGGTCAAAATAACCGATGTTATCCTCCATGGCATCCCGTTCTTTCTGGTTATATTCAACAGCGATGACTGTACCTTCACTTGCCATAAAAGCCGCTTCAAGGGCGATGCTTTCGCCATTGATGACACAGACCGTGTCCTCATGACTGATGTGCATTTTGCTCAGAATGACAGACCGAATCTCGCTGCCCATGCGGCGCGACGAGCCCTGGCGGAAATTCAAACTGTCCAGCCCCAGCTTATAGGTATTGCGGGCATTTGATTGACCACCAGCATCCCGGCAGATTCGTTGATGCCCCGGTTAATCATGTCGCTGACCTTGTCGTGCTTGATCTCTCCGGTCGGCTCGGACCCCTCGTTGTACCAGACTTCGCAGTCCCCTAATCCGGCGTTCCACATGTGATAAAAAGATTTCCGGATCTCCAGCCTCCATAAAAGCCAGCACCGCTTTGTGCGACTCTACGGTCGGTATCAGATTTTTGTTTCTCTTCGTAATATCCATCATCTTGATCTGCTCCAGATCCACAGGTGTGTTCTCTGCAAAATACTGAAGCCAAGACAAAATTATCTCATTTGTAAAAGTTGTTTTTCCATAAGCTCATCCTTTCTCTGTCGTATGACATTCTGTCCAAAGAGCCGCAAGGCGATTTGCTAGACAGAATTTATGCTAAAGCGCCCCAGCCTACGGCTGGATTGGCGTTTGTCGTATACTTCAATTATACACAGGATTTCCGAATATTTCCACAATTTCTTGCGATTCTACGCAAATTCATCCAGGTATTTTTGCAGATGCTGCGACAATTTGCCGATGTGGATACCGTCGACAAAAGAGTGATGAACCTGGACAGAAAAAGGCAGCAAGATCTTTCCCGACCGCTCATAAAATTTCCCCCAATCAAATAGTGGCGTCGCTTGATCCCGATTGCCGGAATCCGTATGAGAAATATGGGTAAAAGATACCCAGGGAAAAGGCGAGAACTGGAAGATATCATCTCCCATAGGTCCTGTGAAGTACACGCTCTGCTCCTTCTCGATACGTTCTGCCAGGGTGACATATGCTTCCATCGTATCCTGCATTTCAACGTTGACCACTTTGAACAACTCCGTCTCCTGCTCCAGATATGTAAAAGACGTGTTGACTTTCTCATAAATCACCGGCTTTCCCTCGTGAAACCGGTAACGAAACTCTTCAATTTCGTTGGCACACTTTGAGACAGCGTAGACAAAGGCAAAGGTAAAAGAATAACCCCGTTCCCTGATTTTGGTCAAAAAAGTTTGTAATATCCAGTTCAAAGCTTACGCAATACTGTGGCTGTGCACTGTTTCTGAACACTTGATAGTGAGTCGCTCTCTTCCACGACGTTAAATCAATTTCCTGCATCATCGTTCCTCCATAAATATCATTTTGATGTTTCTTTAGAGTCATTATACCTCTACACGTCATATGATGTCAATGGGCCGTATGATGTATCGAAAAAAGAGGACTTGCTTCTTCTCGCAAGTCCTCTTTCAGTCTAATCGATATGTAATTCTTTGATGGCGTGCAAAATATGGATTTTCATAGCATTTTTTGCCCCCTCGGCATTGCGCTGCTGCAGGAATTCCATAATCGTTCTGTGGTCTTTCAGCGTATCGTCAATGGCCTTGTCACTCTGTTCTGAGAGAGTGACACCCTTTGAGATCGCCTGAAAGAGAATCGGCATCAATTGATTCATGAACTCGTTGTGTGTCGCCTGGGCGATGGCTTTGTGAAAAGCCTGCTCGTTCTCAGTCCGATCCTGCTCTGCGCGGATCTGTTCTTCTACTTTCCGTCCATATTCCAAAATCCGTCTTATTTCGGTCTCCGTTCCACGCTCTGCTGCTAAATAAGCTGCTTCCGGCTCAAAGATCAGACGCATCTCATAGAGATCTTTCGCGTTGACCTTGATGGCCGTAAGTTGCTCCATCTCCTGCTTTTTGCGCCAAAGCGCCCTTTGGTCACGAAAGTCCCTCTTCCCCGCTGGATTTCTACGATATCGCGGGCTGCCAGTGTTTTGATCGCCTCTCTGATTGTCGTCCGACTGACGCTTAGTTCGGCAGCAAGTTCATTTTCGTTGGGCAATTTGTCTCCGGCAGCAAATCGTTTCTCTATGGTTATCATGGAAATCAGCGTATCCGCAATACTCTGTGAAAGCATCTTGTTGTTTTTCATAAACACACGACCTTATGATTGCTTCTCTTTCGCCTTGACGAACTCGATGGCCTCTTTGCCGCTCAAGTGTTCAATGGCGATTTCTACCATGCATAGCGCCTTGAATTCTTTGTCAATTTCTGCAAGGCGTCCGGCCTCATCATCCGGCGTATACTTTGCAGCCAGCTTTTCGATGGCACTTCTCTTTTCTGCCTCTTCCTCCAGAATGCGGGCTTTTCCAAAAGCGATGACACTGCGAAAATATGTCGTATATTCCTCTGGCACGATTTTGTCCTCGTCGATGACGCAGAACGACACTTTGCTGTTTCTGGCGATGGCATCCAGCTTATGTCCGCTTTTAGCGCAGTGAAAGAAGATTTTTCCATCCGCATAGACAAAGCTTACGGGTACAGCATAAGGATAATCGTCATCCCCGGAAACCGCCAGTACCCCGGACGTTGCTTTTTTCTAGAACGGCGATACTGTCTTCCTGTGATAAAACCTGTTTGCTTCGACGCATGTTTCTAAACATATTGGCACCTCTTTCTTTTGATAAAATAAAACGCCTATAGTTCCTCCTTCAATGGCCTAATGGAGAGAATCATAGACGTTACCCGGCGGTAAAACAATTAATTTCGTAAATAGTATACCATGTGCATTCCGCTAAAAATGCAATCGCAGCACATGATTCAATGAACGCTTCCTTGCAGCAACGCTGTAGGATCGTGCGTTCATTATACCATATTCGATTTAAAATTCAAAGTGAATTATTCTGGTTCTATGGGCACAAAGCTGTTTTCGTAAATATCCACAAAGCCCACTACAATATTTGCCTGCCTGTTTGTCTCTGCATCACCCGATACTGCCAGTTCGTAATCGATATAAGAACTGTAATTGCTGCGAAAGCCCATTGGCGCGCCTTCTTTCTGCATGGCTCTGATTCCGGCTTTAAAGTCACTGCAAATTGCATTCATCGCTTTCCGAGGATTCTTGAATACTGCATAACTGTCTTTATTTGCACCGATGGCAAATTCTTCTCCCAAGGCTTCCCACTTTTCTATGTCTACATCACCTTTGATATTCCCTGTTCCCGAGATATATTCCTGCGTGTAGAGCAAATCTTCTCTCGGTTCGCCTTGTATCCAGGAATACACTCTGATAGACACCAAATGCAAGCAAAAGGATAAGAAGCACAATAAGAAACACCTTGTGTTTTTTCAGAATACGCATCATGACAAGCTAACCCCTCATAATTCATAAAACAAAGAATCATGTCAATTACTTATATTATATCTTAATATTCTATAAAGTTCCAGCAAATCGGAAAGCGTTTTATGAAAGTTTTACAGACGGTTAGCAAAAAAGACACGGACGCTGAAATATCAGCGCCCGTTTTATTCAATTCATCAAGATCTGTACACACCTTCCGTGACGGCCCAAGCCACGAGCAGCACGGCATTCACTATCGTCAGACCATCTAAGAGGCGGTTATCAAATTTGCCTTTTTTCCCAAATAAAACCATGCTGGCACAGGCGAGAACGACAATCTGCCTCCGCTATAGTGGGCAATATTGCTTTCATAGCCTCTGTACAGGGAAAAATAGTACCCGATAAATGTAAGACTCAGTGCGACCAGCACGATACCCTGAAATACTTTTGATTTTGAATTCATAGTTCCTCCTTCGCCTCTAGTCCCGCTCAAAGCCGTTTCTCTTGTAGAAAACAGGAACAGCAAAAACTGCTAAAAATAACTTCACAGGCCATGACCACAATGCTGCCGCTATCAAGAACCTTCTTCGCCCCGTCCCCCATGGTCATGATCATATCCATCACGATGCCCGTAAACACATATTCTGACAGGTACCTGACAGGGCCTCAACGACGTCTCCGAAAATAGGCACCATGACGAGGAGCAGCAAAACCGGGGTGGTAATGGTTCCCTGCACTGACCTGGTTCTTCGCAAAGATACCGAGGATCATTCCGATGATACAGCTGGTCAGCGATGCAATCACTGAAACCAGAGCAAAAGAGTCCCAGCTGCCCGCCATCCATGGTAAAGCCGCTGATTGGAATCAGTAGAAAGTTGATCAGCACGGTGATGAAAAATACCGGCAGAACGCTTCCGGCAAAAAACTCCAAACTGTTTACGGAAGAAGTCATCAGCACCCGCAGCGTATTTTTTCTTTCTCTTCCGCCAGAAGCAGGCTGGGGCAATATATTCCGCACATGCCCAGATTCATCACCAGCCCCATGCCCAGAACATAGGCGTTTAGATACTCTGGGGACGAAGCCCCCCGTGGACATGCTGCTATAAAGATATTTCATCAAAAGGGTGAAGCCGATGCTGAAAAGCGGCATGATGATGCAGTTTTTTCCCATAAAAGCTTTCAGCTTCACCTGTGCGATAGCGATGACTTTGTTCAAATGCATGGTCTTCATGATAACTCCCTCCCCGTAACCTCGAGAAATACCTTTTCCAACGTCGGCTCGCAGGAATGAAGAGATTCAATTTTTGTTTTCTTCCATCCACCTTCCCATTTGCATGATGCTTTCCTGCGTCTGCTCCAGCACATGATCGGAGTTGTCGCTCAAGTGGACGGCATATTGTTTTTGCTTGTTGTATTTCAAACAGATTTCTTTCGGCCTGCCATACTCCACAATGACGCCCTCATTGAGCAAAGCCACATGGTCACAGAGCTTGGCTGCCTCTTCCATGTTGTGGGTCGTCAAAAAATCGCCATGCCCTCACGCTTCAGCTGCAGCAGCATCTTGTGAATTTCCTGTGCTGTAGACGGATCCAGTCCTGACGTGGGTTCATCAAAAAAAACAAAACCTTCGGTTTGTGCAAAACGGCTCGCCAGCACGAGGCGCTGCCGCTGTCCTTTAGATAATTTCCCCGCCAGTTTCCTGCTGTGCTCCGCAAGTCCCACCTGGCAGAGCACCTCTGTAATCCGCTCTTTGCTGACCTTCAGCAGCTTGGCGAAATACTCCAGATTTTTGTAAACACTTAGGTACTCATAACATCCGCTGCTATCCGTCACGATGCCGATCTGTTCATAAATCGTTTCGTCGATATTGCGGCAGTTGATGCCCAGGATAAAAGCTTCTCCTGCGGTCTGCCGCAGCTGCCCGGTGATGATTTTGATGGTGGTCGTTTTCCCGGCGCCGCTGGGGCCGAGAAACCCCCAATATTTCTCCAGCGTGAAGTTCTGCGTCGATGCCCTTGAGCACCGGTTCCGTATTGAAGGTCTTGGAAATACGTTCCAGCTTGATCATTTCTTCGTACATTTCTATTTCCTCCCGTCAAATTCTTTCTTTTATGGGAGAATCATAGCATTTTCAAAAAGGAATTTGTTGCATAGTTCCTAAACGGCCGCTTCTGCTTCCTGAACGGTATCTCATGAACGGTTGATTCGTGCAAGGAGTCTGGACTTTCCTTCTTCGAGACGGGCAGGCTTCTCCGCCCACCATCACCTGGTTGTGCTTCAGGTCGATGCTCTCAATCTTGTCTACGGCGATCAGATAGGAGCGATGTGTTCTGATGAACTGATCCCCCAGTTCTACTTCGATGTCCTGCAGACTGCCCAGAAACTCAATTCGCTGGTGGTCCCCGTGGAGGACGATGAAATGCGGCTTCGATGAAGTCTCAAAGAAATTGATTTCAGCGAGGGGTATATGCCGGATGATATCACCAGTCCTCACTGTATAGAACTGTCCCTCTTCACCATTTTCACTCTCCACTCTTCTCGCAAAGGAAGACAGGCACTTTGCAACAGACGCCTGCATCTGTTTT
>VOFH01000815.1_pt1 | contig 22001 bp, 30 predicted proteins | sample 5384091 | NCBI WGS metagenome assembly VOFH01 (sample SAMN12384727, study PRJNA508395) | human gut metagenome | isolation source: healthy gut G | host: Homo sapiens
TATGCCAAAGCACGTTTGGGAGAAGGTGAAAAAGAAGAACTGGAAACCTGGGATAATGGAGAAATGATCGGAAGCGGCCCTTATAAACTGGTATCCAATGAAAACGGCATCGTAAAGGTCAGCAAGAATGAAGAGTATTATCGCACGAAACCAGCAGTAGAAAACTACGTATTTGTCGAGTACAAGAACACGGACTCCTTGGCACAGGCGCTGAAGGTAGGCGAAATAGACGCTGCTGTCAACCTGTCGGCAACACAGTATTCACAGCTTGAGGACGAAGAGAACGTAACCGTCATCTCTGGAGAAGTACAGGGATTTATGCAGGTGGGCATCAACTGCTCAGAAAAATCCATCCTCAAAAGGAAATCCACTGCTGAAGGATGCAGAAGTTAGAAAAGCTATCGAATATGCTACCGATAAACAGAATATCATCGATATGGCCTACCAGGGACATGGAACAGAAGGGACGACCATGCTCAACGCCAGCGATCCATATCACTATGCGCCAAAAGGCGAGGAACTAAGAAGCTATAATATAAAGAAAGCCGAGAAAGCTGCTGGATGACGCCGGATACAAAGACAGCGACGGAGACGGCATCAGAGAAGATGCAGACGGCAACAAGCTTTCCTTCGAATTTATCAACATCGGCGATAACAGTGCAGAGGTAAAGACTGGGCAGCTGATTGCATCCACCTGCAAGGAAAGCTGGCATTGAGATCAACCAGAAGACCATGGACAGCGGCGCTCTGCAGGATGCCATTACGGCAGCGGATTACGACATGTTCATGTGGGGCTGGGGCGGAGGTTATGATCCGACCGTCATGATGGGCATTTTGACCACAGCACAGATTGGCAGTAATAATGAACCACAGTGGTCCAACGCAAAAGTACGACCAGTTGTACGAGAAACAGCAGACAGAGATGGACAAAGAGAAGCGAATCGCGCTGGTTCAGGAGATGGAAAAATCGCTTACGACGAAGCGCCGTACATCATCCTCTTATATGATAACAATATCCAGGGCTATAGAAGTGATCGCTGGACAGGCATCGAACAGGTTCCGGAAAAGGGCACCTACTACTTTAACATGACCATCGAAAACTACATCAACGCAGCGCCTGTCAAATAAGAAAGAGGCAAACTATGAAAAACAGCAGCGTAATTCGAAAGATATTGTATGCTCTGATTACCATTTTGGCGGTAATCATCTTCAATTACTTTCTCTTCAGAGTTCTGCCGGGTGATCCGATTTCCATGATTATGAGAAATCCGAAAGCGTCGGAGGCTTCCATCGAAGCCATCCGCGCTTCCTACGGGCTGGATCTGCCCTGGTACAGTCAATTTGTAGTGTATCTGAAGGGATTGTTTACAGGAGACTTCGGCACGTCCTTTGTCTACAAAGCACCTGTCATGGAAGTTATCGGTGCCAAGATTCTGCCTACAGTGGTGATGCTGGGACTGGCGGAGATCGTCGCCATCATCATCGGTATTTTCCTGGGCATCATGGCGGCATGGAAGAGAGGCTCAAAGCTGGATGTGGGCACTCTGAGTTTCTCTCTGATTACCTATTCCATGCCGACTTTCTGGCTGGGCATGATCATGGTAGTCATCTTTGCAGTCAATCTCAGATGGCTGCCCATCAGCGGCATGACTACCGCCGGCATGGTCTATTCCTCGAGCATGGAGATGATCGCAGACATGGCAGCCCATTTGATTCTTCCCGTCATCACCATGAGTATCCTTTTGATCGGCGAATATGCGCTGACCATGCGGAACACTTTGATCGACGTCTTGTCGGAAGATTATATCACGACGGCGAGAGCAAAGGGCTTTCGGGAGAAATATGTCCTGCGAAAAACACGCAATGCCCAACGCCATGCTGCCAATGGTGACGATTATCGCCATCAATCTGGGGCTGGTCATCGGCGGTGCAGTACAGATAGAGACGATCTTCTCCTGGCCGGGAATCGGCAACCTGATGTACGAGGCTCTTTCCGCCAGAGATTATCCGGTGCTGCAGGGGATTTTCCTTCTCGTTACCGTCTGTGTCGTCTTAGCGAACCTGATCACGGATTTGATCTACGACAGGATTGACCCAAGAGTAAGAAATTAGGAGGCGGACCATGAGTGCGAGCAACAATTTACAGAAAAACAAAAATCTAAAGAAATCTGGCAGTCCGTCCGGCAGAACAAAATGGCTATGGTGGGCCTGGTTACACTGACCGTCTTTGTCTTAATTGCAATCTTCGGACCAATCCTCGTGCCTTTTTCAACCCAGGAGTTTGGCGGCATGGGTGACGTCCTCAGGCCACCCGGCGGCGATCATCTTCTGGGAACCGATGATATGGGCAGGGACGTCCTGGCGAACCTGATGGCAGGTGCGAGGATTTCCCTTCTGATTGGAGGGGTCGCCACGATTATCTCTATGGCAATCGGCACTTTGGTCGGTATTTCCGCTGGTTATTTCGGCGGAGCGGTGGATAACGTACTGATGCGTCTGACCGACTTCTTTCTGGTCATACCGTGGCTGCCGCTGATGATGGTGCTGGCAGCAATCCTGGGAACGAGCATCTGAATATCATACTGGTCATCGGTGTGACCAGTTGGGCAGGAACGGCCAGAGTAGTGAGGGTGCATACACTGTCTTTCAAAGAGCGGCAGTTTGTAGAACGAACCCTATCCCTGGGTGCGGGGAACTGGCATATCATGTTGAGGCACATTCTCCCCAACGTGTTCCCATTGGTTTTTGCCAATACAGTCCTCATTGCGGCCACAGCGATTACTTCGGAAACGACTTTGAGTTTTTTGGGACTAGGCGATACGACTACGGCCAGCTGGGGTATGATGCTCCACTACGCTTTCGAGTGCGGCGCCACAGGCTTGGGTGCTTATTGGTATTACCTGCCGCCTGGAATCTGCGTCATCGCAGTCGTACTGGCATTTACACTGCTGGGTTACGCCTTTGATGAAATCCTCAACCCTAAGCTGAAAGAGAGGTAGACGAGATGAAGCTATTAGAAGTGAAGAATTTAAAGACCTATTTTGATACCTCCAAAGGCCAGCTGAAAGCAGTGGACGATGTGAGCTTTGATTTAGACTATGGAGAAGCCCTGGGTCTGGTGGGTGAATCCGGCTGCGGCAAGACCACCAGTGCCCTGTCTATCTGCAGGCTTTTGCCGAAAGAGGGCAAGGTCTACGGCGGAGAGATTCTCCTCGAGGGCAGTGATCTTGCGAAACTGTCCGATGATGAAATCCGGCGTCATCGCTGGAAAGATATTTCCGTCATCTTTCAGGGGCCATGAACGCCCTCAACCCGGTTATGAACATCGGCGATCAAATCGCGGAAGCCGTCATGCTTCACGATGGGCTGTCAAAGGCGGACGCACTGAAGAGGGCGGGGGACCTTCTGGAACTGGTGGAAATCTCCAGAGGCCGCGTTGCCAACTATCCTCATGAATTCAGCGGCGGCATGAAACAGAGGGTTATGATTGCCATGGCCCTGGCCTGCAATCCCAAGGTGGTCATCGGAGACGAGCCGACCACAGCGCTGGACGTCATGGTGCAGGCACAGATCCTGAACCTGTTGGAGAAGCTGAGAAAGGAACTGAACATGGGGCTGATTCTCATCACTCACGACCTTTCCATTCTGGGAGAGACCTGTGACAAGATCGCCGTCATGTATGCAGGAAAAATCGTAGAGAGCGGAACCGTAGCTGATATCTTCGAAAACGCCAAGCACCCGTATACCAAGAAGCTGATCGGCTGCTTCCCTAATGTGGAAAAAGAAAACGGATTCCAGACGGCATCAAAGGCGCACCGGCAAATATGCTGCATCCGCCTGCAGGCTGCCCATTCCATCCGAGATGCGAAATGGCAGCAGAGCAATGCAGGGTGGAAATTCCACAGCAGAAAAAGGCAGGCACAAGCCATCAAGTGGCATGCCATCTGGCGGAGGTGTAAAATGGCAAAAGAAAAATGCATATATAGTAGAAGTAAAAGACCTTCAGGTATATTTTGATATCGACAAGAGAAAATTTGCCAAGAAGGACCGCAAGGTGGTCAGAGCCGTGGACGGTGTCAGCTTTGGTATCAGAGAAGGAGAAATTTTGTCTTTGGTTGGTGAGAGCGGCAGTGGAAAGACCACGACGGGGAAGGCAATCCTGGATCTTGCACCGGCCACGGGCGGGGAGATTTTCTTCGAGGGCAGACCTCTGGACAGAAGCAAAAACGGTCTGAAAGCCTTTCGCAAGGAGGCGCAGATGGTGTTTCAGGACCCTTATCAATCGCTGAACCCGAGAAACAGGATCATCGATTTGGTAGCGGAGCCTTTGGATGTCAATCATCTGGTACATTCTCCCGAGGAACGTCTGGAAAAAGTGAAACAGGCGTTGGAACAGGCGGGGCTGTCTCCTGCGGAGGAGTATCTGTACCGCTACCCTTACGAGCTTTCCGGCGGCCAACGGCAGCGTGTGGTCATCGCCGGGGCGATCATCATGGAACCAAAGTTCGTGGTGGCCGATGAGCCGATTTCTATGCTGGATGCTTCTGTGCGTACGGGAATATTGAAACTTTTGCTTGGACTGCGGGACGAAAAAGGACTTTCTTATCTCTTCATCACCCACGATCTTTCTCTTGCCTGGCTGATTTCTGATCGAATCGCCATCATGTACCTGGGGCAGATTATGGAAATCGGCAGCGCAGATCAGATCATCAAAGGCGGTGCATCCCTACACCAAGGCGCTGACGGCCATCATGCCCATACCGGGCGTCAACAAGAATAGAAAGCGGGAAGTGCTGCAGGGAGAGACGCCTAACGCCAGCATCGAAATAGCAGGGTGCAAGTTTGCCAGCAGGTGCCCTGAAGCTTCGGAACAATGCTTTGAGAAACAGCCGGTTCTGGAAGAGATAGAAGGGACATTTTGCGGCCTGCCTGAAGTGCGGGAGGCAAGGTCTATGAGGAACAAGATTGACAGCTACATCAAAGCCAAACGCAGCGAGATGATAGAGGACATCCTGGAACTGATCAGAATTAAAAGCATCAACGGGTGCGCAGCGGAGAACACCGAGGCGCTGAACCTGTTTCTGCAGAAGGCAGAAGCCATGGGGTTTAAGACCATGAAAACTTCCACAGGTGATGTGGGTATCGTCGAGCTGGGCAGCGGTGATCAGACTCTGGGAATTTTGGTGCATATGGACGTGGTCGGTATCGGCGATACGGACAAGTGGACTTATCCGCCCTTTGAAGGGCGCGTCGCCAAGGGTTTCCTATGGGGAAGAGGCGTAGTGGACGACAAAGGCCCTGCGGTCATGTGTCTCTATGCGCTGAAAGCGATCAAAGAGTTGGAAATCCCGCTGAACAAGAGAGTCTGGCTCATCGTCGGTACTTCCGAAGAGGCAGAATGGACCGACATCGCCAGCTTTAAGAAAGAATTTCCTGTGCCCGATTTCGGTTTCTCTCCCGATGGGGATTTCCCGATTTATAACAGTGAAAAGGGCTACTGCGATGTGCAGATGCGCTTTATGGAGCCCTGCATTGACATTTTGGAAAAGCTGGATTCTGGGGACAGTCCTAACACCATTCCTTCCCGGGCGGAAGTGAAGATCAGAAATCAGGAGAACCTGGTCTTTCACGGATTTCCTGTCACAGCTCGGCGCCGGCCATTGGCATCAACGCCATCTCCAAAATGGCGGTGGAGCTGGGCTATCGGACAGAGTTCAACTTTATCCGTTTCCTCAACGATTTTCTGGCAAAGGATTATAACGGCGAAAAACTAGGCATGGATAAAAATGTGCATGCTGATCTGACGCCGACCCAGCGCAGCATCATCGTGCCGACGATTTTGAAGCGGGAAGGTGACAAGGTGCTGCTCAATGTCAACGTGCGCTCTTGCACCGGTGTCAGCAAAGAAGACGTCATCGCAGCTTTTATGCGGCAAAAGGAAAAATATTCTTTTGAGATGGAACTGTATGACTTTTTGGAACCCATGTTTGTCGATGAGAAAGAGGAGTTCTTACAGGTGATGGCAGAGGTGTACGCGGATTACGGATATGAGAGCAGCTTTTCAGAGCGCTCTGGGTACGTCCTACGCAAAGTCCATGAAACATTTTGTCAGCTTTGGCCCGGTGTTTCAGACAGAACCCAGCTGTGCCCATATGGAAGATGAGAGGATGAGCATCACGGCGATGATTACAGCGACCCAGATTTACACCACCTATATTGCCACGATGGCAAGCCCCATCGGCGGCATCCGTAAAAATGCGGAGAAGATGACCAGCTTGGAGAAAGCATTGTTCCTACTGAGCCTGTTTACAGATCCGCCATACCATTACGACGTACCGGGACTGGTGGAACTGACTGGCATGAATCGAACGACAGTCTATCGAAACCTGTCCACTTTGGAGAAGGCAGGACTTTTACAGAAAGATCCGACGACAAAGGCCTATTCCTTAGGCCCACTGGCAGAAAAGATGGGGAAAAGCAAATGACATTAGAACGTGATAAGATGATAAGAGACTTGAAGGGACTGATCGACATCCCCAGCATCTCCTCGGATAAAGCTGCTGTAGAAGAGGCTTTGGACTATGTGCTGAAATTGGGCGAGCAGATGGGCATGCGATGTGAAAAAGTCGCAGATGGGCAGGTAGGTATCATTGAAATCGGCCAGGGCGACGAAACCTTGGCATCCTGACCCATGTGGATGTGGTGAATGCCGGCAGAGAGGAACTTTGGAAAAGTCCGCCTTTTGCCTGCGAAGTGCGCGATGGAAACCTCTATGGCCGCGGCGCCATTGATGACAAAGGGACCGACGGTGGTTGTCCTACATGCCATGGGCGCTGCCATGGAAAACGGAAAGCCTTTTCACAAGACGGTCAGGCTCATTGTCGGTACCCAGGAAGAGACGGAGTGGACCGACATGGATTGTTATACGAAGCACTATTCTCTGCCCGATTACGGGTTTACGCCTGACGGTGATTTTCCCATTGGAAACGTGGAGAAGGGGGTGCATGGATGTCACCTTGCGTTTTCCTGCCGCTTTGGTGGATGAAGCACCTCTGCAGATTGTCGGGCTTGAGGCCGGTACGGCATTTAATATCGTGCCCGATAACTGCAGCGCATTGCTTTCAGATGGCAGGGTGATCGTGACGGAGGGAAAGGCGGTTCATACCTGCGCGCCGGAAAAAGGAGAGAACGCTATTTTTCAAATGCCGGGCCTGCTCGAAGGTGTGACTCCCAACGGGTTTTCGCAAGTTTTGGAAATGGTGACAGAGTTCTTTTTCTGACTGCACTGCGCCGAAATTGGGTCTGAGGACGAAGGAAGAGTATTTTGCAGGTGAATTTATACATCGAACAGTCTTTACTCCCTGTGCTGATCACAACGTCAGGAAGTTTTGTTGAGGTGGCATCAACGTCCGTTTCGCATATACGACCACGGAAGATGAGCTTTTGGATGTCTTCAACCGCCTGTGTCAGGAGTATGGCGGAGAAGTTGCCGGCATTACATCACTGCCTGCTGTCTTTGTCAGCCGTAACACACCTTTTCTGGAAGTATTGTCTGCAACTTATGAGGAGTCTACCGGATTTCCGCCCGACTTCGTCCTCGGTTACGGCGGTTCTTATGCGAAAGCCATGCCGGGCATCGTCAGCTTTGGACCGATCCTTCCGGGGATGAAAGATTGCTGCCATGAGGAAAATGAATACATTCCGCTGAAGGCACTGGAGAAAAACTGTGAGATTTATTATAGGGCGATTGAAGGATTGCCCAGTGTGAGAAGTCTTTTCGCAGATAGACCATAAGGGTGCCTGACGATCAGATATGCGAAACAGGCCTGCACGGATCGCCCAGTTACCCTCTATTACCGTAAAAATGCAAAAAACACCTAAAAAATCCGATGACCGTAAAGAGCGCCCTCTGCGGTAGGACTGTAAACCGTTGAAATTTCGTTATGTATTTAGCTGAAACTGACGTTGCAGCCTCTTGGCGCCTGAGATTTTTTTGGGTGTTTTTGGTTGTTTTTGATTAAATGACGAGTAAATCATTTCTCGACAGTGCTTTTGGGGAATTTCCACTGTGACCTATTTGAGACAAGAAAGCGCATAACTGAAAGGACTTTGCCGCAGGAAATTTGCCCAAAACCGTTGACAAAGGCAATAAAAGAGCATATACTAAGATAACAAGTAAAAAAGAGATATTCATTAAGAGCAAACCCGTCGAAAGACGGTGACGCAAAGCTACAGGGGCTAAGCCGCAAGGTATGCCAGCCAGTTGCCGTATTATGTATGATATGTATCGATATCTAATATATATAAACAACGGTCATTTAGTGAATTCTCTGAATGATTTTTTTAATTTAAAAGAATATTAGCAAACCTGGGGAAACTCAGCGACGCAAAGCTATATAGGGTCTAAAGCGAAAAGCATGACAGCCAGTTGCCATTGAGATGATCAATGTAATGTATGAGAGCGTTCTTACAAACATCAGAACCTCCTTCGAAATGTGGCTGCTTTTAGACGAAGCAGTTTTTTATTTTGAATGATTCGGAGGATAGAAATGATGTTAAAGAGAACACTGAGAGTTTTCATAACGATAATATTAACTTTAGCCCTGACGACAGGTTTGGTTTTGGCTATGACAGAAGATGCAAATGCTGCCACAGTATCCATGAAGACCATTCCGGCCACTTCCGCCAAAGCAGACAGCAGAGTCGTCAACGCATTTGTTGAATTAGGCTTTACTGTCAAATATAACAAGAACTTAGGTTATGCAGGCGTATTCAGCGTAGCAGATCACGCCATCCATCTAAAGACGAGAAACAAGACGAATACACTTCACGAGATGGGCCACTTTGTTTCCAGACTGCAGAACGGTGCAGACGAGACATCTGAGTTCGTAAAGATTTACAAATCCGAAAAGAAAAAGTACAACGGCACACAAAAAGTCATATATAACGAAGAACAGCAAAAAAGAATACTTCGCACAGTCTTTTGCAGAGTATACGCAGAACCCAAGCAAGCTGAAGAAAAGCAGACCAAAGACTTACAAATATGTGAAAACGCAGGTTGACACCATCGAGCAGCAGGACGTTGACAATATGTACAGCGCTTATGGATGGGCTTGGTAAGAGAACAGGCAAATTGATATGATGACAATTGAAGTTGAGCAGATGATTTCTGCTCGGCTTTTTATTATAGAGAAAATAGCAAAGAACGTACCTTACGAAGAGTCGCTTCCTGTGGGCGACATGTGAAAACAGGAATCTTTGATTCGGTCATTTAGCGTTTTTTAGCGCCATAAAATATAACCTATCACCGTAAGATTTCTTTGATATATGGAACGATCAATCAGTATGGCCTAAAACTCTGTGGACAAACCCACAGTGTTTTGTTATCATGAAGAAAATATCGTTCGAGTTTTTATACTCAATGTGAGGAACGGATGTTTACGAAAGGGGAAATCAAAACAATTATGGCAAAGAAGGGCAAGACCGTATTTGTCTGTCAGAGTGCGGTTACGAGAGCCCGAAATGGATGGGGCAGTGCATCTGTGGAGCCTGGAACTCCATGGTGGAAGAGAAAGTGGTAGATGCGCCGCAAAACGATACCAGGAGGCGGACCAGCGCAGAGGCAAAACCATCCAGGCTAAAAAAAGAAGTCGGCTCTGGTGATTACATCCGCATTGACACGGGGATTGGCGAACTGAACCGAGTTTTAGGCGGAGGACTAGTCCGTGGATCGCTGACTTTGATTTCAGGGGAGCCGGGAATCGGCAAATCTACTATGATTATACAGGCGGCAGCGAATCTGGCCAAATCGCAGGGAACCGTCCTCTATGTATCTGGAGAAGAATCAGAAGAACAGATCAAGATGAGAGCAGACCGCGTCTGCCCTGATCTCAGTGAAGATTTGTATATTTTGGCAGAGACCAATATGGAGGACATTACGGCAGGGGGCGAAAATTTAAAGCCCAAGTTCCTAGTCATCGACTCTATCCAGACGATGTACACGCAGACCCTGGATTCTGTCCCTGGCAGCGTATCCCAGGTCAGAGATATCGGCAATCAGCTGATGAAGCTGGGAAAGACCAATGATATCCCTATCTTTATCGTGGCCCATGTGACCAAAAATGGAGAGCTGGCAGGACCGAAAATTGTTGAGCATCTGGTAGACTGTGTACTCAACTTTACGGGTGAGAGGGACCATGACCTGAGGATATTGAGAGCATATAAAACAGGTTTGGTACGACCAGCGAAATCGGAGCCTTCCAAATGGAGGAAGGCGGCCTGATCGAAATTGAAAATCTGTCAGGAACTTTTCTCGAGAGTACGGAGACCAGCGCAGAGGGTTCTATTATTACGGCTGTATACGAAGGAAGCCGGCCGGTTTTATTCGAAATACAAGCGCTGACAGCGCCTGCCAACGTGGATTTGCCAGGAGAACATCGGTCGGTGTAGATTATCAGAGGCTCAACATGATTCTCGCCGTCTTAGAGAAAAAAGTCGGCATGACCATGATTAATCAAGACGTTTATGTCAATGTAGTAGGCGGCATGAAGCCGGACAGCACTTCCGTCGATTTGGGGTGGCTCTGGCGGTCTATTCCTCTATCAGAGACGTCACCTGTCAGAAGAGAACCATTGTGATCGGAGAAGTGGGACTGACAGGCGATCTCAGATCTGTCCAGAATGCAGATAAGATTGTAACAGAGGCGGGGGAGAATGGGATACGAACAGATTATCATGCCAAAGAAAAATGCAGATAAATTGGATGGGAAAGTTCGGCAGGGACAATGCAGGATTATCGGCGCAAAAACATCTATGACGCCATCAATGCCTTTAAAGGAGAATGAAAAAAGCGCGGCTTCTCTATGAAGCCGCGCTTTTTCATAACATAGGGAATATCGAACTCACCAATGCTATGATGACTGCCGCGGGCAGAATTCTTATTTTTAAGTTTTACTGTATCCATTTCAAACCAGAAGGTACTGCCTTTGCCTAGTTTGCTGTTAACTCCGTAATTTGCTTTGTGGAGGGTCAATATCTCTTTGACGATGGAGAGACCCAAACCGCTGCCGTCCGTAGGCCTGACGTGATGAGTGCTGGATTTGTAATATCGCTCCCACACGTGGTTGATTTCGTCGGGTGCAATGCCGGCTCCATGATCGATGACTTCACAACGTACTTTTCGACTGGACTTTTTAATGTTGACGATGATTTCTTTGTCTTCCCCGCCATATTTGACAGCATTGTTAATCAAGTTGGATAACACCTGTTTTATCTTTGTCTCGTCGCCGTTGACGATGACAGCGACAGGGCAATGAAACTTGAAGTGATAACCCTCTTTTTCTGCTAAAATCTCAAAGGATGCCAGGATCGTTTCGGCTGTCTTCTTGAGATCAAAGTTGGAGCGCTCTAACTTGATACTCTTGGACTGCATCTTTGACATATTGAGCATGTCGTTGACCAAAGTGTTTAACCGGTCTGTTTCGTCGATAATGACGCCCAGATGCGCTTCTCTCTTCGGCGGGTTATCGCCAGAAAGATCGCGAATCATTTCGGCATAAGACTTGATCATGGTCAATGGCGTCCGCAAATCGTGAGAGACGTTGGCAATCAAATCCTTTTGATACATGTCAGTCTTTTCCAGTTCCCTGGACGCATTGGTCAATGTATCAGCAAGTTCAGTAATCTCCGAATAGTGACCGCCCTTGAACTTGACCCCGTAATGCCCTTTTCCCATCTCTGCCGCAGAATTTGTAATTTCCTTGATTGGCTTGGATATTCGGCTTGCCAGATACAGAGCCAATGTCAAAGCTAAGAGGGCTGCGATCACAGTGATGTACACAAGCTGTGCACGCAGGATAGAAATCGTAGATTTGACTGGATATAGTGGAGATACGATGTAGACGATATAGCTGTTCGCTTTATTTTCGTCTTCGTCAAAACTGCTGGTTACTTTGCTCAGGTAACGGGCGTAGGAGAAAATGCGCATTCCGTTTTCTTCCTTTTGTGAAAGGATTGAAGCTTTCCCCAGAGGACTGATCTCCAGCTGTGCCCGCAGCTCTTGAATCTGCAGGCTGTATCGATAAAGCTGTACGTGCGCACCATAAGTAGGCGGAATGACAATTGCCCCAGCGGCTGTTTCCACACGAATGTATAAGTCATTTTCGTTTGAAAGGGATAATGTGTCAATTTTCTGCATCAGCTTTGAGAGATCCTGATTCTGATCGTTGTAATACTGCACAAGTTCGTCGGCTAAATTGGTGGTTTCGCGGATTTTCATATCCTGATAAAAATTATTGAGAAAAAAATCTGCAAAAAACCAGATCAAACTGATCAGTATGATCGCAAAACTGATAAAATAAACCCAAAGCTTAAATCTAATACTTTTAAAATCGAATTTACTCTTCAAACTCAAATTTGTACCCTACCCTCTGAGTGTGACAATGTAGTCACGATATGGTCCTAAATTGTTTCTAAGATTTTTGATGTGTGTGTCGATCGTTCTGTCGTCACCAAAAAGTCATATCCCCAGATGTCTGATAAAAGCTTGTCTCTTGAAAGCGCGATGTTTTTGTTCTCTATCAAATAGAAGAGCAGTTCATATTCTTTGGCGTCAATTCGACTCTTTCTCCGTCGACAGTGACCGTTCGGGCGGCAACGTTGATTTCCAGACCGCTAAACTTCACCACGTCGGCCTTGCTCTGTGCAGAAGAGTTTCTGCGGGCAAGGACTACGTTGATTCTTGCCATCAGCTCCTTGGGACTGAACGGTTTGACGATATAGTCGTCGATGCCCAGCTCAAAGCCAAAGAGCTTATCATATTCCTCCCCTCGAGCTGATAACATGATAATTGGCACATCTTGAATTTTCTTAATCTCTTTGCATGCTGAAAAGCCGTCTAGCTTCGGCATCATTATATCTAAAATGACTAGGTCGTATTCGTTTAGCTTACAAAGCCCGACGGCGCTCATTCCATCTGCCGCTTCTGTGACCTCATATCCATTGAATTCTGCATACTCTCTTATTACTTCACGAATTTTAGGTTCATCATCAACTACCAAAAGTTTATACATGGTAATCCTCCTTCGAATGAATTAGTTTCTTCTTCAATACTACAATCTATCTGTGTAGGTTGCATGAATGTTATCTGTATAATTCTATCATAATTTCTTACATATTAAAAAGAAAAAGCATTTCCTAGTTGACAGAAAAAAATTGTCTGTGATAAGATATTGTATTTTCTGAAGGCTTGACATTATCTCATGAGTTGCTCTATACTGTACGTATATAGATAAAAGCGGGGTCCTATCAAATGTTTACAATTGGAGACAAAATATTATACCCCATGCACGGCGCAGGAGTGATTCAAGAGATTGAAGACAGAGATATCTTAGGTGAAACCAGGCAATACTATATTATGAAATTGCCATTTGACGATATGAGTGTCATGATTCCCGTCGATAACAGCATGGATATTGGAATCAGGCCGGTCATATCCGCCAACGAGGTAGATGCGGTCTTTCTTGTTTTACGCGCAGAAACGTCGCAGATGTCATGCAATTGGAACAAACGGCAGAGAGAAAATCTTGATAAACTGAAAAGCGGAGACATTATGGAGGTAGCAGAGGTTGTCAGAAATCTGATCCGGGCAGGCCGCTTAAAGAAACTGTCTACAGGAGAGAAGAAGATGCTGACCAATGCGAAGCAGATTTTAGAAAGCGAATTGATTCTCGCGGCCGATATAGACCCGCAGCGGATAGACCATCTAGTAGAGGATGCGGTTTGATTTTTTACCTCGAAGGATGAACTACCATTTATCTATGACTGAATAAAGGAAAGGAGGAGAGATTATGCTTAAGAAAATGCTTAGAATTGTTGTTACTATTTTAGGTGCAATCATTGGATACGGTGTATTTCAGCTGATAGGTTACTGGCTCATAAAGAGCGGCGTTGATATCAACGGAACCTTTACCCAGGGGCAGCAGATTGGCATCGGTATCGTTTTGCAATTATCTTTGGAATTATATTTTTCAGATTGACACCGGCAATCAGCAGACAGAGTGCAAAAAGTCGCTGATAACATAGAAGACGATCTCAGGGGCGTTTCAGCTAACGACTTGTTCGTCGGCGTCATCGGCCTGATTACAGGCCTTTTAATAGCACTGCTGATTACGCAGATTTATGTCAGCATCAGCAACAGATACCTCTATACTGTGATAACAATCATCACTTATCTGGTATTGGGTTATTTGGGAGTCGTCATTGCCACTAAGAAGGGCAAAAAGAGATGATCAGCATGATTGTGGCTAATAAAAAACAGAATGTGCAGCAAGAGCCGATTTTTTCAAAAACAAAGAAAAAGGCAGAAGGCGTGCCTAAGATCTTTGATACCAGTGTCATCATTGATGGCAGAATTGCAGAGATCATGAAGACCGGTTTTTTGGAAGGTCCCATTGTAATCCCCGAATTTGTTCTGGTGGAATTGCGTCATATCGCCGATTCTTCCGACTCCCTTAAAAGAACGAGGGGCAGAAGAGGGCTGGACATTCTCAACAAAAATTCAGAGCGATTACGGAATTGAAATATACAATACAGACAATGAGAAATCGCTGAGAGAAATTCCTGAGGTCGACGTCAAGCTCCTGAAACTGGCACAACTTATGAATGGAAAAGTTGTAACCAATGACTTTAATCTGAACAAGGTTGCTGCGATTAATGGCGTCAGTGTGCTCAATATTAACGAACTGGCAAATACCTTGAAACCGGTAGTGCTGCCGGGAGAGCAGATGACTGTCAGCCTGGTAAAACAGGGAAAGGACAATAGTCAAGCTTATCGCTTATTTAGATGATGGAACGATGATTGTTGTAGAGGATGGCAGAAAGATGATCGGCAAGACGACTAACATCAACGTGACCAGCGTATTGCAGACCTCGGCAGGAAGGATGATCTTTGGAAGGCTGAAGAACAATTAATATGTTATATGATAAAAAAGTATATGGAATTATTGGAGCTGCAGGGTCTGGCAAACGGATGGCAGCTTCATTGCCCAAACAATTTCTAAAAATTGGCGGTAAGACGATCCTGGAAACCACTGTGGAAAAATTTGAAACTTCATCCATTATAGATAAAATTATAATTGTGACAGCAGAAGACTATCAAGAACTTTGCTGCCAATTTTTTCATAAGCAGCTAAACGAGGAGAAAATTCATATTATCTGCGGTGGACGAGAAAGACAGGACTCCGTCTATGAAGCGGTCAGATACTTAGAGCATATGGGGGCAGTGGACGATTCGCTGGTGTTGATTCACGACGGTGTGCGCCCCTACGTCAGTGGAGATTTGATCAGGCGAGTGGCGGAGAGCGCTGCTGTCAATGGCGCTGCTGTAGCAGCAGTACAGCCTAAAGATACAATTAGACAGATTGATGCAGGGACTTTGGACAGAAGTAAGCTCTGGTGCGTGCAGACACCTCAGGCTTTCAGATTCTCAATACTGAAGAAGGCTTTTGAAACAGCCTACTGCGATGGATTTTATGGCACTGACGATGCAGGTCTGGTCGAACGTATCGGCCAGGAGGTTTGCATTGTCGAAGGAGAGAACAGCAATATTAAAATTACGACGCCGGAGGATTTAACCGTGGAAAACAGGATTGGAACGGGGTTTGACGTTCACAGACTGACAGAAAATCGAAAACTGATATTGGGCGGCGTGGAGATTCCCTTTGAGAAAGGCCTTTTGGGTCATTCAGACGCAGACGTGCTGCTCCATGCTTTGATGGATGCCATGCTGGGCGCGTCGGCGCTGGGGACATCGGAATCCTTTTTCCCGATAATGATGACAGCTATAAGGATATCTCCAGCTTGGAGCTTTTTGGCGAGGACAGGACAAGCCGTTTCTGCCGCCGGATATTCCCTGGGAAATGCCGACATTACTGTCATCTGTCAACGACCCAGACTCGCTGGCTATATCGATGAGATGCGAGGCAATATCGCACAGGTCTTAAACGTATCCATTGATAAAGTCAGCATCAAAGCGACCACTACAGAAAAGCTGGGTTTTACCGGCAGAGGCGAAGGAATAGCGGCAGAGGCGGTCTGTCTCCTAACGCGATAATTCTACATTAGAGAGGAAAAGAACATAAATGAGACTATCGAAGATGCATATCAAAACCCTTAGGGAGGTTCCGAACGAAGCGGAAATCCCAAGTCACATCCTGTTGCTGAGAACGGGAATGATCAGGAAATTAGTATCCGGCGTATATGGCTTCATGCCGCTGGGCTGGAGATCCGTAAGAAAAAATTGAAGATATCGTAAGGCAGGAAATGGACGCTACGGGCGCACAAGAAATTCACATGTCTGCCGTTCAGCCTGCTGAACTATGGGAAGAGTCAGGCAGATGGTACGCTTATGGTCCTGAACTGTGGAGACTGAAGGACCGAAATGGCAGAGACTTTTGTCTGGGACCGACTCACGAGGAGATTTTTACAGATATCGTCAGAAACGACATCTCCTCTTATCGGCAGCTGCCGATGAATCTGTATCAAATTCAGACGAAGTATAGGGATGAAGCCAGACCGAGATTCGGACTGATGAGAAGCAGAGAATTCATCATGAAAGACGCCTATTCTTTTGACAAGGACAACGCAGGCCTTGACCAGAGTTATCAGGAGATGTACGAGGCATATGACCGGATTTTTAAGAGATGCGGCCTTGCATGCAGACCGGTAGAAGCTGATTCAGGTGCAATCGGCGGCAGCAATTCTCACGAGTTCACGGCGATATCAGAGGTCGGCGAGAGCGAAATCGCATACTGCGAGAAATGTTCCATGGCAGCTACAACTGAAAGAGCAGAATGTGTCGATGCTGCGCCGCAGACTGATGTATGTGAACTGGCAATGGAAGAGGTGCATACGCCTGGTACAAAGACCATAGAAGAAGTTGCTGGTTTCTTTTTGAACCTGGATAAAAACAGACCATCAAAGCCCTGCTCTTCGTCACCTATGACGAGGAGGGCAATGAAAACGGTTACGTGGCCGCCTTTGTAAGGGGCGACAGAGAGTTGAACATGACCAAGCTGATCAATGCTCTGGATATTCCAGAACATGCTATCGAGTTTGCCGACGAGGAGAAAATGGCAGCGGCAACGGGCTGCGTGGGAGGATTTACCGGACCGTGCGGACTGCACGACTGTACCATCGTAGTGGACAGCGAGCTGCCAGGTCTTAAGAATATGTGCGCAGGCGCATGTAAGGAAGACCACCACTTGATCAACGTCAATTATGGCAGGGACTACAAAGGTGATATCATCACTGATCTGAAGGTGCTGCAGGAAGGAGATCCTTGTCCGATCTGCGGTGCGCCTGTCAAGCATGCCAGAGGCATCGAAGTGGGACAGGTCTTCAAATTGGGAACAAAGTATTCCGAATCCATGGGCGCAATGTATGTAGACGAAAACCAGAAGGAGCAGCCTATCGTCATGGGATGTTACGGTATCGGCGTGACGAGGACCTTGGCGGCAGTGGTAGAACAGCACCACGACGACAACGGCATCATCTGGCCGATGTCAGTGGCGCCTTACCATGTGATTATCACCTTGGTGAAGCCGGACGATGAGGCGCAGGCCACCGTCGCAGAGAAAATCTACCAGTCCCTTGCGGATGCCAGAGTGGAAGTCCTTCTCGACGATCGAAAAGAGAGACCTGGCGTCAAGTTCAAGGACGCCGATCTTCTGGGCATTCCTGTGAGAATCACCGTTGGAAAGCTGGCCGGAGAAGGCAAGGTGGAATACAAGCTGAGAAGAGATGCGGACAAAGAAGAAATCACCATTGAAGAGGCAATTTCCAGAGCAATCGAGATTGTCGCCAATGAGAAATAGTCCATCTACAGGAGGAAAACGTGGATTTTATAACTGTAATGGAATGGATCGGAACCGTCGCCTTTGCTGTGTCAGGGGCGGTGGTTGCCATCGAAAGGGAGCTTGACTACTATGGCATTTGTTTTATGGCAATCATTACCGCTATCGGAGGAGGCATCATCAGAGACGTCTTGATTAACCAAAGCCTGCCGGCATCCCTGGCTAATCCCATGTATGCCATCGTCAGTTTGCTGACGGCAGCTGCGGTCATCTTTTTTATAAAAAAGATCGACAAGATCTCATCTGGTATCGGTAGCTGACGGTTTCGGTTTGGCGGCATTTACCGCCATCGGTTCGCAGGTAGCGGTCCGCAGCGGACACGGGGATATTTATGTCATCATAGCCCTAGCGGTGCTGACGGGCACCTTCAGGAGGCGTTTTGCGGGATGTCTTTGTACAGGAAATCCCTCGCTGCTTCAGACGAGAAGTTTACGCAGTGGCGTCGATTTTAGGGGCAATCGCCTTTGCTGTATCATATAAATATATTGGCACTGGTTTGGCTATGTACGTCTGCTTTGGTGTGACGCTGGTAATCAGACTGGTAGCGATATTCAAAAATTTGCATTTAGGAAAAGTGAAGCTGGATTAGAATGAGTAAATTAGAAAAAGTAAAAAACAATCTGTTTTTACAGCTTTTGGACCTTCTTTAAGTTAGGACTGTTTACAATGGGAGGAGGGATGGCTATGATCCTCTGATTCAAGATATCGTCGTAGATAAAAAAGAAGTGGATGACCGAGGAAGAAGCTGTGGACTGCATCGCAGTCAGTCAGGGCTTGCCTGGCGTCATCGCAATCAATATGGCGACCTATATCGGGCAGACAAAGAAAGGCATACTGGGTGCGATCGTCGCCACCATCGGCGTCATCCTGCCCAGCTTTATCATCATCATTCTGGTCATCAAAGTTCTCGCTGGTATTGGCGAGAACCGATATATAAACAGGGCCCTGGCAGGCATCAAAGCCGCGGCCACAGGACTGATCGCATATTCTGCCTATAAAGTCGGCAGACAGGTCCTGAAAGGACCTTTTCAGTGGGTTCTTGCGCTGCTGTCTTTTTGTAGCCATTGCGGTCTTTAGCGTCAATGCGGTATGGGCTATCGTGGCCGGCATTCTTGCAGGCTTGATTTATACTGCAGTCAAAGAGAAAAAGAATGGAAACGGAGGTGAATCCCAGTGATTTACCTGAAACTGTTTTTAGTATTTGCCAAGATCGGCGTTTTCGGGTTTGGAGGGGGGAATGGCCATGCTTCCTATATGATTTATCAGGGAGCGCAGTCCTTGGGCTCATGTCAGCCGATGAGTTCTCCAATCTCGTAGCCATATCCCAGGTGACGCCTGGCCCTATGGCCGTCAATGCGGCAACCTATGTTGGATTTAACTGCGCAGGTTATGCCGGCGCTTTTGCTGCCACCCTTGGTGTTGCTATGCCTTCCTTTCTCCCTTGTTACCTTGGCATGCTACTTTATCAGCAAATTTAAGGAGAGCAAGGCCATTGAAGGTGCTTTTGCAGGTATCAGGCCGGTAACTGTAGGCCTCATCGGCGCCGCAGTGATTTTTATGGGACAGAGCGCCTTTGAAACGATCAGCCTGGTGCCATGTCTGATCACTTTGGGAACCGTCATCCTTGTAGGAAAAATTTAAAATAAAGCCCGATTGCAATTGTCGTTGCCGCGGGCGTGATAGAGCTAATATTATGTGGGTAGGTGGCGTAAGAGTTGTACTGCAGAACGAAGAGGGCAAAATTTTGATGGTGAAGCAGCATCACGAGAACCGCGATATCTGGATGGTGCCCGGCGGCGGCATTGAAGAAGGGAAAACTCCATCGAAGCTGCGGTAAGGGAAAGCGAAAGGAAGAGACGGGCCTCGACGTTGAAATTCACGGTGTCGCATGGCATATTGAAGAGGTTTCTCCAGAGCGGGGACAGCGGTTTGTCAATTATATGATCGGAAAGATCGTAGGCGGAGAACTGGCTTTGGGCAGTGATCCAGAGCTGGAGGAAGGCAAACAGGTACTGCGGGAAGTCAAGTTTCTGTCCAGAGATGAAATCGGACAGTTGAGCACGTATACCCGAAGTTTTTAATGATGAGATTTGGGGGTATACTTGAAGAGGAACACAATGGAATGACCTATTATAAATTGAGATACAAAGGAGAATAAAAATGAAAAAGTAATCATTGAAATGGAAAACGGCGGCGTTATGACAGGTGAATTATATGAAGACATCGCGCCGATCACAGTAGAAAATTTTGAAAAGTTAGCGAAAGATGGATTCTATGATGGACTGACCTTCCACAGAGTGATTCCAGGTTTCATGATTCAGGGCGGATGCCCGCAAGGCAACGGCACGGGCGGCCCGGGATACACCATCAAAGGGGAATTCAACTCCAATGGCGTGAAGAACGACCTGAAGCACACAACCGGCGTTTTGTCCATGGCTAGAACTATGGTTCCGGATTCAGCAGGCTCCCAGTTCTTCGTTATGGTTGCAGATGCACCACACCTGGACGGCGAATATGCCGCATTTGGAAAGATTACGGAGGGTGTCGAGGTAGCTCTTGAAATCGCCAACGTTCCGCGAGGCAGAATGGACGATCCAATTAAACCAGTCGTTATAAAAACTGTGACAGTTGAATAATTTATTTGCGTGAAGCGGGAAATTTTGGGTATAAATACAGCACTAATTTTTTATCTATGAAAGGATGAATCGAGATGGCATTCTTTAGGGACGTTCACGAAGATATTCAGACAGTACTCAAAAAGACCCGGCAGCAAGAAACAGCATAGAGGTTTTGCTGTGTTATCCGGGTGTTTGGGCGCTTATTTTCCATAAACCGGCCCATTCTCTGTATAAACACAAAGTAAAACTGCTTGCCAGAATTATTTCACAGTTCGCCAGATGGCTGACTGGTGTAGAAATTATCCAGGTGCGACCATCGGCCGCAGGTGTTTTATCGACCACGGAATGGCGGTGGTCATCGGCGACGACCGAAATCGGCGACGATGTAACCCTGTATCAGGGTGTCACTTTAGGTGGCACGGGAAAAGATACTGGAAAGCGGCATCCTACCATCGGGAACAGAGTGATTGTCAGTTCGGGGCGAGAGTCCTCGGTCCGTTTAAGGTCGGCGACGATGTGAAAATCGGTGCGGGCTCCATCGTGCTCAATGAAATTCCACCGGGATGTACTGTCGTAGGTATTCCGGGAAGATCGTTAAAGATATGGGGAAAGCACAGAGGACTTAAACCAGGTTAACCTACCGGACCCTGTCGCTACTGAGCTGGAATGTCTGCGCAGAAGAATTGTTATGCTGGAGAACAAGCTCAATCAGTTAAATAAGCAAAACCAGAAAGGAATGAAGATGAAAATATATAACACACTGACTAGAAAAAAAGAGGAATTCAAACCGATTAAAGAAGGGAAGTTTCTATCTATGTCTGTGGCCCTACCGTATATAATTTCTTTCATATAGGCAACGCGAGACCCTTTGTCGTATTCGACACTTTGAGAAAGTATATGGAATACAGAGGAAATAAGGTAAAATTTGTCCAGAACTTTACCGACGTTGACGACAAGATTATCAACAAGGCCAGAGAAGAAGGAAGCACTGCTCCGGAAGTATCAGAGAAGTATATTGAAGAATACTACAAAGATGCAGCGGCGCTTAATGTGAGAAAAGCTGACGTCCACCCGAAGGTATCAGAACACATCCAGGATATCGTCAAGTTTGTTGAGACTTTGGTGGAAAAAAGGTTATGCCTATGAAGCCGACGGCGATGTGTATTTCTCGACCAGAAAGTTCCCTGAATATGGAAAACTTTCTAAGCAGAATATTGACGATTTGGAGTCAGGCGCAAGAATTGCAGTTGGCGAGGTAAAACAGGACCCTCTCGACTTTGCTCTCTGGAAGGCGAGAAAGACAGAGGATGAGATCGCCTGGGAATCGCCATGGGGAATGGGAAGACAGGCTGGCACATCGAATGCTCCGCCATGTCTAAGAAACACCTAGGGGAGACTATCGACATTCATGCCGGCGGGCAGGATCTGCAGTTTCCACATCATGAAAAACGAAATCGCTCAGTCAGAGTGCT
>VOFH01000820.1_pt1 | contig 22001 bp, 28 predicted proteins | sample 5384091 | NCBI WGS metagenome assembly VOFH01 (sample SAMN12384727, study PRJNA508395) | human gut metagenome | isolation source: healthy gut G | host: Homo sapiens
AACCGTTTGTTTGAAAACATTGATATCACTAAAGGACTACCTCAGTAATACAGTTCAAAAAGATCTTTCAGGATTCCGAAGGCTATATGTGGTTTGCAACTAAAGATGGACTATGCCGGTATGATGGCTATAATTTTATTGTTTACTGCGAGTCATTAGTTAAAGAATCTATTTCCAACAGTAAGGTACGTTGCATAGCTGAAGATGCTCATAAAAATATATGGGTAGGAACCGACAATGGCCTTAATTGTATAAATCTTCTCAGCCAGCATATTCTTTCTTTCTTCCCTAACGAACTTTCCCCACTAAAAGCAATAAGATTAATGAACTCTATTTTGATCCCTCCACCCATTTATTGTGGATTGCAACAGATAAAGGAATTACATGGTATGATACAGATTCCAGAAAATTTATAGCTCCGGAAAACCACAGAGCTTTAATTTCTTCCCAATGAGGAAACCAATACCGTAGGGAAATATGGTGACAAGGAAATATATATTGGATACACATAATGGATTATACATTTATGATATTCATACCAAAAATGTACGACGCATCCAGTTAGAGCATGGAGGTGGCAATATTAACGTACTTTCTGTCTGGCAAGATACAGCAGGAGACACTTGGATTGGAAACAATTTAGCTTTGTTGGCTAAAGTACCCAAAGGTGGAAGCGTTATCTCACTTCTTCCATTCGGACAGGTACGTATGAACGACGATCAGAATATCTGTTGTATTATAGAACAAAAGAGATTCTGTGGTTGATCAGTAAACGGCGGGGAATCTTCTTTTATAATAAACAGACCGGGCAATTACTCAAAACACGGAATACCTATTTCTCTGAATCCTCTCGGAACAGATGTGAAAGAAAGGATCATGCTTACCAGCGGTTATAAAGATAATAATGGAAATATTTGGGTGGGATCATATTATATGGGACTCTTTCTCCATTCACGTTATATGAATCATTTCACTCACATCCCAATCGAACGGACTGGTAAAGCCTCCACTGGAATAATCGGATCAATGGTACCCGATGGGCAAGGAATATGGCTTGGAAGTGATGATCTTGGAATCACTTATTACAACCCGGTTACGAGGACTCAACAATATTATGAGTTATACAACGGAGAGACTCCTCTAGTGGAATGTAAGCCTCTGTTAATTCATAAGGGTACGTTATGGGTTGGTACAGAATCTCATGGCATCCACCTTTTTGATTTGAAAACAAAACAACTCATCGGACATTATACAGCTACTTCACAAACCGGACGCATTCCCGGAAATCGAGTGAACTGTGCATTGCAGGATTCCAATGGATATATTTGGATTGGTTTTAACGGCGGTCCGGGTGGCATTTGCCGTTTCAACGAACAGAATGAAAGCTTTTACGACTTTCTATCCATCAAACAGTTCTCATAAGGTAAGAGACGTGTATTTTATCTATGAAGCTTCCGATAATGAGCTATGGATTGGTACTCGTAATAATGGTCTGTTCTGCTATAATATCGCAGAGAATGTTTTCACACCTATTCCTGTTATGGGTAGAGAAGACTTGTCTGTCAGTTACATTTATAAAGACAAGAAAGATCGTATTTGGATAGGAACATTCGGGCAAGGACTGGTCTGTATGGACAGTTCGGGTGAAGTGAAGCAGGTATTCAATACAAATAGCGATCACATTGGTAACAACATTTGCGGTATACTGGAGGATAATGACGGTCGTATCTGGATCAGCTCATTTTATGAAATAGCTTATTATAATGAAGAAGACCATACATTTATAAGATATGATGCTTACAATGGATTTCCATTGTTGCACGTAAAGTCTATGTCTTGTTTTGTTTCAGAACGCAATTTGCTATACTTTGGGGAAGTAACGGTTTAGTTGAAGTCGTTCCAAAAGATGTGATGCATGTTAATAAGAAGGCTCCTAAGGTTGTTCTGACAGATTTTCTAGTTCATAATCAGTCAATAGATACTCTATCCCGTAAAATATACGTACCCACCACAGGGTTGAACTTAAGTATAATCAAGATAATCTTACTTTTGCTTTCGCTGCATTAAGCTATATCTATCCGGACAAGAACCTGTATCGTTACCGATTACAAGGTATCGACAAGGAATGGAATTTAGCCGGTACACAAAGACAGGTGACTTATAGTAACCTGGGAGCAGGTGAATATCAGTTCCAGGTCTGTGCTTGCAACAGTAATGGAACCTGGTCTGAACCGTCCAATCTGCTTTCTGTCATTATTAAACCTGCACCATGGCGTACATGGTGGGCTTATCTGGCATATACGATTGTAATACTTGCATTGTTGGCCTTGTTCTTTTACTACCTGCGCATTAAGATGCAGTTGGAACACGACTTAGAGATCAAGAATATAGAAAAGAAGAATTTAGATAAGATGCATAAATTCAGACTTGATCTTTTTACAAACTTTTCCCATGAGATACGTACTCCACTGACACTGATTTCCGGTTCATTGACTGACCTATTGGCATCCAACACTCCTTCACAGATGGAAAAAGAGCATTACAGGGAGTTCAACGCAATGTCATGAAAATTATGAAGTTAGTAAATCAGTTGATGGATTTTCGCAAGCATGATGAAGGGCGTATGGAATTATTAGCATCCAAACAACACCTGATTCCTTTTATCAAGGAGGTGATACTTGCTTTTAGCGAATTGTCCAGAATCCAAAATCATCCATTAAAGATACATTTACCTGAAACAGAGCTAATAGCCTGGTATAATCCTCAGCTACTGGAGAAAGTCTTTTATAATGTCCTGATGAATGCTTTCAAGTATTCCAATGAAGAAAGTGTCATCTCCCTAAACGTTGATGTGATAACTTTGAATAAGTCACCCTATCGGGAACGGGTAGATGAACGGGTAAAGGAAGCTATACTTATTTCTGTATTCAATGAAGGAGATATTATTCCGGAAGATAAACTTGAAGAAGTTTTCGAACCTTTTTATCGGCTTAAAAACACAAAGAGCCAGCAGGGAACAGGGATCGGTCTAAGTTTCAATCGTATGATCATGCGCCTGCATCATAGTGATATTTGGGTTGAAAATATCGGCGACACAGGTGTTGTATTCAAATTCCTGATTCCAATAGGTAAAGACCATTTGCGGGAAGATGAGTTATGCGATGAAACAGAACAGGAACATCGTTTGATTCTGACTCCTTCAGTCGCTCCCAAAACAGAGCCTGCTATGGAACGCCCAAAGGTGGAAAAGAGCTTAGAACTTTGTTAGTTGTAGAAGATAACAATGAGATCAGACAGTATCTGAAAAAGTAAGCTTGCCACTATATACAATGTATTCGATTGTGATAATGGCCATGAAGCATTAGAAATCATACACCGGAGAGAGATCGACTTGGTCATCAGTGATGTAATGATGCCGGTCATGGACGGAATAGAACTCTGTAAAGCTATAAAAAGTAATATTGAGATTAATCATATTCCAGTAATCTTACTGACAGCACATGTATCGGACACACACGTAAAAGACGGATTGTCTTCGGGTGCCAATGATTATGTATTCAAACCGTTTAATTTTGATTTATTATTGGCGCGTATTCAAAACTTATTAGATAACAATGAACGGTTACGACAATCTTTCCAGAAAAGAATCAGTCCGAAAGATATGAACGTAGAGGTAACTGACTATGATGAGCAATTTTTGCAGAAATGCTATGACTTTCTGCGAAAGAACCTTACTAATTCAGAACTAACCATTGAGGATTTCGGGAAAGAGTTAGAGTAAGCCGTGTGCATCTCTATCGTAAGATAAAGTATCTTACGAATTTATCTCCAGCCGTTTCATTCTAAATGTAAGACTTAAAGTGGCAGCTGATTTGCTTCGTCAGGAAGGTGTTTCTGTTTCTGATGTCTGCTATCAGGTCGGCTTTAATAACCTTTCTTATTTTACTCGCACTTTAAGGAAAGCTATGGCGTTTCACCATCCGACTACCAGCATAAATAATTGAATAAATACAGAAATATCCGATTATTAAGCGATTATATCATGTTCTTGTATCATTTGTGTTAATATCCGTAACATAGCTTCAAACAAAAAAGTAGTTCTGCGCATACCTTTGTCAGCGAACAATCGGAGTTAAATCCGGCTATTCTGAAACTTTAAATGATACGATATGCAAAAGACACTTTTTAGTATTCTGGTTTTATTAGTCTGTATAAGTCATCCGTCAAAGGCTACGTCTTTTTTATATATAATGTAACAGACTATGGAGTGAAAGCCAATTCAGGAAGATCCGAGACAGCTTCCTTACAGAAAATTATTGACTTATGTTCACAAATGGAGGAGGTACGGGTATGTATACCTACAGGTACTTATATCAGTGGAACATTATTTCTGAAAAAAACAATGTAATGCTCTTTTTAAATCGTGGAGCCGTACTGAGAGGAAGTTCGGACCTGAATGAGTATCCTGAACTTAGAACTCATCGTAAGGGACTTATTCATGCAGAAAATGTCCATAATACAGGTATTTGTGGGAGTGGAGTGATCGATGCGAATGGCAATGATACTGTTTTTCATGGAGGTGCCAAATCCCCAGACCGTATTTATGCCGCTAATTTTGAAGGATGTTCACAAAATAGATATTCGTAATGTAAGCCTGATCAATGCCTCTTATTGGACTTTGCGTATCAGCGATTGTGACCATGTACAAATAAGAGGGATTACAATTCGTTCTACCAGCTATTTTAATAATGATGGAATAGATCTCGATGGACGAAATATTACCGTATCCGATTGTATAATCGATTGTATTGATGATGCGATATGCTTGAAGAGCTACTACAAAGAACGCCCTTGTGAAAATATTGCCATTTCCAATTGTATTGTTTCCAGTAATTGTAATGCTATAAAATTGGGAACAGCTTCCAGAGGTGGATTATACAAGAATATTGCCATATCCAACTGTGTTATAAAGCGCCCGGAACAAAATGATTATTTTGATTATAAAAAAGTATACTATACCTGGTGTAACAGCCAATTATACAAACAATTCGGGCATTGCATTGGAAATGGTCGATGGAGGAACAATGGAGCAAATAGTGATTAATAATATCACCATGTTCAATACATTGACCCCTATATTTATTCGTTACGGACAAAGACATAGTCCGCTGGTTGGTACGATGAAAGGAATAGTAATCAGTAACATTACGGCCACAAGCAATAGCCTGATGAGTTGTTCCATTACAGGTATTCCCGATCAGTATGCAGAAAATATAAAGTTGAGCCATATAATACTGAATTGTCCTGGTAGCGGGCGTAAAGAACATACACTGCGCACTATCCCCGAAGTGGAAAAACAGCTATCCGGAAAATAAGATTTTTGGTGCAAACTTACCGGCATATGGCTTTTTTATCCGTCATGTACGCCATCTGACCTTAGAAGATATACAATTTAATTTAGACAATAAAGATGATAGGCATGCGCTGTACCTTGACGATTGCCGTGATATTACCATAGATAAAGTGAAAACGATTTCGCACCTGAGCGAATCTGCCTATATCAGGACAAATAATGTGGAAAATCTTATGATCAGAGGATTCTCAACAGAAAATGCTCTACCGTCTTTTTTGGAAAACAGCGGCAAATCTTCCGGTATAAAGTTGATTGGCAATGATTTCAGTAAGGTATCCCAGTTGTACAATGAAGAAATCGGGCAAAGGAGGTAAAAAGCCGGTAATCTATTTGAAAACAAATAAAACTTAAGTATATATGAAAATTATGAAGCGCTATATTCAAGTAATATTCATCTGCTGGTTATCCATAAATTCCATAACTGAAGTTTACGGAAAGGACCCGATAGGCATATCTTTAGTAAAGTGGAGTTTTCGTACACAGACTGCTATATTATGTGATATGGCAAAAAAGAAAACGGAGCTGTAGCTATTGATATGGTAGATCGGAAAAGTGGGACATTGTGAAAGAGAAAGGACTAACCGTTGCCATGGCTGATGGTATAGATATGGGAATCGAACGAGGATTTTGCGACCGGAGGTGGCATTCATCACTAATTGAAAACTATAAACGCTTCATTCCCTATTAGCAGAAAAAGGAATTAAGCAAGTGGTCTGTTATTCCGGAATAAATACAGACTTATCGGATGAAGAGGCTTTGGAAGCATGTGGAAGGATTAAAGCCCCTATTGGATATCGCAGAAAAAGCAAATGTGACTTTGGTAATGGAGTTACTCAGTAGCCGTAATACTGAAGAGATTTTCACAAAACAGCGTTTCTCTTATTATCAGTGTGATAATCCGGAATGGGGGAGTAGCATTATGTAAAAAACTAAACTCACCAATTTCAAACTTTTATATGATGTCTGGCATATGAACGATATGGGACGTGATATAATGAGTGATATAAAAAATATCATTCTTATATTTCTCATTATCATATTGCGGGCATTCAGAACGGAAAGGACTTAACCGGACAGACTCCTTTAATTATCAACAGTTCATGAAATTGCTGAAAAAAGGTCGGTTACCAAGGTTATGTTGGATTAGAACCCGACAGGATAGAAAAAGAATTTGAAAAGTACTATTCAGAAAGTATAACCCTATTAAAAATAAATAATGATGAAACAAATCTCTTTAATGATCACATCTGTGGCGTTGACATTTGCTATGAATATCTGCGCTCAGCAATCACCTTGGGATAAAGCAGATGCCATCGTGCAGAGCCTAGATCCTGTGACATTTCCCGACAAAACTTATGTCATCACGGACTTTGGTGCAGTCGGAGACGGAAAAAACATTGTGTAAAGAAGCCTTTGAAAAGGCTATTACAATTTGTAGCGACAACGGTGGAGGAAAAATCACTGTTCCTGCAGGTACTTACTATATGAATGGACCTCTGGTCTTCAAAAGCAATGTAAAATGTACATCTGGAAAAAGGAGCGATACTTGATTTCAGCACCAATGAAAGTGACTATTTACCGGCTGTCATTACTCGTTGGGAAGGTACCGAGCTGTTCAACTATTCTCCGCTGATATACGCATATCATGTGCAGAATATAGCTCTGACAGGTGAGGGCACCGTAAATGGAAATGGCTCAAAAATTCTCACCATGGAATAATATTCAGAACAGTAGAACAGGAAATGCTTCGTAAGATGGGGCGTACCAATGTACCGGTTTATCGTCGTATATTCGGCGAAGGCTATAAACTTCGTCCCGGTTTTATCGAACCTTTTGGCTGTGCTAATGTAAAGAATAAGAAGGCGTCACTATCATGGATTCTCCGTTCTGGGTGATTCATCCTATTTTCTGTAACAATGTAATTGTCCGTAATGTAACAGTTGACAGTCATAATTATAATATATGATGGTTGTGATCCGGAATCCTGCCGGGAACGTACTGATTGAAGGTTGTACTTTCTCCACAGGCGACGATGCAATAGCCATCAAATCAGGACAGGATAATGACGCATGGCGCATCGGTCAGCCGACGGAAAATGTTGTGATACGTAATTGTTCTTTCCGCTCTAAAATTAATAATTGTATGTATTGGTAGCGAGATTGCCGGTGAGTCCGGAATATCTTTATTGAAAATATTACAATTCCGAGAAGTCCTCAATGCCATCTATTTCAAATCGAATCTTGACCGTGGAGCTTACATACAGGATGTATATGTACGTAATGTACAAAGCAGATACAGTACGTACTGCCCTGATACGTTTTGAACCGAACTATAAAGGGGAACGCTCAGCTTTCCATCCAACGTTATTTGACTCATTCTTGATTGAGAATGTAACCTGCAAGCAATCCAATGAATGTGGTATTTACATGGCCGGTTTGCAGAACGTCTCTTCAGAACATTGTATTGAAAAACGTAACAATCGGTAAAGTACCTACCCTGTTTCCAGAACGGAGAAAATATTCGATTTCAAAGTGTAAGTAAACGGTAAAAAAGCTGGATGAAAAACCGACTCCCAAAGAATTGGTGAAGCTTAGAGTACTTTTAATCTGTATAACTTTAATCTAAATCACATCATGAAACGATTTATAGCAGGGCTGTTGATGAGTGGATTAAATGATTCCACAGTTGGGGCGATCGTCCCTCCATCTTGTTTCAATGATAGTCATGATATAACTTCATTAACATCCTGGGGACCTTATTCAAAGCGTTATGCAGGAATTTCGCATATACCTGACATAAAGAAAGGAATACGCTTTGACTTTTCTGTAATGCCCGGTTATTACCGAAACCGGCAGTTGGTTCCGCATGTCCTTTTGAATCGTCCTATTATCCATGGAATATAAATCCTTCCATGAATCGCATTACCTATCGCTATGAGTTGGAGTGGAAAGACCGGTATTTACAGATGTTACTTATTATATATTGGATGAAAGCAGCACACTGGTAGGTATACGTTGTGTAAACAATACGGAGACTTATCAGAATCTGGCCCTGAATCAAATGGCCTATATCGATTATCCGGAAGCACACCCACAGGTGAAAGCTTCAGGAGCTTCGTTTGCAATGGTATAGTGCGATAGATTATACAGAGAATGAACCTGCTTTTAAAACTCCTCAGTATGGACTGGTGTATGACGGGTGGTACAGAAATGAAGAACGTAGCAGTTTTCACTGGATGGGTCCGTTTTGGGAAAAGGATTTGGAAAAGACGCGGGCGACCGGGTAAGCTACCGGATAGATATACCTTCAGGTATGGAAGATGGGGCTATAGGATTCAGATATAAAGTTGAAAAAGGAAAACTGCAACTTTACGCTTGAAAGGACTGACTGATGAAGTGGTAAAATTCACCGGAACCGGAGATTTTACAATTCTCCCGATCTCTATTATGGCAGAAAAGAGTGGTGAATACATTCTGGAACTTATTTCCGAAGGAACTGCCGAGATTTGTTTGGACGGATTCTTTATCGGGACTGCTGAAGATATGGGCAAACTGAGTTCACCCCACCGCAATACCTTTTACCAATAATTGAAGTGGGAAACGAGAAGCAGGATTTCATATTAAAATATGAAGATTGTGAGAATTTCTATGGAGTAGCCTGGAATTATAAAGAATCGTTTATCCGGGAAGTGCTGAATAGTGAATTAGAGTCATTTTTCCGAAAGAAAACACACGATCATTTAGCCAGAAAACTGATTGGTGACAAACAATGGCACTATACAAATGCTTTTTTGCGACCGGTAGTATTAGCTCCTCATTCAGAACAAACACTGTATATGTTGGTATGTACCGGCAGCCGTGAAAAGTCAGACAAGATTTAGAGCTTTTTCATTCCACTCCTGAAAAGTTTGTTTCTTTAGCTCAGTCTCAGCAACCGGTAAAACCAGAGGAGGCCCTGCTACCCGGAGGAAAGAAGTATAGTTTTGGGCATCAGTGTATTGCAGGCCGCATTACTTTCCAATGTTGTTTATCCGGTTTACACTCAGAAAGAATATATCCGGCATTTTACCCGGGAAGAATTGGAATAGCCTCTATACATGGGACCTTGGCTTCATCGCTTTAGGCATGATTGATGTGGATATAACGAAAGCCTTCGAATGTATCAGAGCTTATACTACACCGGTGGGAAGTGAATCTGCTTTTATTCATCATGGTACTCCGTTGCCTATCCAGATGTATGCTTACTATGATTTGTGGAACAATAGCCAATCGCGTGAAGTACTGAAGTTTCTCTATCCGAGGCTGAAACAATACTTTGATTTTATGTTAGGAAACAACCCAGAACTCTACTACGCGCATGAAAGGCTCCGGTCTGCTCGAACCTGGGATTATTTTATAATTCCGGATACTGGGACGACTATCCACCGCAGCAGGCACTACGCAGTGATAAGAGTCAATATCCGTTTGTAACCCTGTAGTAACTTCAGCGTATTATCTTCGTACCGCCAAAATTTTGCGTTTGGCTGCTAAAAAGAGATGGGATTGAAAGAGGATATAAAGAGCTACGACCGGATTATCAGAATCTTTCTAAAGCACTGCAAACCTACGCCTGGGATGAAGAGAGTGGTTATTTCCGGATATGTGACTCATGCATCCGGAGATGCCAAAGCAATTTTCCGATACAGGATCAGTCCAACTTCAATAAAGGGATTAGACGGGTAACCCCGCTGGCAGCAGGTATTTGTACACCTGAGCAAGTAGACAGGTTGGTGGGACATTTGTTTTCACCGAAAGAATTGTGGACATCTTCCGGTCTTTCAACTGTCGATCAATCGGCCCCTTATTATCAGGCAGACGGATATTGGAACGGAGCAGTCTGGTTTCCCCATCAATGGGTTATATGGAAAGCTCTTTTAGACATAGGAAAAGGTGAACAAGCCTATCAGATAGCACAAACTGCCTTTAGACAAATGGAACAAAGTGCCAGGAAAGTTATTACACTTTCGAACACTTTATAATTTCCTCAGGAAGAGGAGCTGGATGGCATCAATTTTCCGGCCTTTCTTCTCCAGATACTAAATTGGTTTGCTGCTTATTATAAGCCCCGGCAAAGGTGTCAACCGGCTTTGAAATATGGATTGCCGAGAATCATTTTTAATACAGATTATTCTCAGTATCGCGCCAAGATTTCTTTTGACGATTCTACACTGCCTCATGAGCGTTGTATGATTGTATGTATGAATCCGGATCATACGTATGAAGTACAATTCAATGGCAGACCGGTTAAAAGTAAGTCTTATCATACCGGAATGGTGGAAATCACCCTCCCGAATAGCAATAAAACAGGAGTACTTACCATCAGTGCTCTTAAATGATATCGATGTTAATTTTTAATTTTATGGAGACACAACCTATGAAAAGTAAAAAAATCATTTTAATTCGTAGCCTGTTTACAGTCCTTTTCTGCCTGTCGGCAGTGATGCTGTTTGGTCAGCAAAATAATACAAAACAACCGAGGGCAAAACAGACAGCACAAGTTGGAGGACAATATACCGGTCAGAAAATAGTGACAGGTGTTGTCCGTGATGACAATGGAGATCCTTTGATTGGTGTGGAATGTACAAGCGGTTGGTACACAAAGCGGGTGTCATAACCGATGTAAACGGAAAATATTCAATACAGGTATCTGCCGGCGCAAAACTGTCTTTTTCTTATATTGGATTCCAGACACAGACTCTGTCTGTCGATACGGGTTCGGTACTCAACGTAAAAATGTCCGAAGACGCTCAATCTTGGAAGAAGTAGTAGTCATCGGTTATGGTCAGGTGACTAAAAAGATGCAACCGAGCAGTGGCAACCCTGAAAGCCGGAAACATGAACAAAGGTGCAATCACCACTCCTCAGGATATGCTGACAGGAAAAGTGCCGGGTTTGCTGATTGTTCCGGGCGATGGGCAACCGGGGTCCGGTACCACCATCCGCATCCGTAACGGCTCCTCTCTATCTGCCAGCAATTCTCCTTTGATAGTGATTGACGGAGTTACTACATCTGATGATGCCGGAGTGGGTATGTCGAACGTACTGGGAGCATTAAATCCCGAGGATATAGAATCATTCAGTGTTTTAAAAAGATGCTTCCGCAACAGCCATCTATGGTTCCAGAGCTTCTAATGGGTCATTATCATCACTACGAAAAAAGGAGGAAGCAAGGCACTGAAAGTGGAATACAGCAGCACATACAGCGCCAACGTAAATTCGGGTAAAGTACCGGTCCTTGATGCCGATGAGTTCCGTGCCTATATTGACGAGTATTATCCGGAAAACACGTTATCCGGGGCAGCAGTTCACAAAGCCATCAATTATACCTATCCGGATGGTACAATAGGATATTATAATACAGACTGGCAAAAGGAAATCTACCGGATAGGTCTGTCTACCGACCAGAATATAGGAATATCCGGAGGAGGTGATAAATATCCTTTCCGCGTATCTCTCGGATATACTGATCAGAATGGTACCTTGAAAGGTTCAATTTCCAGCGCTTTACCCAGGCAGTCACATTTACTCCTAAATTCTTCGATAAGCATTTAATGTGAGTATCAATCTAAAAGCTACAGAGAATAAGAATAAATATGTATCTACCGGAGCCATCAACGCTGCCGCAGCATTTGATCCTACAAAGCCGGTACACTTTTATAATGCCGACGGCTCGATTGATTACAATAAATATAACGGTTATTTTCAATGGCTGAATCCGGATGGTTCTATCAATCGTAATGGCTCGGAGAATCCTGTATCACGACTCAGTGGTTACTGGGATGAGACCCAAGTATTCCGTTCTTTCGGTAATATGCAGCTTGATTATTCCTTTCATTTTTACCGGAATTACGTGCCAACCTGAACTTGGGATATGATTACACGAAAAATGATGGTGATAAAGGTAATTATCCCGGATCGTACAGTTCGTATACAGATGCCATCTTGCCTCCGGGACAAGGAAGGTATACCGATTCTAAATCGACCCGCGAGAACTATCTCTTGGATTTCTATTTGAATTACGTAAAAGATATAAAGGCAATTCGCAGTAAGATTGATGTCATGGCCGGTTATTCATGGCAACATTTTAAAAAGAGATGACCAGAGTCAGACCTACTCCAATCCGTTAGAAAATTATGAATCGGTATTTATTTCGGAAAGTGCAGCTCTAAAGAATATTATTTGATTTCACTTTTTGGACGTTTGAATTATACATTTATGGACAAGTATCTGATTACTTTCACATTGCGTGATGACGGAACTTCCCGTTTCTCTCCTTCTAACCGTTGGGGCCTCTTCCCTTCTGTAGCTTTAGCGTGGAGAATGTCCGATGAAGCTTTTTTCAAGAAATTCGATAAGCTGAGTAACTTAAAGCTACGCGCCAGTTATGGTGTGACGGGACAGCAAAATATTGGTTCAGATTACTATCCTTACATTGCAACCTATAATTTGTCAACCATCACTTCTACTTCACAATATCAGATCGGAGATAAATTCTATCAGATATTGAAACCGGAAGCTTATAATGAAAACATCAAGTGGGGAGTCTACCGCCACCTGGAATGTGGCATTGGATTGGGGATTCTTTAATAACCGTTTATCGGGGAGTGTCGACTTGTTCTACAAAGAGACCTCCGATCTATTAAACTCCATTCCCATTCCCGCCGGTTCTAATTTTACGAATAAGATGACCGCCAATATCGGTAATTTGGAGAATAAGGGTGTTGAAATCAACATCAATGCCACTCCTATCGTTACAAAAAAGACTTTTCTTGGGATATCGGTGTAAACGCTACCTGGAGCAAATCGAAAATTACGAAACTGACCGCCATCTTCAATCCGGACTACGTGGGAGTGCCCACCGGAGGTATCAGCATGGGAACGGGTAATAACATCCAGATACATAGTGTAGGGTATGCTCCTAATACATTCTATGTATATGAACAGGTATACGACGAATATGGTAATCCGGTTCAAGATGCATTTATCGACCAGAATAAGGATGGCATCATCGATGACAAAGACCTCGTACTTAAACACAAATCGCGCCCGGATGTATTCTTCGGATTCAATATGTTATTCCGTTATAAGAATTGGGACTTCGGTTTTAATGCACATGGAAGTATTGGGAACTGGGTATTCAACGATTACAATTCCGCACGCTGTTCAGCCGACTATACATTCAGCAACGGTCAAACAGTACGCAATATACCTGAATTTGTTGTGAAAACTTCAAAGTTCCGCAATCCCATTACCGTCACTCAGGCAAAGAGTGATTTATTCCTGGAAAATGCATCTTTCCTGAAGCTGGATAATATCACCCTGGGCTATTCTTTCAAAAAACTATTTAATAGTAAACTTGGAGGACGTGTCTCATTCACTGCCCAAAATCCGTTTGTTATCACAAAATACTCTGGATTAGATCCGGAGGTAAGTAGTGGTATTGACAATAATGCATGGCCACGCCCTCGTATCTTTGTATTAGGTTTGAATCTTAACTACTAAAAATGATCTGTTATGAAACTAAAATATATTTTACTATCAATACTGTTCCCGGCAATGACGATCCTATTTGCGTCTTGCTTCGATGACCTGAACACTACCCGCTTGATCCTAAGTTGTATACGGCAGATAAAGCGTATTCTACCCTGAAAGTTACATGCAGGGATTAGCCAAATTGTATGCAGCACTTGGCCTCTCCGGACAAAGCGGACCAGCCAGTGCGGAAATTGCTGATGTGGATGCCGGAACCTCTCCATTTTACGTACATTCTGGTACATGCAGGAGTTCACTACAGACGAGGTGACATTCACTCAGTCCGACCGGGATGTCCCGAACTCTCTTACAATACATACAGCACCTTGAACAATCCGATAATTTCAGGTCTCTCTATTATCGTCTCTTGTTCACTATTACCATGTGCAATGATTATCTGAAACAAACCACAGACGAGCGTTTGAATGACCGTGGAGTAGATGATGCTCTCAGAGCTAACATACAGTATTATCGTTCCGAAACCCGTTTTTCTCCGTGCTTTGATGTATTATCACGCTATGGATATGTTTGGGAATACTCCTTTCATTACAGAAAACGATCCAATCGGTACTTATTTACCTCCACAACGTTCACGTGCCGAACTCTACAGTTTCATTGAGAGCGAACTTCTGGAATTATCAGACGATCCGCATATGACGGAACCAAGACAGAATGAGTATGGGCGTACCGACAAGGCAGCTGTCTGGATGTTGCTATCACGCTTATATTTGAATGCAGAAGTGTATATTCAGACACCTAAATATGATGAGTGCATGAAATATGCCCGCAACGTAATCAGTGCAGGATATGATTTATGTCCCAACTATGCAGAACTTTTCATGGCTGACAATGGTGAAAATACAGATGCACGTAAAGAGATGATTTTCACGATCAACTTTGACGGACGCTGGACTCAGTCTTATGCAACACAATTCCTGGTAGCAGGTTCACGAGGTCCCAACGATCCTAACTTTACCCAAACGAGTGGTATCTCAAAGAGTTTCAAAGGTTCTCGCGCTACATTGACTTTCGTCCGTCACTTCTACCGGGAATTGATGATTTTCTCGGAACAATGGATGAGGTGGTTGATGACGGAAACGGATCATTGGGGAAAGTAGTAAACACCTTGGATAACCGGGCTATTTTCTTTACCCCGACTTGTCATTTACCTATGTCCAAAAAATGCCGGTTCGAGCACCTTCATTTATGGCTGGCCTTCTATAAATGGACCAACCTGACACGTGAAGGCATACCGCCCTCATATACGGAAGAAAATGGGAATGTGATTTCTTTGACTGAATATCCAAGTCTGGACTATCCCTTGATGCGCCTTGCCGAAGCCTATCTGAACTACGCTGAAGCTGCGGTGAGAAAAATCCGGAGGAACATGTACGGATGCATTGGCTCTGGAAAAGCTCAACGAACTGAGGCATCGCGCAAAAATACAGGCCGAAGATCTGAGCTCTTTCACTCTCGATTATATTTTCGGTGAGCGTTCCCGCGAGCTTTATTGGGAAGCATTCCGCCGCACAGATCTGATCCGCTTTGGTAAATATTCCGGGAATGATTATACATGGGAATTCAAGAATGGAACTTTCCCCGGTTCTGCCGTTCCCAAATATAGAGAACTGTTCCCTATACCCGCTTCAGATATAGGTGCCAATCCTAATCTGACTCAGAATCCGGGCTATGACAATGCCGTTTCCAATCAATAACCTCTTTAAGAAGATTAAATATGAAAAAGTTAGTTTATTCAATAGTTAGCATAATTTCTCTTCTTTGCCTGGCGTCTTGCGCACAAGATGAGAAACTAATACTGGACCCTGATAATTTTGTTGCCAGTTCCTGGAAACAGACCTTTGACGATGTGTTTGTTCTGGATAAGAATGCTGCCGAGACAGACTTGGCCGTCATTGAGTGGACCCCTGCCCAATTTGGCTACGATGCTATTATTTCCTACGCCATTCAGCTGGCTGTAAAAAGGAAGGAGTAGATATAAATGATCTGACATACACAACGTTTGCAATTACCAATGAAAACAAATATACGGTGAAAGTAAAGGATCTGAATGCCGCCTTATTGTCGGCCGGAGCCATCAAACGCCGACCTACAGACATTGTAATGCGCGTTGAAGCCACTATCAGCACAGCCGATGCATCATTGACATCCTCCATATCCGAATTCAATGTGACTACGTTTTCCAGTGATCCCGACTTGCTTTATGTAATAGGTGATTATACCGACTTTACAACAAATAATGCAGAAGTATTATATTCTCCCGGCTGGAATGGAGAGTATGAAGGATATGTATATTTACCCAAATTAGACCAAGGTATAAAATTGGTTGAAGAACTGGCACCGGAAGTTGAATGGGGAGCACCGGCTTCATTCACTCGGGTACAAGCCTTGCTCTGCAGGCAGGAGGAAACGTTATTGCTCCGGGTTCTTTTTGCACCGGGTTCCAATAAAGAGGAAATACTCGATGGACCGGGATTTTATAAAATGGTAGTTAAAATCACGGAGAACGCAAAGACCATGACACTTTACAAATTCTATAAAGAGTTTTTCGTGTGCGGACAGCGTAATATGAGTTATCCTCAATGGGCAAATTCCATGTCAGCTCAAAATCCTGAAGAAGGAACAGGAGCTGTTCTGACATACGATCCGGAAGGAAAAGTATGGACTGCCAAGCATGTGTATGTTCCGGAATATCAGACAGACGGAAGTGGTGTACCCAATACCTCTAAGTTTGAATTCAAATTCAGAGCGAATGCAGTGGGCAAAACCTGGGCAAATGCTGCCAATATGGGAGCTACCGACAATAAGGTGGAAAAAGGGTAATCAATCGGGTATCATATCCGGCACAAAAGAATATTCCATTTCTTGCAGCAGAAGGATATTATGACTTCAATGTGTATTTGCAGGAATATCCTTTCCGGTATGAACTGGTCCCCAGTGCTGATGATAGTTTTCAGGTTAATTGAGTGATTAGAATCGGGCTGTATCGTATATTTCCGATACAGCCCATTCTTTTTTTATAATACTGACATTGAAACAATTTAAAATTATCCTTATGAGAACTTATATATTGTTTATCACACTTCTGTGCACTTTATCTCTAAAAGCACAGATTGTAGATTGTACACCATCTAAGCCAACAGGTGACGATGAAGTTACTGTGACTTTGATCTGACCAAGTGTTCCTTTCAGAAAGCTTCTTTAGTCGATTTTGAAGGACCGATTTATTCACATATGGGAGTTATCACTTCCGAAAGTCCGAGTGGTACTGAATGGAAATCCAGGAATTGCTTTGTGGCCGGATAAGACAACACCCGACAAATGTAATATTGATGCTGTTAAACTCCAGAAAGTCGGAGATAACCTCTGGCAGCTTAAAAATCACCCCGTCCGTCAAAGAGTTCTTTATGCAAAACACTCAGATGGAACCACCTTACGAGTTTAAAGCAGACGAACAGTTGCTGAGTATCGAGTTTTGTGTTGCGTAATGCGGATGGCACCATGGACGGGAGGTTACCGTGATAAAAATCGAATATTAAATTACTGTTATCCCATACAATAACTCGGGAGAAGATAATCCGCGCCCGGAAGGTACAAAGAGGTATTAACTACCACAATGACGAAAAGCCTCACTTTAGTACTGTTCGCTCCGGGAAAGCAATTTGCGTATTTAATGAGCGAACTGAGCAACTGGAAGTGAAAAGAGGATTATCGGATGAAAAGAGACGGTGACTACTTCTGGATTACTCTGAATCATCTCATTCCCGGGAAAGAATATGCTTTTTATTACCTGGTCGATGGTCTTTTGGATATCGCAGACCCTTATGCCAATAAGATACTCGAAAGGAAGTTCGACAAAGGAATATCTCCCGTCGCATATCCTAACCTCATGGAATTTCGGAAAAATGTAAAGCTGATATTGTATCTGTGTGGCAAACGGCAAAACCGGAATATCCATGGGAAGTGACTGATTTTAAAGGCGTACGCCAAGACCGACTGACAATTTACGAACTCCTGCTTCGCGATTTCACGCAAACGGTGAATATAAAAGGAAATCTGAAACTGGCCCTTGAGAAACTGGATTATCTGAAATCATTGGAATCAATGCAATCGAATTAATGCCTTTCTGCAAGATAGACGGAATAACCAATTGGGGATATCACTCCACCTTCTTCTTTGCAACAGAAAAAAGTGTATGGAACAGAAGAGGATTATAAAAATTTATAGACGAGTGCCACAAACGTGGAATAGCAGTGATCATGGACATTGTATTGGATCATGCATATGGTACTTGTTCCTTAGTCAGACTGTATGCTGATCCTCGGGAAATACCAAAGCACAGCCGGCAGATAATCCCTGGTTCAATATGGTTTCTCCCAATACTAAATATTCATGGGGAGCCGATTTCAACCATGAGGTAAAGAAAACGCAGATTCTTTTAGACAGCATTGCGCTTTCTGGCTAAAGAGTATAAACTAGATGGTTTCCGTTTCGATTTCTCCAAAGGTTTACCAATACTCCGGGAGATGGTTCTGCATACGATCCGGATCGGATCCGCATTATAAAGAGATTATCGGATGAAATACGGAAGCGAAAAAGTGACGCTTACCTCATTTACGAGCATTTAGCTGGCGATCAAGAAGAAAAAAAGAACTTGCCGAACACGATCTGATGCTATGGGGAAAGCAAAATTCTCCTTTCAGCAATGCGATCAATGGAGTTCAGAAAGGTAGTTCGTTTAAGGGGAGCCATGGCTTCATCTAAAAGGATGGAGTAAAAACAACCGGGCAACTTATATGGAGAGCCATGACGAAGAGCGTGTTGCATACAATGCTTCAGTGAATGGAATTGGAGAAATTCGAACGGAGGTTGGAGGTACGTATGAAAAAGATGTGGAACTGCCGCAGCCTTTTTATTTATGATGCCCGGTCCCAAAGATGATGTGGGAATTTGGCGAAATGGGATACGACATCTCTATTCAGTCAAAAGAAGGTACGGACGAACTTAGTTCCAGCTATGAAGGTGAAACGAAACCTCCTCATTGGGAGTTCCTGGAGGTTCGGAACGAAAGAATTTATTTGAGACTTATTGCAAATTACTAAATTTCAGAGAACAGTATGCCCATGTGATATCCGACGGAGAATTCGTAGGAAATGTGGATGAGACAGACTGGCCTATCCGACGTATTGAAATAACACATCCGGATCTGCACTTTGTTTTTAGTAGGCAACTTCGGTACTGCCACTAATATATGTATCCCAAATTTGAATAACGGAGAAGACTGGTATGATTTCATGACCGGTAAATCCGAAACAGGAGGTCCTTCTCTTTGCCTGCCGGAGAGTTCAGACTGTATATAAACAAGCCTGTAGAAATTACTTCCATAGAAACGATACCGAAAGAAAACCGGCAAATCGCTATTGCCCCTACAATTGCCCAAGAGGATGTTCGGATTTTATTATCGAAATTGTCAAAGTGCAGATTATTGCAATGAATGGAATCATAGTAGACGAGCAGACTCCCACAAACCATACTTTCAATGTCAGCAAATTAAATAAAGGATACTATCTTGTACGTCTGACAGGAGAAAACAGGGAAGCAAACAATGGCTCATCTTATTAAGCAATAGAAACGACTTACTTTAAGCAAGCATACCGGGAAGGCAGATTAAAGTACCTTAATCAGATATTGTTCCATTACGAAGAAGCGTAAGTTTCACTTTAGAGGAACATTTGTTTCCTTACTGTGGCACAAGAACGTTTCTTGCCTAAGAAACGTTTGTTTCTTATCCGAGAAACTTTTTGTTCCATAGGCAAGGCACTTTTGTTTCAATAGGAAGAAATAAAAAGGAAAGGCGTAATCTTACGAGTATACCTTGCGCTTGCTAACAGGCTGAAAGCACTGAAAACCGTCCACGACCAGACATTTCAGTATAAACGCCTTACACACAAGGGCCTATAGACGATGAAAGAGATGAAAGCGCAGAACGGCACGATAATACAGCACAAAAAGACTTGACTCAGCGGTTCAACCACGGTTCCGGATTCAGTTTCTCCTTTTCTTTGCGCAACTGGAAGTGAAGCACCGTACGTCCATTGTCGCACCATCCGAAAATACTTGTCCGAGGGCTTGCCGGGTAGTAACAGTATCCCCCGTCTTCACTAAAGCAGAAGCCAGGTTACAATAAACGGAAATATAGTTTCCATGGCGGATAAGAATATTAAAAAGTCCGTTCAGTTGGAAAACAGCAGCTACCTTTCCGTCGAAGATAGCACGCGCCTGTGCACCGGGCTTACCTTGAATGTCTATCCCTTTATTATCCAGTTTCGCATTGCGAAGCCGCTCTACGGAATACTGACCGTAGCGGCTGGTGATGATATACGGTCCGGTAATAGGTATTGGCAATTTACCACGGTTGTTGACAAAGCTACCGGACAATTCCCGGTCTGCCTTATCCATCGTATAGGTTTCGAGAGGTGCCGCTTTTTCTTGGCGATGGCTGCTTCGGAAGAAGAAGTTGCAGCCGGTTTCGTTTCTTTGCAGCAGCCTTTTTTGCGGGCAGCCGCTTCTTTACGCGCCTCTTCCGCAGCACGTTTACGGGCTTTCTCAATTTCTTCGGCTATCAGGCGATCAATACGCGCATTCAGCTGGTCGGCTTCCCTACGCTTCTTGTTCAACTCATTTTGCAGCCCACGCTGCTTCTTCTGTAAATTGGCAACTAAGGTTTTCTTCTCCTTCTCCTGGTTTTCCAACTTTTCTTTTTCCACTTCACGCTCTTTCAGCAAACTGGCTTTGGCTTTCTTTACCTGTTGAAGTTCCGTCTTCTTTTGATTGACCTGCTCTTGTTTCTTCAAAATCTCTTCGCCTTGCAGGCGCTGATGAGTCGGCATACTCACGCACATAGCGCAAACGGCGATAAGTTTGCGATAATGTCTTGGCGGGAAAGAATAAACAAAAGTTTGTCTTGGACGGAACGGTTCTTATACAGATATTGAACTGAAGACTCATATTTCTTCTTCTTATCCTTCAGATCATTTTCGAGGCGGACTAACTGACGTTCCAGTTTGGAAAGTTCACGATCTATAGTCTCCATATCATTATTAATGGCGAGGATATACCGTTTTCGTTCCTCAATCTGCCCGGTAAGGGCGGCAAGACCATTCAACTGGCTACCGACATCTTTCTTTGTAGTTTTCAGAAGTGTTTCCGATTCGGTAATCTGCTTTTGCAAAGCGCCCCGTTTGCTTTCAACTCCTTAATCATCTTGTTGGATTGGGCGCAAAGTGGCAGAGCCAGACAGAAACAACTTATGAAAATACAAAGAAACTGTCTCATAACTTAGCCAGCATCTCTAAAAGTTCAGTCCATTCAACCTTAGTATATCTGGAAGACACCTGAGTCGGGGGTCAGCGATATCTCTTTGTCCGAAAAGTCGGTCAGAACGATTTTTCCTTTTTCCAAAGAAGGAATCCCCAACTCCTTACCTGTCAAAGAAGCTTTGCCACCGGGTTTGGCAGCCTCAAAAAGCATCTTTTCCAAATGGGCAAAGTCGGCTTTCTTCGGCAGCACATCTTTCAATTCCTTACGGGTAGCCTGTACATAACGTTTTCCCATGCGGTCCACTACCAACACATCGTCGGGGTAATCTCCAATCGTGCCACTTCACTGCGGAGGATAGGCATCAGAAGGGAAAGCTGCATCCGTTCGCCGCTTATCAGCTTCATCGTACCGTTCACTGTAATTGTGCCTCCCTTGTTAGGAATGGTCAACTGTACTTTAGAAGATAAAAAGCGCGGTTCTCCCAACGAAGAAGTCACTTTCCGGGAAGTCTTACAACCGGAAAGACTACCAGAGGGTCAGGAGAAGCATGAGAGGCAGCATACGAATACTGCCTACCGTTCTGTATTTTGCTGTGTAACGTTCTCATTCGGGTATATATTTCTTTTTCTCGATCTTCTTTTTTTCAATGTCTTGGACTCACTACCCACTTCCTGAGCCTG
>VOFH01000826.1_pt1 | contig 22001 bp, 31 predicted proteins | sample 5384091 | NCBI WGS metagenome assembly VOFH01 (sample SAMN12384727, study PRJNA508395) | human gut metagenome | isolation source: healthy gut G | host: Homo sapiens
CAGTATTTGAAGAACAGCATGGGTGCTATGGCAGCACCTTTGATTAACGCTCTTGCACCTGCGATTGATTTTGTGATCGGTAAAGTTGTAGCACTGTTCAACATTCTGAATCAGTTGTTTGCAAGACTCACAGGTTCTAAGACCTACACGGCAGCTAAGAAGGTTGCAGCTACCTACGGTGGTGCAGCGAAGGATGCCGCAGGCACAGCTTCTAAGGCAGCAAAGAAAGCCGCTGATGAAATCAAGAGATACACCCTTGGTTTCGATGAACTGAACATTCTTGGTGACAAGAATAAGGACAGTTCTGGTAGCGGTGGAGGTGGAGGTGGTGGCGGTGGTGCTTCTACACCGGACTATGGTTCGATGTTTGAGGAATTACCGATTGACAACTCTATCAGCGAATTTGCTGACAAGCTGAAAGAAGCATTTGAAGCAGGTGACTGGAAAGAACTTGGTACGATCCTTGGCAATAAATTCAATGAGATCGTGGATAGTATTGACTGGGCGGGCTTCGGTAAGAAAGTTGGATATGGAATCAACGGTGCTGTGCAGACAGCATACTGGTTCTTGAAAACGGCTGACTTTAAGAATCTAGGTAATCATGTAGCTGAGTTCCTTAATTCAGCATTGAGTGAGATAGATTTTACCTTTGTCGGACGATTGCTTGTCCGGGGATTTACAGCGGGTCTGGATTTCCTGAGAGAGGGCACTTGGAGGTCTGAATTGGAAACTGGTTGGAAAGAGTTTCGGAGATTTCCTCCGGGGTGCTTTCAATGAGATGCAGGAATGGATTGCCGGGATTGATTGGAGTGGTGCAGCACACGCACTGTGGCAGAACACTAAGGATTGTATTGCAGGTATTGACTTTTGCTTCTCTGGCACAGTCTTTCTTCAAACTACTTGGTACTGCTATGGGTGCAGCAGTAAGTTTTATTGCTACTATCGTATCTGATATCTGGAAGGATATCACCGGATATTTCAGAAGTACCTCACGAATGATGACGGTACGAAGAAAACGGGTATCGACTGGGTAAAAGGGTATCTGTAAAGGTATCGTTGAAGGTGTCAAGAGTATTGGCACTTGGATTTATGACAATGTATTCAAGCCGTTCATTGATGGCTTCAAGTCTGCGTTTGGTATTCACAGTCCTTCAACCGTTATGGCTGAACAGGGTGGATATATCGTAGAGGGCTTACTAAAGGGTATCAAGGATGGCATTGGAAATGTTCTTTCCTTTATCGGAGATTTCCTTATCGGAATCAAAGATAAGATTTCTGATGCTTGGGACAAGATCAAGTCTACGGCTTCTGAAAAATGGGGTCAGATCAAGTCCGTTCTCTCTGGTGCTTGGGAGAATATCAAAACCACTGCCGGGGATATCTGGGGTAAAATTTCCTCTACAATCTCTGGAATCTGGGGCGGTATTAAGACTAAAGCTTCTGAAACTTGGTCGGGATTGAAAACTACCATTTCTCAGAAATGGAGTGAGATCAAGACAAACACAAGTCAGACTTGGGAGAACATCAAGACCACTCTGGGGAATACTTGGCAGAATGTTAAGACCACGGCAAGTACCACTTGGACGAACATCAAAACGTCTATCAGCACTGCATGGTCTAACGTGAAGTCTAATACTTCTACAGTTTGGAGCAATATCAAGTCCAACCTGAGTACCACTTGGACGAACGTGAAAACTACCGCAGGAACTACTTGGACGAATTTGAAGTCTACCATTTCTACAGCTTGGGGCAACGTGAAAACGAACACCTCTACTGTATGGTCTGGAATCAAGTCAAGTCTGGGTACTACATGGTCTGGTGTGAAGAGTACGGCAAGTTCTACTTGGTCTACTCTGAAATCTACCATTTCTACGAAGTGGAATGAGATTAAGAGCAATACAAGTTCTACATGGAGTACGCTGAACAGCAGCCTGAGAAGTTCTTGGAGTACCTTGAAAAGCAATGCAAGCAGTAGCTTCAGAATATTAAGACTACGATTTCCGATAAGATCAACAGTGCGAAAAATGCCGTCAAGGATGGCATTGACCGTATGAAGTCTTTCTTCAATTTCCATTGGAGTTTACCTTCTATCAAACTTCCGCACTTTAGTATCTACGGTAACTTTAGTTTGAACCCACCATCCATCCCTCACTTCTCTGTGTCTTGGTATAAGACCGGAGGTATCTTGGAAGGGGCACAGTTGTTCGGCATGATGGGTAACACCATGCTAGGCGGCGGTGAAGCAGGACGTGAAGCAGTTCTTCCTTTGGAGAATCATACGGAGTGGATGGACACTCTGGCTTACAAGGTGAGAGCAGGGCTTACAGGTGGAAGTCAGGATTCTATTGCTGATGGAGTTCGTGAGGGTATGTATGACGCTACTGCCCGTCAGAATGAACTTCTGAAAGAGCAAAACGAACTGTTACGGCAGATCGCAAGTAAGGATTTCACCGCTGAGATCACTACAGACTCTTTCACAAAAGCTATGAACCGTAAGAATCAGAGGGATGGTAAAACCATCATCCCGGTAACAACGTAAAGGAGGGGTATTATGGCTGACTACAATCCGATACGATCCGTGAACGGTAAGGCTGTCAAGTGCCCTTCCGGTTATAAATATTCACTGAATGATATTTCAGCCAGTGATGCAGGACGAACCGAAGATACGAACATGGATAAGAAACGAATCGGTCAGTGTGTGAAGTTGGAGATGGAATGGCAGAATGTGTCCATTGAGGATGCTGCCGCTATCATTCAGGCATTTGATCCTGAGTATGTGAAGATTTGTTATCTGGATGCCAAACTTGGCAAGTACCGGACAAGCGAATTTTACACAGGTGATAAGCCTGCACAGCTTTACAATTCCCGCAAGGGAATATGGAGCAGCGTTTCATTCAACGCAATAGAAAGGTCAGGTAAGCACTAATGTATAAGGTATCACAGGAGGTCAAGAACCTCTTCAATAAAAACTACATACAGGTTGCTGACATTACCGTAAACGGTGTGAATGAGTCCTTTTCGGTTGCTGAGAATGAGATCGTTCAGGGAAGTTTGAGTATAGACCGCTACAGTGTGTCGAACTCAAAAATTGAGGTGGGTTCTGCGGTAGCTGCGGAACTCACACTCAAATTGAAAAATGATGACGGTAAGTATGACAATACCGTTTTTGAAGGTGCAGAGGTATTTGTGAAAATCGGTATCAAGAAATGGGATGCACACCGATGGGAAAATGCAGTGATCCACTGGATTCCATGTGGCTACTTTACGATTGATGAACCGCCACGGGCATTGTCCACTATCACAATTTCAGCACTTGACAGGATGATCCTGTTCGATAAGACAGTGGACATAAGCAAGCTGTCATTCCCTATGACGGTAGCTGATCTGCTGAATAAGATTTGCACCATTTGTGGTGTGACGTTAGCAACAGACATTACCCGATTGCCGAACAAAGATTACCAGATTACAGCGTACCCGGAAGGACTGGATTTAACCTACCGAACATTGCTACAGTGGTGTGCGGCACTGACCGGAACGTGTGCTTTCATGAACTATGACGGCAATCTGGAATTGAAATGGTATGAGCAGACTGATCTTACAATCAGTCCTTCCGAAAGATACAACAGTGATATGCAGGAGAACGATGTAGCCATTACAGGTATTTACTTCAAGGATGCTGCAAACACAGAGTACATTGCCGGGACGGATGATTATTGCTTGGATTTATCCAGTAACGGTCTGCTACAGGATAATGTGCAGGTGGTACTTGATACCCTGTATGTTTCCTTGAAGGGATTTTCTTACAGACCATACACAGCCACTATTAAGTCTGCACCGTATATCTATCCTATGGACACGATTCATTATGAAGATGCAAAAGGTGAGGTGCATGACACCATCATTACGAATGTGACGTTCGGGATGAATCTCAGTACCAGTATTGCAGGTAAGGGTGAGACAACCCAGAAGCAAAAATACTCTCAGGGTGGCGGTCTTACCAAACAGCAAGCAACCATTCTGGAAAAGCTGAGAGAAAATCTGGATAAGGCTATGACTGCGAAAGAACAGGCACAGCTTGAATTGAACAGACTTTTGAGCAACAGCTTGGGTCTGAACATCGTAACGATTCCGCAGGATGACGGAACACAGGTTTATTACTTCTGTGACGGTGAGACTCTTGAAAGCAGTAACATCATTTACACCTTCAAGGCAAACGGTTTTGCTTGGACAAAGAGTTGGAATGATGGAAACCCTGTATGGAAATACGGATTCAGTAAAGATGGTAATGCTATCTACAATATGTTGGCAGCTTACAAGATTTCTACTGAATATCTGGATGCAGAGTGTGTTACCGCTGAGAAGTTATCAGCTGAGTATAAGCAAAGTGTCACAACGGAAATGGAAGAAACCGTTGACGAAAAGTTGACAGATTATAGTACAACCGAAGAGACAAAAACTCTGATCGCAAATACAGGTGGAACGATCCGTACTGAGGTTGCTGAGAGTGTCAAGACCGTTACTGATACTACCAATGCAAAGATTGATGATCGACTGGCTCAGGCAAAAGATTATACCGACAGCGTACATCAAGAGATTACGACTGAGTATAGCACCAAACTGGAAGAAACATCGAAGGGCTTTAATATGTCGGTAAACTCTCTGACTGATCGTATTACTGAACAAGGTAACGAGGTGAACAGTTACCGTGAGCAGCTTCAAACCTACTTTGGTTTCAGTGAGGATGGTTTGGAGATTGGTAAGAAGGTCAACGGAGAGAAGCAGCAGTATTCGATTAATATTGACAATGAGAGGATGGGATTCTTGCAGGACGGTTCTGAGGTTGCTTTCATCCAGTATAACAAGCTGCATATCAATGCCGTAGAAGCAATGGACAGATTGTCCGTGGGTGCTGCGGCTGACGGTGGTTACTTCGATTTTATCTCTACAGAGTATGGAATGGGTGTGAAATGGAGAGCCGTTGAGAAAAAAACCGACAATGCAAGCATTGTAAGCGTTATGAAAATTCCACGAAGGGCAAGCAAGTATGTTCCGGTAGTAGATGAAGATAACATTTTTCAAATGGAAGGGGTGAATGAGGAATGAGTGCAACAAGTAAAGATTTTGTAAATGGCATAGGTTGCTATGTGGTTGCAAAAGGTTCTGTAAGCGGTGATACCACGAAGATTTATTTTATCTGGGAAGCAAGTAAAGGTTCGGAAACCGGATCGTATGTATATTCAGGGTGGAACAACAGTAAGTCTTGTCCGATCAAGGTGAAGATAGACGGTTCTCAGTTAAATTTGTCATGGACTAAAAACAAAACTGACAAAACGAGTACAGGAGTCATGATGGTGACAAAAGCAACTTCTTCCACATTTACTGTGAGCAAGCCATTTTTCACGTTATCTTTTTTATGACGGTAAACAAACCTACGAAGATACTTTTTCCATGTATGACATTGAAAATGCACCAACTACGGTTAGTGCTGATGAAATTACGATTGATGGTAGTGCATCTTCAATCGCAGAGTTTAGTAACTACCTTGGCACAAAGTCCGTAGACGGATCACTGAAAGTTACATGGAGTCTTGGAAATCACAGCTATTCAAAGACCGTGAAGAATGTCTATAGCACAAGTTATGTCATACCCGTATCTTGGCTTGATGCAATCAGTGATTCCTCACAGGCATACGGTGGAGGTAAAGTTACTGTCCAGATCAGTTATGGTACGAAAGTCTATACGACAATCTCTGCAACCTTTAATTGCATTGTGTCTGACACCTTCCTACCGACAATCAGCAGTGTCACTCTGGCAGACAAAACAAACACACCAGTCCCCGCTAGTTGGAATAAAGTGTTTGTTCAGAATCAGAGTGGTATCAGAGTATCGGCTATCACCTGTGCTGCCAGTCAGGGTGCTACAGTCAAGCGTATTAAGCTGAGACTGGACACACAGTATACAGAGCAGACCTACAGTGCATCAAGCCTGCCACAGATCAACAGAATCATAAATAGTGGTTCTCTGGAATGTGAGGTAACGATCACGGACAGCCGTGGAAGAACTTGTTCTAAGACAGCAACAGTGAATGTGCTTCCGTATGATATTCCAAAAATTCACTCTGATTGAGAGTGAAAAACGGGTGAGATGGACAATGACGGAACTTATTTTCTCAGTCAGAGTGCCGTGGAGTATTCCTCCTGTACCGGACTTAACAGTATTACAATCACAGCAGAGTACAAGAAAACCGATACCTCAGAATGGTTGAACAAAAAGACTATTAAGCCGGGAAGCAATGTTCTTGGCGGGGAATTGGACACTGAGTTTTCTTATGATGTGAGGTACGTTCTGAAAGATGCTTTCAGTACGGTTACTTACATAGATTATGTTTCTACAGCAATTTATCTGATGCACTTCCGACATGGAGGACGTGGCGTAGCGTTCGGGCAGAAAGCAACGATGGATAATACTCTGGACTGTGCTTTCAAAGCACTGTTCCGTGAGGATGTAACGATTGTGAAGCAAGACGGTACGCAGGTTTCTATGAGAGGTATTGGAGAAGTTGGGATTTTAAGGGAGGTGACGGATAATGGCAACGATTATTAAAGAGATTGAGGTAGATGTGTCTCAGCTTAACCGTTTTGCTGCGATTGTAGCAAAGCAGTACGATAAGCAGTCCCGTTTCTTGAAGGTGACTCTTCTGGATAGTGGTGAGCGTATTAAAGTGGAATCTGCATCTACCGCAGTCATCAATGCAAGACGTGAGGATGAAGTAGCAAAAACCTTTGAGGGTACAGTCAATGCAGACGGTACGGTAACTGTTCCGCTGACATACTGGATGTTGCAGCTTGACGGTACTGTAAAGTGTGATATTTCCATCATCACGGCAAACAAGACGGTACTGAGTACCACGCTCTTTGAACTGGAAGTTCAGGAAGCAGCAGCACCGGATGACTCTGAGATTGAGAAGGATGACGATTATGGTATCTTGATTCAGCTTATCGCAGATGTGCAGGCTATCAAGGATGCAGAAGCAAAACGTGTCACTGCTGAGAACGGTAGAGTTTCGGCAGAGAAGAGTCGTGTTTCTGCCGAAAATTCCAGAGTCAATGCAGAGACAATCCGTGTCAATGCGGAAGCCGCAAGGGTGAAAGCTGAACAGGCAAGGGTATCTGCTGAAAATTCCAGAGTGGATGTTGAAAGCAAACGAGTTACCGCAGAGAAGGGTAGAGTCGATGCAGAGTCTAAGAGGGTGGCTGCTGAGACTGCAAGAGTTCAGGCAGAAACAAAGCGTCAGCAGGACACTTCAAAGGCAATCACAGATTGCAACACTGCTACCGATTCTGCATTGAAAGCGGCAGCTACTATGATGATCGTCAACGATGATACTGGGAAAACCTATCAGGGTGCAATCAAGGTGATTGGTGGTAAGCCCGTATTTGAGTATGACGAAGTTGTTACAGGATAAAGGAGGATAAGACAATGAGCAATCAGTTTGGTTTTCTCTCTGACGATACGTTCGCAGAGAAGATGGACACTATGAACCAGTTCCTTGCTGCGATTGCAACCGGACAGGGTGGCAGCCTGAAACCTACATCTTGGAGTGATGTGCAGGCACTTGTTCGTAAGGGACTGGCAAGCAAAGGTATTTGCGGTGGGAGATCAGTTGACCTGTCAGAGAGGTAGCACAACTCTGGTGTGGGATATCATCGGTTTTGACATTGATACCCCGGCAGACAAGCAGTTCACTCACAGCATGACTTTACAGCTTCATGAAGTATTTGACTTCGTACAGTTCAATGCTCCGGCTGCTATGTATTATGCAGAAGAGGAACTTGCCGCAGGTATATATCATGTAACTCCTAAGAACGGTTGGAGTGGAGGTATGGGCAATGGCAAGACTTACCAGTTTACTCTCACGAAAGCAGTTCGAAGGGTGGTCAGATTGTATGGAACGGTGCTTGGGATCAAGACCCGCTGAAATACGATATTAAGACTTATGCAAGTCCGACAAGCACTACAGTTATTGAGACTGTAAAGCCAACGGAAGGTACAGGCGGTACGGAACTGACAACTCTGAACAGTGGTCAGAGAATGTGCTACGGTTCTAACAATTATAAGGAGTCTGCGGTTCGTGAATGGTTGAATAGTGATAAGGTTGCGGGTTCTGTCTGGACACCTGCTACAAACTATGACAGACCTCCTTCTTGGGTTTCTAATAAGGCAGGTTTCATGAATGGAATGGATGCAGATTTCCTTGCAGTTATCGGTAAGACTACAAAGGTTACTTGCCGTAATAACGTCACTGATGGTGGCGGTTCTGATACCACAAAGGATAAGTTCTTCCTGCTTTCCAGACGTGAGTTATTCATGGGTGATGAAGTAAGCAGTGTTAAGGAAGGTGAACCGTACCCTTACTACTCTAACTATTCTGATTATACTTCCCCGAACACGGGTGCTGATAGTAACCGTGTGAAGTATAAAAACGGTAGTCCGCAGTGGCAGTGGGAGCGTACCCCGGACGCCGGGGCAGTCGCGGCGTTCGCCGTGTGTACTATACGGGTGTCTGAACTACGGCGGTGCGTACGGCAGCTGTGGGGTTGCCCCGGCTTGTAACGTAATCTAAGATCAGAAATCCACCCCGTTAGGGGTGGGAAAAAATGAGGACAATGTCAGTACCGAAGTCAAAGAGAGGTACTTCAAAGTTGGAAGTAATCACAAAGGCAAATGAGTTGGCTACACATACCATCCATATTTGCAGTAATGAGAGTTGCTTCCCGAAGAGATACCGTTGGTGCATCACCGCAAAGATCGTGGATGCTGCGGTAGAAATCAGCCGACTTATCAATATGGCAAATTCAGTGTATGTGAATCCTGAGTCTGAACATTGGAAAGCCGACTGGGAATTACGGAGAGGATATCAAGTTCAGGCTTTGGCACAGACATATTCCTTGCTAACCATGATGGATATTGCTTACCGTACTTTCGGAATCGAAGGTTCTAAGATGGACTACTGGACAGGACTTGTAATCAATGTCCAGAATCTTCTTCGGAACTGGAAGAGGTCTGATGAAAATAGATACAAGTAAATGATATAGGGTTGACGATTGTAAGATATGTGTTTACCCCGAACGCCGGGAACAGTAACAACGTTCGCAATGTGAACAATACGGGTAATCTGAACAACAACAATGCGAACAACAGCAATGGGGTTGCCCCGGATTGTGAGAAACGCTAGTAATAAAGTAGGCATAGGCTGAAATCAATGCACTCACACAAGGAATCGTCATCCTGACCTGAATATAGTAGGGCGAAAACAGAGTGCTGATGTGATTGCCGTCCTTACGGCAGTATCACTATAAACGGCAACCAATGATTTACGGGAGAAATATACATGATGGAATCCGAAGTGAGAGATGAAGTCTGTGACTTTGATAATCTGTACCGGGCTATGCAGCATTGCAAGAACAACGTCATGTGGAAAGATAGTGTAGCCGGGTATGTAAAGAATGGTTTGGTTAATGTTCATAAGCTAAAGGAGAGCGTGGAGAATGGTACATACAAGTTAGATGCTTATACACAGTTCAAAGTGTATGAGCCAAAAGAAAGAGACATTGTAAGTACAAGAATCAAGGACAGAGTATTTCAGAGAAGTCTATGTGATAACTACTTTTACGATACCATGACAAAATCTTTTATCTATGATAACTGTGCTTGTCAGGACGGGAGAGGAACAGAGTTCGCAAGGAAAAAGGCTGATCTGCCACCTACAGAAATATTACCGGAAACAAGGTACGGAAGGGTGGGTACTCAAAGCAGACTTGAAGAATTTCTTCGGTAGCACCTCTCATGAACTGGCTTACTCAGCGGTAACAAAGAGGGTCAATGATGAATGGGTGAACGGAGAAATCAAGCGAATCATTGACAGCTTCAATCAAGGTGATGATCCAGAGGTAGGCATGGGTCTTGGTTCAGAAACGACACAGCTTATACAGTTAGCAGTCTTAGATGACTTCGACCATTTTATAAAAGAGCAACTTCATATTAAGCACTACGTCCGGTACAACGATGATTTCATTATCATCCATGAGGATAAGGCTTATTTACAGGAGTGTTTGATAAAGATTGACGCTTGGATATCTTCAAGAAGTTTGAAACTGAGTCCGAAGAAAACACAGCTTTTCAAGGTGACTCAGGGTATCAAGTTTCTGGGTTTCCGCTTCCGGTTGACAAAGACTGGAAAGGTAGTCATGACACTACTGCCTGAGAAGCTATCACACGAACGGCGAAAGCTGCGGAAGTTGGTAGAGCGGGCAAAGCAAGGGTACACGACGAAGGAAGAGGTTGACAGGTGTTATGAAAGTTGGAAAGCCCATGTAGGTAATGAGAGTAGCAAGAAAAGGAAATCTCCGGGTAGGAGGGCAAGGAGAAATTGCCACAACCTTATTATCTGTATGGATCAATATTATAAGAATTTATGGAGGGAAAGCAAATGTTTGGATTTATCAGTGCAAGAGAACAGCTTGTGAAGGAGCGTCAGAAGAACGCTGCTATGCAGGCACAGATCGCAAAGGCAAACAGTGACATTGAATATCTGGCTATGATGACAGATATTGAGATGGAGCAGGAAGAGGACGAACAGGAGGTACAGGATCATGGCGAAGAAGAGTAAGTTTGAGATGGTGAAGAATTTCTATGACAACGGACTCTGGAAGGAGAAGAGAGTCAGGGACGCAGTAGTAAAGGGATGGATCAGCCCGGAGAATTTCAAAGAGATTACCGGGGGAGGACTATGATGAACAGGAGGACTAAAGAGATGATGAAGGATGGAATTTGTACAGCTATCGGAGTGGTTGGAAGCGTGATTGCTTCTCTGTTTGGCGGTTGGGATGCCGCACTGGTAACACTGGTAATTTTCATGGCTATTGATTATGTGACAGGTCTGCTTGTGGCAGGTGTGTTCCATAATTCCGGTAAAACGGAAAACGGTGCTTTGGAGTCAAGAGCAGGATGGAAGGGGCTGTGCCGTAAGTGCATTACTCTTCTGATGGTTCTGGTAGCCACACGCCTTGATCTTGTGACCGGGACGAATTTTATCAGAGATGCAGTGGTGATTGCTTTTATTGCGAATGAGACTATTTCTATTATGGAAAATGCAGGTCTTATGGGGATTAACATTCCCCGGCAATTACATCTGCGATTGAGGTACTTAAAAGAAATCTGACTCTGTGGATAACACAGATCAGTAAGCACAGGGGAGAGCCATTCTCCCCTCTTCACAAAGGAGTGATACATTATGACGAATCAGGAATTTATTGAACAAGTAGCGAAGTTCGTACAGAAGTATGCAGCACAATACGGGATCAAAGTACATAGCCCGATCATTGCACAGGCAATTCTTGAATCTGGTTGGGGCAATTCCAAACTTGCTGCCAGATATCATAACTACTTCGGACTCAAATGCGGTACGAAGTGGACAGGCAAGAGTGTCAATATGACTACTCAGGAAGAGTACACCGTAGGTACGCTGACTACGATCAAAGACAATTTCCGTGTCTATGATTCTATGGAGGAAGGTATCAGGGGTTACTTTGAGTTCATTCAGCTTGCCAGATATCAGAATCTTAAAGGGATCACTAATCCGAAGAAATATCTGGAAACCATCAAGGCTGACGGATATGCCACAAGTTCTACCTATGTGACAAACAACATGAAACTTATTGACCAGTACAATCTTACGAAGTATGATAAGGGGGTAACTAATATGGGTGATAGACAGAAGCCTGTTAATTGGCTTGCACAATATGTAGGAATCAAAGAAGGAAGTGCTGAACACAAAGCAATCCTGAAAGTGTTCAACGACTCTGGACTCTGCACCAGATACAAGATGACTGTCAACGATGCTTGGTGTGCTACATCTACATCTGCCGCTTTCATTGCAACTGGACTTTCCAACATCTTCCCTTGCGTGGAGTGTTCCTGTGAGAACATGATTAACCTTGCGAAGAAAGCAGGAATCTGGGTTGAGAATGATGCCTATATTCCGTCCACAGGTGACGTGATCCTGTACGACTGGGATGACAACGGTGTAGGTGATTGTACCGGATGGAGCGATCATGTAGGTATTGTAGTGTCTGTCAGCGGTTCTACAATCAAGATCATTGAGGGTAATAAGAATGACTCTGTAGGCTACAGAAACATTGCTGTCAATGGCAAATACATCCGTGGCTTCATTACTCCGAAGTTCTCTAGTGGTACTTCTACCGTAACTCCGTCTACAAAGAAATCTGTAGATGAAGTGGCGAAGGAAGTTCTTGCAGGTGCATGGGGGAATGGTGATGCCAGAAAGAACGCTCTTACTGCCGCAGGATATAACTACTCTGAGGTGCAGGCTGCGGTAAACAGACTTGCAGGCGGTAAAACTACCACACCTACAAAGTCCATTACCGAAGTAGCAAAAGAGGTGCTTGCAGGTAAGTGGGGTAACGGTGATAACCAAGAAGAAACTGGAAGCTGCCGGGGACAATTACTCTCAGGTTCAGGCGAAAGTCAATGAACTGGCAAAGGGCAGCACTTCCAGTAAGAAATCTGTGACTCAGATTGCGAAGGAAGTTATCGCAGGTAAGTGGGGGTAACGGTACAGACCGTAAGAACAAGTTGACTGCCGCAGGATATGATTATACTGCTGTGCAGAGAGAGGTCAACAGACTTCTGTAATCACACGGTTTTCTTTCCACGTTTCTGAGGGTGTACGGTGACTGTAAAGGTATGAATCATAAGGCTTCCTAAAAATCATTGGATTTGCACTCAATGGTGGAGAACGTTCCGCCGATGCCAGAAATGCAGCGGTGAAAAGTGAGAAGATTCCGGGAATATACAGAAAAGCAGGGGCGTTGATCAGCGGGCTGCTGGGAGTAATCGTCCTGTATCTGTATACACAGAGAAGATTTTCAGAGAGTATCTTTCTTTGTGTGGGTTCTTCCTGTGTTTGTATGTTTTTCTGTATAATATAGGTGCCATGATCTTGCGTAAAAAAGAAACGTCTATGGATCAATACCTGCGAACCATTCCGGAAGAACATATGATACGACACAGATACCAGACAACTGTAAAGTATCTGACACTTATGATCGTGATACATGTATGTGTGATGTCCTTTTTCTCGGTAAAAGTTGTATCTAACAGAATCGCAGATAAGAAGGATACGCTGTACCCATACGACTATGTATGGCTTGCGAATAGTAATGATACAGGATTATCGAAAAGCTTAAGCAAGAATGCAAAGCAGAAGTGACCAGTATTCCGATGGTCCGGGCAACAACGATTGATAATACAGAACGTCTGAAGGACCATTTGATCTTGTCTGGCAGCAAGGCCAGAATATCGGTATATCAGAGAGCAGTTATCGAAAGTTAAAGAAGGCAGTCGGAGAAAAACCGAAAAGCATCTGAATCTTGACAAGAACGGAAAGAAAATTTATGTCGTGTATCAGCAAGATCAGGGAACAAAGGCGAAACCAATTGATCACTATCAGTTGATGATACATCCGAATCTGCATATCGGACAGCCATTGTTTGGCTTTTGATACAATGGAGCACCAGACTTATTATCCGGTACGGACGATTACAGGCTCCGAGACTTCGAGTCTGATCGGTGCATTCAAACAGGGAAAATACGAGAATCTTATTGTATTGGCTGATGCATATTTTGACAAAATAAAAGACTATTGGAAAACGACAGACATGAATACGGGAGAAAAAATAAAAACGTCGGATGCGGTATTGGAAGAAAATATCCATGAATGGCCGACGAAACTTGTCCTTGCAAATGTACCGGAAAAAAATACCAGAAAAAAGCAGATCAGTTGACAATAGATTTTGCAAAGCAACATGCATATGATGAGTCATTTGATTCGCTTGTAAAAAGTACATATACGAAGACAGAAGCAGCGAAAAAGCGGCAGATGGAGCGAATCCTTGAATGTGTGATGAATGGATTTGTGCTTATTATTTTATCTGTGATCAGTATGCTCCTACTTCATATGAAGGTTCAGATGGAACTGCCGGATATGCGGAAACGGTATCAGTTCATGAACCGTCTGGGAATGAATCGCAGGGAACGGATCTGCATCGAGAAAAAGGAAATCAGCCGGTTTGTGACGATCCCATCTGTTATTGTCGTTATAGTTACGGTACTGTATTCTGGAATTGTATTTGGACTCAGGGATTATCATCTGAATGATGTGAAGAATTATGTGATAAATGCAGGTGTACTCTGGATTATATATTTCATATTACAGTGGCTGAATCTGAAGTGGCTGGAAGATACGATTGTGAAAAAGATTGAAAAGGGAGCAGATTTGTAATGAATGAAAAATTAGAAAAGAATGAAAATAAAAAACGGCAGACGTATTAAGAGCAGAGAATCTGGTCCGTGATTATGTGCAGTATGGAGAAGATGGTGAAAAGAAGAAAGAGATCCACGTCCTGAAGGGATTAAATTTTTCTATCCAGAGACAGGAGTTTGTCGGAATTATGGGAAGATCCGGATGTGGAAAGACGACACTTTGAAACTATTGGGTATGATAGACCGTCAGACCGGAGGAAAGCTGTTCTTTGAAGAACATGATACGGAAGATTTGTGGAAGGATGAATTTGTGGACATACGACGGAGAAAGATCGGATTCGTGTTCCAGGACTTCTATTTGATGGACAGTCTGTCCGTCAGGAAAATATCATGCTTCCGAAGATCCTGGATAAGAAGAGTGCGAAAGAGTGTATGGAAGAATCGCAGAAATATGCAGAACAGTTCGGAATTACACATCTGATGAACAAGAAGCCGTATGAATTATCCGGAGGTGAAAAGCAGCGAGTGGCGATATCCAGAGCATTGATCAACAATCCGGATCTGATACTTGCGGATGAGCCGACAGGAAACCTCGACTCTAAGTCCGGTGATGTGGTAATCCATACACTGAGTCATATCAATCGGGAACTTGGCAAGACAATTGTTATGGTAACACATGATCCGAAGATGGCAAGTTATTGCAGCAGGCTGATTCTTCTGAAAGATGGAATGATTCTGGAAGATATGAGAAATGGCGGGGATCAGGAAGCGTTTTATCAGGAGATTCTTGGGAAGATGAAGGAGTTGTAGAAAGTTCACAAAAAATCAGTATTTCTAGAAATTGCATTGAAAATAAAAATCAGGCATGTTATTCTAGCGGCACGTAGATAAATTCTAGCATCTGCAACGTATCTATATTTATCAATTCATTTACTTCAAGCCCAGATATTCGGGCATTAATCAAAATGAAAACCACAGAAAACAGATAAATACATGCCTGATAAAGAAAGTTGTTCATATATACTGGTATATATATAAAATGTATGCTATGATATTCATAAAAATAAGCAGTTTTTCTTTTTAAAGGAGTTATATCTGTATAAGAAAGGAGAGCTGTTTATGAACAAAAAGAAAATCATTAAAAGAATTAAACTTGTTGGACAAATTTCTATTCGATGAAGCAATGGATGACCCTGAAAATGTAAAGACGATGTTGGATATCATACTGAGTCAGAATACAAATCTGAAACAGTCACCACAGACTGAAAAAGAACAGAGAACATCTACGGATAATCGGCAGATCCGGCTGGATGTCTATGCTATAGATGAAGATGATGTGATATACGAAGTGGAGGCGCAGAAAGAAAATACGCATAATCTTCCGAAAAGAAGTCGTTTGTATCAGGGAATCATCGACAGTAAACTGCTGCCGCCGGGTGGTATCCCAAGAACTGATAGAACTTTTGAAATATATGGAACACAGTACAGATGAAGTGTCAGAACAGTGCAAAAGTGAACGGATTCAAAAGATGCATAGACGAGTTTGTCGGATTAAAGCAAGTGAAAAAACAGAGGTGAAGTATATGCAGGCATGGGAAGAAAAATTGCTGGAAAGACAAAAAGAAAAAGAGAATTGCTCAGAAAAATGAATCATAAGATGTCCATTGAGAAAATTGCAGATGTATTGGATATGGATGTTTCAGAGGTGAAACATATCATTGAGGAACAATATGATACAGAAGATTAAATCGGAAAATAATCGCAAAACAGGAGAGACCATCTGACATTATTCAGATGGTCTCTCCTGCCATTTTTAATGCTTATACTGTTCGGTAATTGTCAGAGTGCTGAATCCCGGATTAGAACTCCATTCACCGGTAGTCTCGTTGACGGTAAATGTTGCTGCAGGAACAGTAACTTTTCCGGCACCGGTAGCAAAAAAGTACCGGTAGTTTTATCATAAGTGTAGTCTTCACCTTCTGTCCATGTGCTTCCGTTAAAGGTGACAGTTAGATTAGAAAGTATTGGATTAAACGTATCGGTAACGATTACGGCCGTGGCTTCATTTGCAGGAACGTTTCCTTCATTCTGAATCAGGAACGTGTAGGTCAGGCTTCCGTTTTCAGTAACAGGTACCGGACTGATAGATTTTGTGATACCTAAGAGCGGCAAGGCTTCTGCATTTACCGTTTCCTTAGCGGTGATAGAAGTAATGCCGTCTCCACTTGCAGTAACCGTGTTGGTAATGAATGATTCATTGGTGAGAGGAGCGTATTGATTTACAGCTGTTTCATAGACCAGTGTCAGATTGCCATTTGCGGGAACAGTTAATCCAGAGAAGACAAGCGGAGGACCTGCGGTTACAGCAGGTGCAGCCTGTAACGTTCCGTTTGTATAGTATTTTACCGTGTTATCCAGATACGTTAACGGTGTCAGTGAAGTAGTAGAAAATGCATACGCACCAAGGTCATCTGTGAGTGTAAGTCCTGTAATAGGAGTGGTACCGGAGTTAACAATACTTATAATATAGGTGACGGTACCTCCCGGATGATAGGTATTTTTACTGCAGTTTTCGAGATTGACAATACTTCGAGAATCTCACCGACGGCAATATTTGAATTAGTAACAGAATTTCCGTAACGGAGTTGTGCCTGGTTCGTAAATTGAGCCATATTTTTAACCTTCCTTTCATATATGTGTCTACAATATAATATATGTCTGTGGAGTAAAAGTGCCCGGGGATAATTTGTAGAAGATTTACAAAAATTGAGCATTTCTAAAATATATATTGAAAGCATGAATAGAGCATGTTATCCTATCAACACGCAGATGAATTCTAATATCTGCAACGCATCTATATTTACCAATTCATTTATTTCAAGCCCAAACAATCGGGTAAGAATCCAAGATGAAAATCATAAAAACAGATAAATACATGTCTGATAAAAGAAGATAACGGTATATACTGGTATATATATAAATTCTGTGTTATCATATGCATAAAGCTAAACAGTTCTTCTTTGCAGGTATTATATCTGTACAAGAGAGGAGAACTGCTTATGAACCAAAGAAAATCATTAAAAGAATTAAACTTGCTGGATAAATTTCTGTTCGATGAAGCGATGGATGATCCGGAAAATGTAAAGACGATGTTGGATATCATACTTCAGAATACGAATCGAAAACATCCGGAGCTGGTGTCAACAGAATTGATAGAATTATTGAAGTATATGGAACGTAGTACGGATGAAGTATCAGGTGAGTGTAAAAGTAAGCGGATTCAAGAGATGCATAGACGAGTTTGTCAGATCAAAGCAAGTGAAAAGACAGAGGTGAAGTATATGCAGGCATGGGAAGAACAGATAATGATAAGGCAGGAGGGAATTACTGAGGGAAGAATAGAAGGCGAGAAAATTGGACGATTAAGAGGAAAAAGAGAACTCTTAGAAAAATTGTCTGATAAATTTTCGATTGAGCAAATTTCAGAAATGTTAGAGATCGATATTTCAGAATTAAAGAATATTATGAAAGAGATACAGAACGAAAAGTATCTGTAAGAAATTGTTAGTGGCAGATTCTGTGGGTAGCAGCTTTATACTAATGCATGGTCATATTATAAGAACGGTCAGATATGTTTATCAAGGCATATCTGACCGTTCTTCTTATAGCAGGGGATGAAAGAAAACATGCGGTTTTTCTGTGTGTAATTACCAAGGTAGATCCATATTTTTAAAATTTCATGGTCAGAAAAACCCGCTATTCATGGCCATTATAAGGCGGAAGAAGAAAAGGCATGGTACAATAACTATAAAGATTTCACGTGAAAATAAGATGGAGACCGATAAAATGAATGGATGGACAAAAAAGAGAAAAGTAGATACTTTTATGGGGATTTTATTGCAAGTGTACTGTTTCTTCCCGTGGATGCGCATAAATAGAAAATGGAATACGATTCACATGTATGTAATTAAGACCTTTCAGGAAAATGATTACATCAAGATGTATAATCATACATTTTAAAACAGCATATGTGGAAATGGAAACATTCACAGGTAGTTGCGTTTATATTTTTACTGATGTTAATATTCCTGATTTTGCTTCAGAGTATAGAATTGTATGAATTATACCAGTGCATAAAAACGGGAATCCATCAACAAATTATCATGTATTTGTTTGGATTACTTATCTTGCAGCATTTTACATCTTTATGGCTATAGCATCTACCAGATTTGCAGAATTTTATTCTATGCCGATGTTTTGTTATATGATGCTGTTTCTGGCTGTCATAGGAATCTGGATATTTCTTGATATTCAGGCAGAAGCATGGGACGTTGAGACAGAACAGCACAGAGCTGAACTGGAAGAGCAGGATAAGAAGATGCTCCAGATGAAAGTAAAGGCGATGGAAGAACAATATAGGGAAATGTTAAAGAGCCGGAAGATTGTTCATGATATGAAGAATCATTTGCTTGCATTAAAGAAATATACGCAGGAACAGGACTGGAAGGGATTGGAAGAATATCTGAACGAACTCAGTCGGGACATGTTGGATTACAATTACCAGATCTGGACAGGAAACCATATGTCGGATATGATTCTTAACCAGAAAGAGAAGGAGGCAGAGAAGCAAAAAGACGCAGATGCAGATCAGCACGGAAGTATTCACAACGCTTCCGTTTTCTGACAGAGAGATCATTTCACTTTTTGGAAATCTTTTGGACAATGCGTTGGAAGCGTGTGAGCAGATCAAAGAAGGAGAACGCTGGATACATATAAAAATGAAAAAGAAGAATCAGCTCTTATACATCGAGATTGTAAATGCGGCTAAAAATACGGGAATACAGACAGATGAAAATTTTGTATCAAAAAAAGGATGGAGTGTTACATGGTTATGGAATGAAAAATATCCGGGATATTGTAGAACAATACAATGGAATGTTTCAGTGTAAAAGCCAGGAGGATCGGTTTGAGGTTGTGATTACTATTTACGGATAGGAGGCAGGTGAATATGAAAGAAACAAAGAAAAGAAGATATATTGTATCGACAATTATGTACGGTATGATTTTGATTTTTATTCAGCTTCCGTGGGTGGTTTTGAAAGGGAAAAATTACAGTATATATGCAGCATATTTCCGAATCAAAGCAAAAGGAATAAAAGCACTTTCGGAGATGGCAGCATCTGTCTGGGATGGGAATCTTACGATAATCCGGATACAGTTAATACTGCTTATTGTATTTCAGATCGTGATTGTATTACATATAGTGACGCAGTGGCTGCATAAGGAATATTATCTGAATATCGCTGCGTTAGTTGTTCTAGGTTTATATATTGTGGTGAATGAATCCGGATTTGGAATGCTTGCGGATAATTCAACAAAAACGATTCTGATTCCTGCAATCATCATGATATTTGTTATGGCAGAAGTGCTGATCAGAAAAAATGCTTGATGTATGGAAAGATGCCAAGGAATCAGCAGAAATATTTGCGGAAAAGGAACGGGAAGAAAAAGAAGAAGAGCGCAGGAGATTATATTTTCCGGGAAATTATACCAAACTTTTTATCAGATGGTCTGGCACAATTTTAAATATGACTGGAAAGATTACGGCCTCCTGCTGTTCTGTGGTGTAATCGTTTCTGCATTCTCCTTTGCAGGACTTGGAATATATCAGATGATGGCGAAGGCTCACCGGGCAGAGAATTTCCTGCTGGGTGAAGGACTTGGAAGGATATTGCTGAATGCAATGCTTCCGATGGCGGTATGTGCCATCTTTTTGATGGTGTTTGTTCGTATTTTACATGAAAAAAATGGACGCAGAATTACAGTGTATTCGTGACGCTGGGAATTCGAAAAAGCGTTGTATACGATTATTGGGATAGAGATCGCAGTCGCTTTTTTGTGTTCGCTGATTGCCGGCGGTCTATTGGGAAATATGATTATGTTTCTGTTCCGGAAAGTGATTTTCTCAATGCCTGGCAAAAGGAATTGTTCTGTCAAAGGTGACGTGGCTTACTTATGTGAAAGGTACGTTGGTGGTGTTGGCAGTGTATATAATTGCATTGATGGCGACCAGGGATATCGTATCGGATTTCAATCTGGTCAGGGCATCGATCAGAAACATTGCAAAAGAACCTATGCCACAGAGGAGGACAAAGTTATTCATAACAGCCGGAATCATAATCTGTATGATCGCTATATTCGAATACCGGCCGTTGAGAAATCATGAAAGTATGTATCTGCTCTCTGCCTTCTTTGCGGGTATATTTTTTTACTGATTCGTTTTGTAGGAGCCGGATATTTGAGACGTGCCAAAAAGACACCGGCATATCTGCCACAGATGCTGAACCGGAATCATTTGTATTATAAATCAAAGACAACTGCAAGGTATGTGCTGGCACTTACAATATTGAACGTATGCGCAGTGTTTTACTTCCTGTTTCAGGTAGTTTCGGTAACGATTGCAGAGAAGCCGGAAAGTCTGTATCCGTATGATTTTGTCTGTATTGCAGATGATGGAGATGATGCGATTTTTGATAGGATAAAGAACGGTTATCAGGCAAAAATCATAGAATATCCGATGGTGCGTGTGGCAAATGCAGATAAGACAGAACAAAACGAAGGCGTGCAACAAGGAAAAAGACCGCAGGGACAACAGATCGGGATTTCTGAATCGACATACAAACAATTGAAAAAATATGTAGATCCATCGTATAAGGAAGAAGCAATGCATCTTGATCGAAATGGAAAGAAGGTATATCTGGTGCACCAACAGGATCGCTCCGTGAAGGCACAGCCGGTGGATTGGACATTTGGAAAGAAGAAACCATTTTTTGCATATCGGTCTTCCGTGTGAATATTATACCTTATATTCGCCGAGCAAAGCATATCCGAAAAGAACAATAGAAGGGGAAGAAATTGGAAGTCTGATTGGATGTTTCCGTCAGGGAAAACTGGAAAATATCGTTGTATTCTCGGATGCATATTTCAAGAAAGCACAGGAATGTGGAAATACACGAACATATTAACCGGAGACAAGATAGAAGAAAAGGCCTTGCGAATAGATGGTGTCACAATTAAGCAGGGTCCGACGAAGCTTGTACTGATCCAGGCAGACCCAAAATACCAGAAAGCAATTGAAAAGAAAATGAAAAAGCTGGAAAAGAATCATACATATGAAGCGCAGTACGATTTCGAAGTACATTGCTGGTATTCAAAAAAGACGGCAGTCAATGATCTGAAGACAGAATATACGATGAAACTGATCATAAATACATTCGTATTGCTTACAATGACCATCTCCGGCCTTTTCCTGATGTATATTAAATCGTTATCAGAAATGAGTGATAAGAAAGCAAGAGCTGACTTTTTGAAATGTATGGGAATGCGAAAGAAAGAACGAGTATCACTCCTGAAAAGAGAGCTGTATTACTTTTTACTGGCTGCCGGAGCTGATAACGATAGTCGTGACCAGTATCTTTACAGCAGCAACGTTTCATGCTCGGATGTATACGCATGCCGTCAGAATTGCATGGCTGAAACATGCTGTCTGGATATGGCTTATGTATCTGGCAGTACAGTGGGGATTTGCATGGATATTAGAAGATTTATTATTCGAAAGGTGGAAGGAAAAGATGAATAAACGGGAAGTTATGAAAGTG
>VOFH01001108.1_pt1 | contig 22001 bp, 26 predicted proteins | sample 5384091 | NCBI WGS metagenome assembly VOFH01 (sample SAMN12384727, study PRJNA508395) | human gut metagenome | isolation source: healthy gut G | host: Homo sapiens
ATGGGAATATCACGGCTCAACGCCACTGCCATCGCTACCCCTGTGCACGGCCCAACTTCAACATCGATTGTACATTTTTACCGAAGAAAGGCGCTTCAATGGCAAGTTCGTCCGGCAGATAACTCTCGATAATTCCCAGTACCCGTTCGTGGATGTGGCGAAGTTTCAGATAGTGGTCGCCAAATTTGCGAAGGTCTATGATACCCATAGCAATCATTTCGGGCTTAGTCCCTTTCACGCGCAGGACCCCATATCCCATGATGGTCGTACCGGGGTCGATACCCAAAATAATCTTTTCTTTTACCGGCTGAATCACCCTATACCTCCATCAATGTCGGAAATCCGACTCACTTTATCCTTAAATATTTTTACCAGTTCGTCATTCAGTCGCACCCCCTGTTCCAGATGCCAACGATGTAGTAACCCACTGCTTTCCACCTCCCATTGCAAAGAATACGCACTTCCTTCTTCCCGGTGACTTAATATCCGGCAAATACGCGGTGCCTTCAACGCACCGTGTTTCTCTACTTCAGGAATATAACTCTCTTTGATCCAGATCATGAAATTATCATGAACTTCGTCGTCCACCTGAAAAGTGGTATTGTATATCAGCATATCTTAATTTCATACTATTATTTTCCGCAAACATAGCAATTATTTCAGAATATTACATTATATTTGCGCCAACAAAAGATTCGTTTACAAACAATATATTCTTCAGGAGTCATATCCGGAAAATGAGCTAACTCTTCTATCCGTTTTCCAGAAAGTGCTCGAGCGGGGACCTACCTGATAAATTCCAACATATATCGGTTGTTTATACGCATCGGGGCTTCCTTGCTGCGTTGTTGCAGGGCCTTCAACAGAGAAGCGCTTCTGCCAAAAGTCTGCTCCGATATATTTCCACCTTTGACAACATATAAGCCGATCATAAACTGAACACAAGACGCTCCATCAAAGTTCCTTCCGGTTTGCCCTTCCCCATCCGCCACTTTTCCTTCTCATTGGTGGAAGAAAAATAATAGACAACCCCTATCCAAACCGGCACTGGAACCATCCAAATCCTGCATTCTGCTCAGTGGCTATATGAAAGATAAATCCCAAAGACCGATAAAGCGACGGACTGACGGCAACTGATTTCGTCTCCCATTTTCACCGTTCCTTTCTCCGCCTGCCAATAAGTTCGTGACAGCGTGTTCGATATCAGAAAAAGGAAGGAATAGCTGTAAAAAACGTGCATAAGGCTGTTTCTGAATACCTGTATTTAACAAAGAGAATACACTACGATAATATTCACCCAACTCGACTTTATAAGTAGAGAGAGATCGCACCGGCTCCAAATAGTCTGTCTGGGCCGCAAGGCGAAAAGAAAAAAGCCAAAATTAGAAGAGTGAAAACAATCTTTTTCATAAGTTGCCGGATTTTCGGTACATAACAATTGCAAAGATAGGAATTATTTCAATGCGTACCGATAAAACAATGGGGAATATACTTCATCACACTGTGGAATTTTTTACACAATTCCACAGTCTGCAATTCCACACTTCTAAAAAACACACTTTATTTCTTAAATACTATAACAATAAAAATCAATTATTTACGTTTTATCCGACAGTATATAGAATGGTCTGGCACGCTGTTTGCTAACTATTAACAGAATTTCAATCCCTATAAGAAAATCTAAACTAAATAAACATGAAAGTGACAAGAAAAAGCAAATGGATGTTAAGCATTCTTTTGTGTTCCTTTACCATCACATCTGTTTTCACAGCAGCAAGCATGCCGATGGAAGCCCCGACAGAGGGAGAGCCGGTGACGGAAGTGCAAGAAGACGAAACCGATGAAGGCGGGAACAGAACCATAAAAGGAATTATTTATGACGAACAAGGAGAAACCATCGGTGCCTCTGTATTAATAAAAGGAGAAGAAACGACAGGGACAACGAGTGATATGGACGGCAAATTTACTGAGTGTTCCCCAAGGATCCACCCTCGTTATTTCTTATATCGGATATCATCCGCAGGAAATAAAAATAAGAAAAAGAACAGCCCTTCATGTCATACTGAAAGAAGACAATCAGCTACTAGAAGAGGTAGTGGTGGTAGGATACGGAACAGTCAAGACAAGCGATTTGACGGGCTCCGTTTCCGGTGTGTCGACCAGGCAATTCAAGAACCAGCCGGTAAAACGGGTGGAAAACATCCTTCAAGGCCGGACACCCGGTGTGGAAGTTACTGCGACAAGCGGTGTGCCCGGAGCAGGCATGAAAGTACGTGTACGCGGTACTACCTCTATCAATAAAAGTAGTGACCCGTTGTACGTGATAGACGGAATCATCTCTTCCAGCGGGCTGGACGGTATCAATCCGTCGGATATCCAATCGATGGAAGTTCTGAAAGACGCTTCATCCACCGCTATTTACGGTTCGCGAGGTTCAAACGGAGTTATTTTGATCACCACCAAAGGCGGTAGCGAAGGAAAAGCCAGTATTACGTTCGATGCTTCCGTAGGTCTTTCCACAGTGAGAAAACAATATGATTTACTGAACGCATATGAATATGCAACGGCACTGAATGATATACGCGGTTCATCTACGATTTCAGCAGAAGACCTCGAAGCCTACAAAAACGGGACAAAAGGAATCAATTGGGCTGACCTCATCACTCACACCGGTATCACGCAGGATTACAGATTAAGCATCTCCGGTGGAAACGCCAAAGTGAAATATCTTATTTCGGAAATATGCTGGATCAGGAAGCCGTCACTATCAGGACGGATTACAAACGTTATGGTATCCGGGCAAACATCGATGCTGATGTAAAACCCTGGCTGACTATCTCCGCCAAGATGAACGCCAGCAGTCTGCATAAGCATAACGACGGCGCCAACTGGTTTCATATCACCAACTTCTCCCCTACGATGGAAATGAAAGATCCGGAAACCGGCATATACAACAGAGACCCGTATAACATCGCCAACGGCTCGAATCCATACGGTGAGCTGATGGTTAACTACAGTGACAGTTACAGTTATAACCTCAATGCTAACCTGACCTTATTATTCAAGATAATGAAAGGGCTTACGTTCTCCGTACAAGGTGGATACGACTACGACCACAGCCCTTCCTATTCTTTCAAATCGAAATTGGAAGCTCCCGGTGCAATCAACAGCATGAACAACACCAGCAATATGCATAACTATTGGCAGAATACCAATAACCTGACCTGGCAAAGACAATTCGGTGACCACAACGTTACGGCAATGGCCGTATGGGAAATCAGCCGCTCGTGGGATACGGGCTTGCAAGGTACCGGTTCGAATCTGAACAATGAGAGCGTAGGATATTGGAATATCGCCAATGCCGCCATAAGAAATGCAAGTAACTCGTACACAGAAGCGTCTCTTGCTTCAGGAATCATACGTGCCAACTATGACTACAAGAAACGGTATTTCATCACTGCCGCATTAAGAGCGGACGGCTCTTCCAAATTTCAAGGAAACAATAAATGGGGATATTTTCCATCCGCAGCAGTAGCTTGGGATATAGCAAAGGAGAAGTTCATGAGCAACCAACATATATTGGAACAATTGAAATTAAGAGGTAGTTTCGGTGTCACCGGTAATCAGGACATTGCCGCATACAGTACGCTGGGAATGTTATCGGGCGCAACTTACGGCTGGGGTACTTCCAATGCTTACACAGGGTATTGGGGTAACCAGTTCCCTACCCCGATATCACTTGGGAAAAAACCTACCAATATGATTTGGGAGTAGATTTAAGCTTGGGCGGGTTCAACATTACATTCGATTGGTTCAAGAAAATAACCAAAGACCTGCTCTTCCAAAAAACAAGTACCCAAATACAACGGTGGAGGTACGTATTGGGTGAATCAGGGTGAACTGAAGAACACGGGAGTTGAATTCTCGGTCAACACCTTCCCGGTGAAAGGAACGGTGACTTGGGAGACCGGTTTCAATGCCGCTTATGTGAAAAATGAAGTAACCGACCTTGCTCGGCAGTGACTTCGTACTGACAGCCAACTACAGCGATTTGGGCGGTGCGATGCAAATTATGAAGCCCGGTTATCCGATGGGATCTTTCTATGTATATCAATGGAAAGGATTCGACGACAAAGGCGCCAACCTTTATCAGAAAGCAGACGGTAGTCTGACTACCAGCCCTACTTCCGACGACTTGGTAGTAAAAGGACAGGCAAGCCCGAAATGGACAATGGGGTGGAACAACACAATCAGTTGGAAAAACTGGACTGTAAACATCTTCTTCAATGCCGCCACCGGATACAACCGCCTGAATATAAGCCGCTACACGGCCGCCTCAATGACCGGGAATTCACGTTTCGTCACGCTGCGGGATGCGTATTTCAAAGGTTGGGATCACGTAAGCAACAAAGCGGAAGCAGCTTATCCGAGCCTCACCAATACCGAAAGTAAGAATTACGCCAACTCGGACTTCTGGTTGGAAGACGCTTCTTTCGTCAAATTGAAGAACGTCAGCATTTCGTATCGCATTCCGAGACGGGTTGCCAAATTTGCAAGTATACAATTATCCGTAAGCGCGCAAGACCTTTTTACAATCACCCGTTACAAAGGAATGGATCCGGAGGTTTATACCAGCTATGACGGTCTGGATTATGGTGCGTACCCCATCCCACGAACAATAACTTTTGGCGCCAAAATCAGATTTTAACCATTGACCTATAAATAAAGAACAAGATGAAAACAACATATAAGTATATCAAAAAGACATTGCCATTCGTTTGGGCGGGTCTATGCTTGGTTTCGTGTAACGACTTCCTGACCGAAGACCCTAAAGGACAGTTGCCCTCAGAAGAATTCTTCAGCAACAAAGAAGATCTTGATGCTTCACTGACCGCACTATACTCCGTGATAGCAAGTTCACAGGCAAGCAATAATCTTTGCGGTACTAACTTCCTAGCCGGTGATGATATTTCCACCCACCCTTCCAGCAACAAACAGCCGCTTAGGGAACATGACCAGTTTGATGTGAAAGATAATAATTCATGGTTGTCCAGTATGTGGGAACAGCGTTTCAAAGTAATCAAAGCCGCCAACTTCATTATCAACAATGCTGGACGCACCCCTGACGTATCAGAGGAAGAAATTAAGGCTGCTATCGGACAGGCACATTATTGGAGAGCCTATTCGTATTTCTATCTGGTGACAACGTGGGGAAAAGTACCTATCATGCTGGAAGAGGAAATCAATTACAACGCTCCTTTGCAAACAGAAGAAGAAGTTTATAAATTGATTCTATCCGACCTGAAGATTGCAGAAACAGATTGTCCTGCAAATTACACCAAAGAGCCTTATGCCAGAAACGGAATAAATATCGCCGTAAGTGAAGGAGCAGTGAAAGCGACAATGGCATACGTGTATATGTGCATGGCAGGATGGCCGCTCAACAAAGGAACGGAATATTATAAACTGGCGGCAGGCAAAGCAAAAGAAGTAATCGACGGTGTGGAGAACCACATTTATAATTATGCACTGCTGGATGAATACAGCCAGGTATATTCTTGGGAATATAATAATAAGAATAAAGAGTTACTGCTGGGTATCTACTATAACCGGGACCAGACAAATCAAGCCGCTCCCTTGACCGACTTCCTTCAGGATATGGCACAAGGCGGATGGGGAGATACCAATGGAGAAATCAAATTCTGGAAAGCTTTTCCGGAAGGACCGCGCAAAGATGCCACTTACTTTCCTAAAATCATATTGAGCGATGGCGAGCTACATGACTGGTGGTATGACACCGATCCACCTTCCCGCGAAGTGGTTGCACCTGTTTTCATGAAAACGGTGGAAGGTGCTGTACGTGGAACGGAGTTCGATTACACCAATCCCGCTCTGGTGAATGCGGCAGGCGAAAAGACGCTCCAACTGATACGGCTGTCGCAGGTATATTGCTGGTATGCCGAAGCAACAGGGCGTTCGGGAGAAGTCAATACAAAAGCCATAGAAGTATTAAATAAGGTACGTAACAGGGCTGACGGTCAAGAAACTAATTTTTATAAAGGAAACCATGACCCCCGAAGCACTGGCAGAAGCCGCCTACGATGAGCACGGCTGGGAAATAGCCGGATACTATTGGGGAGGCATTGCGAGCAGAGCCAGGGATATGTTCAGGATGTACCGGTACAAAGACCATTTTGAATACCGCAAGGAGAACCCGCTAATAAAAGTAGCGGAGGGTATCGAGAGAAATGAAGCGGTGCCCGTGACGGGTACATGGGATGATAGTAAAATGTACGCTCCCTATCCTTACGAGGATGCGATTTTAAATCCGAACCTAAAGTAAGGAACTCCATAAAAACGTCTATATAGATTTTACTAACTGAAATAAATATTATATCTTTGCAAGGTTTTTACCAAGAAACTGAATAACAATATATCAAAAATATGATAGCTAAGATTGAACAACTTCTGAAAGAGGTGGAAGCCTTGCACGCCTCCAATGCCGAAGAACTCGAAGCTCTCCGCATCAAATACCTAAGCAAGAAGGGAGCCATTAACGACTTAATGGCAGATTTTCGCAACGTACCGGCTGAGCAGAAAAAGGAAGTCGGCATGAGGCTGAATGAACTGAAAACGAAAGCGCAGGATAAAATCAATGCGCTGAAAGAGCAGTTTGAAAACCAAGACAACGGTTGCGACGGATTGGATTTGACCCGTTCGGCTTATCCCGTGGAGCTTGGTACACGCCACCCGCTCACCATTGTAAAGAACGAAATCATCGATATCTTTGCCCGAATGGGTTTCAACATCGCAGACGGACCGGAAATCGAAGACGACTGGCATGTATTCTCTTCCATGAACTTTGCGGAAGACCATCCGGCACGCGATATGCAAGACACTTTCTTTATTGATAACAATACCGAAGTGTCTCACAATGTCGTTTTGCGTACACATACATCCAGCGTACAGAGCCGTGTAATGGAGTCTACACAACCTCCTATCCGCGTACTTTGTCCAGGACGCGTATATCGTAACGAAGCTATCAGCTACCGTGCACACGCCTTCTTCCACCAAGTGGAAGCTTTATACGTAGACCGCAACGTGTCTTTCACGGATTTGAAACAGGCATTGCTTCTTTTGCCCGCGAAATGTTCGGTGAAGATACCAAAATCCGCCTGCGTCCGTCTTATTTCCCATTCACAGAGCCAAGTGCCGAAATGGATATCAGCTGTAACATCTGCGGTGGTAAAGGTTGTCCGTTCTGCAAACACACAGGTTGGGTGGAAATTTTAGGTTGCGGTATGGTAGATCCGAACGTGCTGGAGCTGAACGGTATTGACAGCAAGATATATAGCGGTTATGCTTTAGGAATGGGTATTGAACGAATCACTAACTTAAAATATCGCGTCAACGACCTCAGACTGTTCTCTGAAAATGACACACGCTTCCTGAAGGAATTCGAAAGCGCTTACTAAATTTAGATTTCACCACAGAGGACGCAGAGGACACAGAGTTCTTATTTCAGCCGTATCAATTACGGCTCGTTCTTCATAGAAAGTCATTAGAAAGAAAAACTCCGTGAGACTCTGCGTCCTCTGCGGTGAAACAAATACATTCATTATGGCAAAGGATAGACTCATTACTCCAGTTATTGTTTCATCTTGGCAGCCAATTTTCTGCTCTACTTCGGTTTCTGGCTGCTGATTCCCGTTTTGCCGTTTTATTTATCCGAGTTTTTCCAGGCAGGGACCTCTATCATTGGCATCGTACTTTCCTGTTATACAGTAGCGGCACTTTGCATTCGTCCGTTTTCCGGTTATCTGCTTGATACATTTGCACGCAAACCGCTGTATCTTTTCGCTTATTTTATCTTTATGATGATGTTCGGCGGTTATCTGATTGCCGGTTCACTGACCTTATTTATCATATTCCGTATTATACACGGTGTCTCGTTCGGGATGGTTACAGTGGGCGGAAATACAGTCGTTATCGATATTATGCCCTCTTCACGCAGAGGCGAAGGCTTAGGTTATTACGGGCTTACCAACAACACAGCCATGTCTATCGGACCGATGTTCGGATTATTCCTGCATGACGCGGGAGTCTCTTTTGCTACGATATTCTGTTATGCGCTCGGTTCATGTGTATTGGGATTTATTTCCGCCAGTTTAGTAAAAACACCCTATAAACCTCCGGTGAAACGGGAACCTATTTCACTCGACCGGTTTATCTTGTTAAAAGGATTGCCTGCCGGACTTAGCCTGTTGTTGCTTTCTATTCCTTACGGCATGACTACCAATTATGTAGCCATGTATGCCCGTCAGATAGGAATAAACACGCAAACGGGATTCTTCTTCACTTTTATGGCTATCGGTATGGCTATCTCCCGGATATTCTCCGGGAAGTTGGTGGATCGGGGGAAAATAACACAAATAATAGCCACCGGACTGTATCTTGTCATTTTCAGTTTCTTTCTGTTAGCTTCTTGCGTATATCTGATTCAATGGAATGAAGCGGCCTGCACAATCCTGTTTTTCGGTGTCGCACTACTGATGGGCGTAGGCTTCGGGATCATGTTTCCGGCATTCAATACGCTGTTTGTCAACCTGGCCCCCAACAGCCAACGGGGCACGGCCACTTCCACCTATCTTACTTCGTGGGATGTGGGAATAGGCATCGGCATGCTGACAGGCGGATATATTGCAGAAATCAGCACTTTCGACAAAGCCTATCTTTTCGGAGCCTGCCTGACAGTAGTTTCCGCCATCTATTTCAAAATAAAAGTAACGCCTCATTACCATAAAAACAAACTACGATGAGAAAGAAAGAACGTTATGAGAAAGTGATCGCCTGGTTTCAGGAGAACGTGCCTGTGGCCGAAACAGAATTATATTACAACAATCCGTACGAACTGCTGATCGCAGTAATCCTCTCCGCCCAATGCACGGACAAACGGGTAAATATGATTACTCCGACTTTATATAAAGATTTTCCAACTCCGGAGGCTTTGGCAGCCACCACTCCCGAAGTCGTTTTTGAATATATCCGGAGTGTATCTTATCCGAACAACAAGGCGAAACATCTGGTCGGCATGGCAAAAATGCTGGTGAATGACTTCCAAAGCCAAGTTCCCGATAATCTGGAAGACTTGACAAAGCTACCCGGTGTGGGCAGGAAGACGGCCAACGTGATTCAGTCCGTAGTATTCAACAAAGCGGCCATGGCAGTAGATACACATGTGTTCCGCGTGAGCCACCGCATCGGATTAGTGCCGGACAGTTGCACTACTCCGTTTAGTGTGGAAAAAGAACTGATAAAGAATATTCCGGAAGAACTGATCCCTATCGCCCATCATTGGCTAATCCTTCACGGTCGTTATGTTTGTCAGGCACGTACTCCCAAATGTGCTACCTGTGGTTTGCAAATGATATGCAAATATTTCTGTAACACCTATAAAGTTACAAAAGAGGAACCAAAAGCCAAGAATAAATAACGATTTAATAGCAAGGAACCGAAATAAATAGTAACTTTGCGGTCGTTCTAAAAGAAGAATCTTAAAAACACTTTTAAATAAAAATAGAGTATTATGCAGACAATTGACAAATTCAATTTTGCCGGAAAAAAGGCATTTGTTCGCGTGGACTTCAATGTACCCTTGGACGAAAACTTCAACATTACAGATGACACCCGTATGCGTGCGGCTCTTCCTACTTTGAAGAAGATCCTGGCAGACGGCGGAAGCATCATCATTGGCTCTCACCTGGGCCGTCCGAAAGGCGTTGCCGATAAATTTTCTTTGAAACATATCATCAAACACCTGTCTGAATTGCTGGGTGTTGAAGTTCAGTTTGCTAACGACTGTATGGGTGAAGAAGCTGCCGTGAAAGCTGCTGCTCTGCAACCGGGCGATGTGCTGTTGCTCGAAAACCTTCGTTTCTATGCTGAAGAAGAAGGCAAACCAAGAGGTTTGGCAGAAGACGCAACTGACGAAGAAAAAGCTGCTGCAAAGAAAGCTGTAAAAGAAAGCCAGAAAGAATTTACCAAGAAATTGGCTTCTTACGCTGACTGCTATGTAAACGACGCATTCGGTACCGCTCACCGTGCTCATGCTTCTACGGCATTGATCGCTAAATATTTCGATACTGATAACAAGATGTTCGGTTACCTGATGGAAAAAGAAGTGAAAGCCGTAGATAAAGTATTGAACGATATCAAACGTCCGTTCACTGCTATCATGGGTGGCTCTAAAGTTTCTTCTAAAATCGAAATCATCGAAAACCTGTTGAACAAGGTAGACAACTTGATTATCGCAGGTGGTATGACTTATACATTTACTAAAGCGCAAGGTGGTAAAATCGGTATCTCTATCTGCGAGGACGACAAACTTGACCTGGCTTTGGATCTGATCAAGAAAGCTAAAGAAAAAAGTGTGAATCTGGTTTTGGCTGTTGACGCTAAGATCGCTGACGCTTTTTCTAACGATGCAAATACTAAATTCTGTCCGGTTAACGAAATTCCTGATGGATGGGAAGGTCTTGACATCGGTCCTAAGACTGAAGAAATCTTCGCTAACGTAATCAAAGAATCCAAGACTATTCTTTGGAACGGTCCTACAGGTGTATTCGAATTTGAAAACTTCACTCACGGTTCACGTGCAGTAGGTGAAGCTATCGTTGAAGCAACTAAGAACGGTGCATTCTCATTGATCGGTGGTGGTGACTCTGTAGCTTGTATCAACAAGTTCGGTCTGGCTAGCGGCGTATCTTATGTTTCTACAGGTGGTGGCGCATTACTTGAAGCAATCGAAGGAAAAATTCTTCCGGGTATCGCCGCTATTCAAGAATAAATTCACATAAGATTTCAACATTCTTGAAGGGCAGTTCTTTGTGAAAAGAGTTGCCCTTATTTATAACCTATAATGAAGGTTAATACGTTGATTTTCCTTTTTTGGCATTCTTTTTGCACTGTTCCATGTAGATGGAAAGAAATAAATAATTGATCAAATTATGAACGAAAAACAATTAATGAACAATACGCATATATATATTCCTTACTTGAAGATAGAAGACTTAAGGAAGCCTTGATACAATTGGAATCCCTGTTGTGGCAATGCTCTGACTGGGATTTACGTACCCGATTGGAACAGCTGCAAACTTCATATAAGTATATGCTCGATTATATGAGACAGGGAGCCAATGATCCCGAACGATGGAATCTGTATCAGAAAATGCTTACGGATACGTGGGCTATCGCCGACCAATCGCGGTTGCTCATGCTAGACAACGCTTCATCCAACTATTATCACAAAGTGCGCCGCACTCCTACATCACCGGACTTAGCGAACTACGGCATTAAAACAATACTGCATATATTGGAGTCTTTCAATGACGACTTGGCAGTCAGCGGATTACTCTCTGACACAAAATGGATGAAGTCCTGAAACGGCATGAAGACACACTCAAATTCATGTTCGTCAGGGTATGGACAAACAGCGCATGGACTCCTCAGGACGAAGAAGAGGCACAAGCCATGCTTGCATCCGAATTACTTCCAGGAGAAGATTTATGCCTGTTCACAAGCGCTGTCACACTAAGTTTGATGGAAAGTTTCGATGTGCGGAAAATAATGTGGCTACTCAACGCATACAGTCATTCGAACGTCAGCGTTAGCCAACGGGCATTGGTAGGTGTAATGATTATCTTCCACATTTACAGAAACCGTTTGATCTTTTTATCCGGAAATCCTCAAGAGAGTAGATCTCATGGATGAAATCCCTACATTCAGAAAGGAGGTCGCACGTGTTTATCACCAAATGCTCTTATGTCAGGAAACAGAGAAAATCGATAAAAAGATGCGGGAAGAGATTATTCCTGAAATGTTGAAGTCTGTTTCTTCTATGAAGAATATGCGATTCGACCTAGAGGAGAACGATGAAGAGAACGATGACAAGAATCCGGATTGGGAAGACACTTTCGAAAAATCCGGTTTGGGAGACAAGCTGCGTGAAATGAGCGAGCTCCAGCTTGAAGGAGCTGATGTATATATGAGTACATTTGCCGCTCTGAAGAGTTATCCGTTCTTCCGTGAAGTGCAGAACTGGTTCTATCCTTTCAGCAAGCAACACTCCAGCGTACTAAAAGCGCTGAAAAAAAACAGGTAATAAAGGAAACACTGTATTGGACCTGATACTTGAAGCGGGAATTTTCAGCAATAGCGACAAATATTCGTTGTTTTTCACCATCCACCAATTACCCCAAGCGCAGCAGGAGATGATGCTCAGCCAGCTCAACGAGCAGCAAATGAACGAATTGATGGAGAATTCAAATTCAAATCCTGAAATGATAAAACGGCTTAACGAAAGTCCGGGTGCTATCAGCAACCAGTATTTACACGATCTTTACCGTTTCTTCAAACTGAGCGTGCGCCGACAGGAATTCAGAGATATTTTTCAGGATAAACTTGACTTCCATAATGTTCCCGCACTCGACAATATCTTGTATTGGGCAGACGTGTTATTCCCCATCGCCGACTTCTATATATCAAAAGAACGCTGGGAGGAAGCGGTCGAAATCTACAAAGAGTTGGAAGAAATCGGAGAATTTGAAGGGGACGATATCGCTGACGGTTACCAAAAGTTCGGATATGTGTTACAGAAAACAAAACAATACGAAGAAGCTATTCAGGCCTATCTGAAAGCTGATACACTAAAACCGGATAACATCTGGAACAACCGCCATCTGGCTACCTGCTATCGGCTGACTAAGAACTACCGGGCGGCTCTCACCTATTATAAAAAGGTAGAGGAAGTGGCTCCGGAAGATGCAAACATAATTTTCTATATCGGTAATTGCCTGGCAGAAATGGAACAATATGAAGAAGCGTTGAATTACTTCTTCAAGTTGGACTTCATCAAGAGCAATTGCGTGAAAGCATGGCGTGGTATCGGATGGTGCTCATTCATCAGCCGGAAATATGAACAAGCCATGAAATATTACGAGAAAATCATCGGACAAAAGCCGCAGGCAATCGATTACATGAATGCCGGGCACGTTGCATGGGTGATGGGAGATATCCAAAAGCGGTCACTTTCTATGAAAAGGCAATTATAGCCTGTGAAAGCCGTGAACATTTCCTGGAAATGTTCCATAAAGATGAAGAAGCTCTTCTCAAACAAGGTGTTCGAGAAGAAGACATTCCTTTAATGTTGGATTTATTATAACTTTTCAACTCCCCGTACAGCTTTTGTATGGGGAGTCCCATTATATTATAGAAGCTACCGGAAATAGATTTTACTCCGATATATCCAATCCATTCCTGTACACCGTATGCTCCCGCCTTATCCATAGGTTGGTAACGATCGACATAATACTGTATTTCATCGTCAGACAAGACATCGAACAGGACATCGGAAGATGCGGTAAAACTTTTCTGCCATTCAGTGGTAGTCAGGCAAACACCGGTGAAAACCTGATGTGATTTCCCCGAAAGTGCACGGAGCATTTCAACAGCCCCTTCTCTCCCTTCCGGTTTGCCCAAAACCTGACCATCCAACCAAACAATGGTATCAGCAGTCACTAATAATTCTCCCGATTTCATCATTGCACGATAGGCGTCCGCCTTTTCACGGGCTATGAATTCGGGTATCTCCGCTCCAGCCAATGTATCCGGATAGGATTCATCCACATCGGGTAAAGTCCTTACCACATAATCTACTCCCAAACCCGACATTAGCTCTTTCCGACGAGGCGAGTTGGAAGCTAATATGATCTGATATTTCTTTAAATTATCAAGCATTACTTTATCAATTACGAATTAGTTATTCTGTTTGTTCTTTTTTGTGTACTACCAACCAAAAGCATCCTGTGCCATCCACAGCCCATGAGCTTTCAGCACTTGCTCCACCACATCACGTCCGCAGCCATGACCGCCGTCAGCATAAGAGATGTACTTTGCTACGGATTTTACTTCTGGAACAGCATCTTTCGGGCAGCAGGGAAGACCGCATTCACGCATCACTTCTATATCGGGCACATCATCCCCCATATATAATATTTCATCGTCAGACAATCCGTATTTATCACGGAACGCATGATAATCATGTATCTTTACGGCAGAGCCCATATACAAATCCTTCACTCCCAAGCCTTCAAAGCGGATACGTACGCATCGGTTCACCCGACGGATGCAAAGGGATGACATTGGTCGAACTCAGCACTCCGTCTACATCAAAAAACTCAAGTGCTTTTATCCGGGTAAGGTCGTAATTGATTGTGCTCATTTTTATTTAATGTTTCGGGATTATTGTCTTTCGTGAATGCTTCGGCTAAGCAACTCGTATAACCGCTGCATGGCAGGATCATCGGCAAGCATCCGCAAGTGATTGCCGATCACATTCTCGTCATAACGGATGGCCGGCCCGGTCTGGGCCGTCTTAGGTTCCAGTTCGTGCACCTTACGGGCGGTTTCATCAATCAACGGCAACATCACGTCAAACGGCAGATTGTATTTCTTAAGCAACTCGGCAGCAAGGGCATACATGTGATTGGTGAAATTACATGTAAACACGGCAGCCAAGTGGAGACTTTTACGCTGCTCCGAGTCGGCATCGTACACACGGTTGGACAGTGTAGAGGCAATGGCTTTCAGAAACGCGGCATCTTCTGTCGAAGAAGCCTCTATGAAGAAAGGAATCTCCTTAAAATCTACCTCCCTCTGCTTGCTGAAAGTCTGCATGGGATAGAACACACCGTAATGCGGGACATGTCCTTCCCAGACATTCATCGGGATGCTACCTGCCGTATGCACCATCAATGCCTCTTCCCGCTTACCTTCGACAATGCCCTGAAGAAGTTCGGCAAAGGCGGAATCTTTCAGTGAAACAATATACAGCTTCGCATACGGGTTCACCTCTGCGAGGTCTGTCGTATATTCGGCTTCCACTTTCTGTGCCAGCTCGCGGGCCGACTCTTCCGTACGGCTATACACCTGTACGATACGAAAACCTTTCCGATATAAGGCTTTTGCCAGATTAGTGGCAAGATTTCCGGCACCGATAAATACGATCGGCGTATCTTCTATACTTCTTTTCATCGTGTTGAAATCAAATACAATATACCTCCGATTATCAATAAAGCCAAAGGCAGCAGATAACCGGACATCGAACCAAGCAACGAAACAATCAGGCCGATGTTCAGCACCAACCACAATCCGAGCAATACCAAGCCGACGGATTTATCCCGCTTAATAAAGAGGAAAATCACCGCAGTGTAAAGCAAAAGATTATCCTTATTCATCACCCAGGGTATCCCCAAAGTGGAAAAGTGTATCAGTTTGTCGATCAGATAGAGCACCCCATCACAATAAGGGTGACTGCCGTGGCTTTGTAGGTATCTTTATTGTTTGCTTTTACCGCACTCACCGTTACTTACCTCCGAACTTATTAATATGGATTTTTTCCCATTGCAAATGGTCTTCATTAAAGGGTTTACGTTCCATCCCTTTATGCCCGATCGCTATGACGGACAACACCTGCAACTGCAAAGGAATGTCGAGCACACCGCGCACAAATTCATCGGAAGGCATCCCGGTGGCAGTATACCGCTCACGCACCTGCACCCAGCAACTTCCCAATCCCAAGTCTTCGGCCTGAAGCTGAATCATAATAGAGGCAATGGAAGCGTCCTCAATCCATACATCGCTCGCCAAGGGATCGGCAGTAACGACAATGGCCAATGCCGCGTCGGCAATAAAGGCCGAAGCCTGCTCTTTGCAATGTGAAAGCTCACTGAGCAACTTTTTATCATCGACTGCAATAAACTGCCAACTGTTACTGCGCTTTGAAGTAGGAGCCATCAGGGCCGCTTTCAGCAAAGCGACTACATCTTCCTGAGAAAGTTCTTCTCCGGTAAATTTCCGCATGCTGCGGCGATTTTTTATTAGTTCACTGAAATTTTCCATGTATCTATACTTTGCATTATTTGAATATACCGCCAGTCACCATAGAATGCACAAACACACGCGAACCGAGGTACCGCCCGGCATGCCCGTCTATATAAGGTATGCCCTGCAGGACTTTTGCATGAATCGGCGCGCTCCGTGGCGATTCGAGCGCAAAGATAGGCAATTTATTCCACTCTCGTCAACTCGCCGGTCAGTGAATCGATGATAAAACCATGCACCCGGACATCTTTCGGAATAAGCGGATGGTTCTCTATGGAACGAACCGTGCCCCTGACGGACTTCACCGGATCGTCGAATCCGCCCAGCCACGAATTAAAATCGACCCCGCAGTAGCGTATCATGTCGATTGTTTCGGACTTGATTCCTCGCTTTTTCATGTGAGCTATCATTTCGTCGCTGTTCATGTGGCAAGCACCGCAATCAGAATGGGCAATGACCATCACTTCTTCTACTCCCAACTCGATGATAGCCACCAGCAGACTACGGATGACACTGCCGAAAGGATGGGAAATGACGGCACCGGCATTCTTTATAATCTTTACGTCTCCATTGTGAATTCCTAAAGCGGCGGGCAACAGTTCTGTCAGGCGGGTATCCATACAGGAAAGGATGGCGATTTTCTTATCAGGATACTTGTTAGTGATATACTTTTCGTATCCCCTGTTCTCAACGAACTTTTTGTTGAATTCAAGAATTTCTTCTAACATAATCAAAAACGGATTTTATTGTAGTATCTCCACAAAGATAGTCACAAAACGACAGCTCAACAAAATAAGCCCTGCAAATGTTGTAAAGAGAAATAAAAAATGTAAATTTGTCCCGATATGCCATTAAAACTGACTACATATTACCAAGGAAGTGAGATTCCGGATTTTCCCGGAACCAATACGTTTCATTCAAAAGAGCTATTTCAGATCTACGAAGAAACTCCGGGCTACACCCCGCTTCTGATTATGGCTTCGGAAGACGGAAAACCTGTTGCGCGACTGCTTGCTGCCATCCGCAAAAGCATCCGCATGTTTCCTCCCGCTTTCATCAAACGCTGCGAAATCTATGGCACGGGCGAATATCTGATAGCGGAAGCCGACAAGGAAAGGATATTCGGCGAAATGCTGGAGCACCTCACCACGGAGGCTTTGCGGAACTCGTTTCTGATAGAATTCCGCAATCTGGAGAACGCCATGTTCGGCTACAAATATTTCCGGTCCAACAGATACTTCCCTGTCAACTGGCTGCGGGTACGAAACTCGCTTCACGGCATCGAAAACGCCGAACAGCGTTTCAGCCCCTCCCGTATCCGCCAGATCAAAAAAGGCCTGAAAAACGGAGCAAAAGTAGACGAGGCACGTACGGTAGAAGAGATACGCGAATTTTCGAATATGCTGAGGCATCTCTATTCGTCCCGCATCCGTAAACATTTTCCCAACATCATCTTTTTTCCAACACATGGACACCCGGCTGATTCACAGCCGGCAGGCAAAGATTTTCATCGTCCGCTACAAAGACAAAATTATCGGAGGCTCTGCCTGTATCTATTCGGGAAACGATGCCTATCTCTGGTTTTCGGGAGGTATGCGGAAGACCTATGCCTTGCAATACCCGGGTATACTGGCTGTATGGAAAGCCCTCCGGGATGCCCATCAAAACGGATTCCGCCACATGGAGTTCATGGACGTCGGACTCCCATTTAAGAAGCACGGCTATCGTGACTTCGTGCTCCGCTTCGGTGGCAAGCAAAGCAGCACCCGGCGATGGTTCCGTTTCCGCTGGCAATGGCTGAACGACCTGCTGATCAAAATATACGTCTGAACATCCGCCTGTCTCAGGGATCAGCGCCAACCCTCTCCGCCTTTTAAACCAACATCCCTTAGGTTTTAAACCAACGATGCCTGCCTTTTAAACCCATGCACCTTAGGTTTTAAACCTATTTTCACCATAATTAATTGCAGAAAAATTTCTTTATTAAACAAGAATTGATTTTCTTTGTGCTGTTTTATACCATTCCGAAAAGACGATTAATACCAAAATTTAAAAATATAGTTATGAAGATTTCACACATTGAACATTTGGGCATTGCCGTAAAAAGTATCGAAGAAGCCCTTCCGTATTATGAAAACGTTTTAGGTTTGAAATGCTACAACATCGAAACTGTAGAAGATCAAAAAGTAAGAACAGCCTTCCTGAAAGTAGGTGATACCAAAATCGAATTACTGGAACCCACATGTCCGGAAAGTACCATCGCGAAATTCATCGAAAACAAAGGTGCAGGTGTTCATCACGTAGCATTCGCCATTGAAGACGGCGTAGCCAATGCCCTGGCCGAAGCCGAAAGCAAAGAGATCCGCCTGATCGACAAAGCTCCGCGCAAAGGTGCCGAAGGCCTGAACATTGCTTTCCTTCACCCGAAATCAACTCTGGGCGTACTGACAGAACTCTGCGAACACTAAAAAGATGTACGATTCGGACGATCCGCGCCACGGACAAACGGAATTTTTCTTTGCATTAAATTCCCCATCCGGGTTGTCAATCGTCCGGTTGTAAATATTATAACCCTTTAAATTAAGAAAAACTCATGAGTAACCAGCTTGAAAAAGTAAAAGAGCTTATTGAACTTCGTGCTCAGGCTCGTTTAGGTGGTGGCGAAAAGGCTATTGAAAAACAACACGCCAAAGGCAAATATACAGCCCGCGAGCGTATTGCACAGTTGCTTGACGAAGGTAGTTTCGAAGAACTGGATATGTTTGTTCAACACAGATGTACCAATTTCGGACAAGAGAAAAAACATTTCCTCGGCGACGGTGTGGTAACCGGTTATGGAACGATAGAAGGTAGATTAGTATATGTTTTCGCACAAGATTTCACAGTATTCGGTGGTTCACTGTCGGAAACCATGGCACAAAAGATCTGTAAAGTAATGGATATGGCCATGAAGATGGGTGCCCCTGTTATCGGTATCAACGACTCGGGTGGCGCACGTATTCAGGAAGGCATCAACGCCCTGTCCGGTTATGCTGAAATCTTCCAGCGCAACATCATGGCTTCGGGTGTCATCCCACAGATTTCAGGTATTTTCGGTCCGTGTGCCGGCGGTGCGGTTTACTCTCCCGCCCTGACGGACTTCACGCTGATGACGGAAGGTACATCTTACATGTTCCTCACCGGACCGGCTGTTGTGAAAACAGTAACGGGTGAAGACGTGTCTCAGGAAGATCTGGGTGGTGCAAGCGTACATGCCAGCAAGTCCGGTGTAACTCACTTCACTGCCGAAACCGGTGAAGAAGGTCTGGCGATTATTCGCAAGCTTCTCAGCTTTATTCCGCAAAACAACCTGGAAGAAGCTCCATTGGTGAACTGTACCGACCCCATCGACCGTATGGACGACCTGCTGAACGAGATCATCCCCGACAGCCCGAACAAACCGTACGATATGTACGAAGTGATCGGCGCCATCATCGATAACGGAGAATTCCTGGAAGTACAGAAAGATTATGCGAAAAATCTTATTATCGGTTTTGCCCGTATGAACGGACAGTCGGTAGGTGTGGTTGCCAATCAGCCTAAATACCTCGCCGGAGTACTCGACAGCAATGCTTCACGCAAAGGTGCACGCTTCGTTCGCTTCTGCGACGCATTCAACATTCCGCTGGTGACATTGGTAGACGTTCCGGGATTCCTTCCGGGTACGGGTCAGGAATATAATGGTGTAATCCTGCACGGAGCCAAGTTGCTGTACGCTTATGGTGAAGCCACTGTACCCAAGGTAACTGTTACCCTGCGTAAATCTTACGGTGGTTCGCACATCGTAATGAGTTGCAAGCAACTCCGCGGCGACATGAACTATGCATGGCCGACAGCCGAAATCGCCGTAATGGGCGGTGCCGGTGCAGTAGCGGTATTGTATGCCAAAGAAGCCAAAGATCAGGAAAACCCTGCTCAATTCCTGGCAGACAAGGAAGCCGAGTACACTAAACTGTTCGCCAACCCGTACAATGCAGCCAAATACGGTTACATTGACGATGTTATCGAACCGAGAAACACTCGTTTCCGCGTGATCCGCGCCCTGCAACAGCTGCAGACCAAAAATTAACCAACCCTGCTAAAAAGCACGGTAATATTCCATTGTAACAAATTAAACATCGATTGTTATGAATAAGAAAAGAATCGGGATATTTATCGCTCTGCTGGCAATGGTTTGCATGGGGCTCAGGGCGCAAAGTGCCACCAGTCTGAGAATCAATGAGGTTTTGGTCGTCAACGACCAGAACTATCAGGATGACTACGGACTGCACAATGCGTGGATAGAGATATTCAACACCTCTTTCGCTTCTGTAAATCTGGAAGGTTGCTTTCTGACGAACGATAAAAACAATCCGACCAAATATCCTATTCCCAAAGGCGACGTGCTGACTCTGATCAAGCCGCGCCAACATGCTTTGTTCTGGGCAGACGGAATGCCTAACCGGGGTACGTTCCACGTGAACTTTACGCTCGACCCGAACAAAGAGAATTACATTGCTTTGTATGACTCTAACGGTAAAACTCTGATTGACGAAGTAACCATACCCGCCGGTGTTTTGCCGACCGTTCATACGCTCGCGAAAAAGACGGAAGTGCCAACTGGGTAGTAAAAGGTGAAGGAGAACACAGCTATGTCACTCCGAGCACCAACAATATGACTATCGACAAAAATGCCAAGATGGAAAAATTCGAAGAAACATGACTCGGTTGGTATCGGCATGTCCATTTCAGCCATGTCGGTCGTATTCTAGGACTTATCCTTCTGTATATCGCTTTTCAAAGTAGTAGGTAAAGTCGCCGTCAACCTGGTAAGAAAAATACAATGAAAGCCAAAGGAATCGACAAGCATGAAGCCAAAGAGTTGTCACAAGCCACACAGGCGAAGTTTATGCCGCTATTTCTATGGCATTGCACGAAATGCAGGATGAAGCTACATGATGTAGAAGAAACTGTACTGACCATTACTCGCGTAAAACGGAGCTATTCACCGTGGAGTTCAAAGATTTATACTTTGCGCGAAACTCCTCCCAGAAAAGTAAAGTCACCTTATAAAAAGTAAAAACGATGAAAGAATATAAATATAAAATCAACGGTAACTTATATAAAGTAACCATCGGAGATATTGAAGATAATATCGCTCACGTAGAAGTGAACGGTACGCATTATAAAGTGGAAATGGAAAAGAAGCCCAAAGCAGCCGTAAAACCTGTGGTAGTACGTCCTATGCCTAATGCACCGGCCGCTCCTACTCAGGTGGTGAAACCGGCCGCTCCAGCTTCCGGAAAATCAGGCGTCAAATCTCCACTTCCGGGTGTTATCCTCGATATTAAAGTTAATGTAGGAGATGCAGTAAAGAAAGGACAGACCATCATTATATTGGAAGCCATGAAAATGGAAAACAATATCAATGCTGACAAAGACGGTAAGATTACTGCAATCAACGTAAACAAGGGAGATTCTGTTCTTGAAGGTACTGACCTCGTAATTATCGAATAATATGGGAGATTTCATAAACTTTTTAGGAAACAACCTAGCCGACTTCTGGACCTACACAGGCTTTGCCAACGCTACGACAGGACACATAGTCATGATTCTTGTCGGCTTGGGTTCAGCAAAAGTTCTGACGGATAGCAGCAGTCATAGCCAAACGAGAGTCTGAGTCAATGTTGATTTCAGACTTGGCAGCCTTCATCGCAACAGCTTCAGGCGTAATCTTCGCAATTCTTCTTCAGGGATACCGATAGCAGCCTTCAATGCACCACCATACTTGTTGATTGTTTCAACTTCTTCCTGAGGAACTGATGAAGAACCATGAAGAACGATGGGGAATCCCGGAAGTTTTTCCATTACAGCATCCAATACGATATTGATTTTCGAATGCCAAAGGAGGAGGAACCATACGACCTGATTGGGAATCCCGGAAGTTTTTCCATTACAGGATCAATGTGAACCATACACCTGTTTTCGGATCGATAAATTTGTATGCACCGTGAGAAGTACCGATAGAAATAGCCAAAGAGTCG